>Ga0137403_10001804_pt1 | contig 26694 bp, 28 predicted proteins | sample CZOMad2_1_16fung_FD_122057 | JGI IMG/M metagenome (GOLD analysis project Ga0137403, IMG submission 122057) | Vadose zone soil fungal communities from Angelo Coast Range Reserve, California, USA - CZOMad2_1_16fungal (Hybrid Assembly) | ecosystem: Environmental > Terrestrial > Soil > Vadose zone... | reverse complement strand
CGTGAGGATCGACGAGCCGTTCATGATGATGTCGTGGCCCGCGCCGGCCGCGTATTCCGCGGCCATCCGCGCCGGCAGCTCGAGGTGCGGAATGTGATCGACCCGCACCTTGACGCCGTTTTTCTCGCCCCACTCCTTCGCCAGCTTGTCGTCGAACCAGTTGTCGTAGGCGGGGATGAAGTGGCTCCACTGCAGGATGCGCAGGGTCGTCCCTTTGATCTGGGCGGGCGCCTGGCGCGCGTCGAGCATCGCTAGCAGAGAACCGCCAGCGACTCCCGCACCGGCGGCCTTGAGGAATTTTCGTCGGTTGAGAGCGGAGGGCCCGGTTCGGGCTAGTTGCGGGTCACTCATCGTGAGCCTCCTTGGGCTGTCCTGGCGCCGGTAGTGGGTCGAGAGCCCACGTAAAGAATTAGCTTCTTTATGCTTTTCCGCCGCCCATTGTCAAGTGGTCTCGGCTGCGCGCCATTTTCCGATGCTATCCTCGCCCGCATGCGCCGGCCGCTCCTGGCCCTCCTGATCGTGCTCGCGGCGCTCGGAGTCTTTGCCGGCGGGCTGGCCTGGCTCCTTGACACACCGCGGCCACCGGCGGGCGCATCGAGCGCCGAGCGATTGTACCTGGGCCTGTGCTCGACGTGTCACGGTGCGGACGGGCACGGCTCGTGGCGAGCGGCGCTCTTCCTGATCCGTCCCGGCAACCTCGCCGATGCCACGCGCATCGGCCGCCGCACCGATGAGTACCTGTTCGACATCATCAAGCACGGCGGGGCGCCCATCGGAAGGCCGGGCATGCCGGGCTTCGGCGCGACGCTCGGCGACGCGGACATCAAGGGGCTGGTCCGCTACGTCCGCGGCCTCGCTCGGCCGCGCTGACTCAACGAAGCTTCTCGATGCGGAGCAGGACGAGCTGATCGTGCTGCTGACGGACCGCGAGCTTCACGCGGTCGCCCGGAGCGAGCGAGACCGGATCGAGGAGGGCGGGCGACGCGGAGATGGCCATCAGCTCCATGGCACCCATGCCGAGCGGCGCGACGGCCTCGTGGCGAACGAGGATCAGGTCCGGCGCCGGACGCGCCACGATGGTGCCGCGAACCTCGTAGGCCGAGGGCCGGAGGACCGTGCCCCAGATCCCCGCGGCGAACGCCGCGAGCAGCGCCGCGAACAGCAGCGCGGCAACGGGGCGAGGAACGAAAGGTCTAGAACTTGATGGTGCCGTCCCTCTCCCAGTCGAAGGCTCTGATGTCCGCTTCGGGCCGGAGGTCGTCACCGACGAGGTACCATCGACCGCCGCATCCCTCTCGGGCAAAGTACGCGGCCGGTCTCGGCGCGGACCCCACGGTGAAGAGCATGATGAGGACCCCGGACGCGACGCCGGCGACGCACAGGACGCATTTGCCGGGGATGTAGAACACGTTCGCGATACCGGCCCCGACGTTGTAGGCGGCCGCGTCGGAGCTGCGCGAGCTCGAAATGGGCTCGGGCTGGGGCAAGGGCGGCGGCGCCGGTTGCTGCGCGGCCGGCTCGGGCTGCGCGGGAGGAGGAGGCTGCTGGGCGAATGCGATCGGGGCCAGCGGGCCAGTCATGAGCATGAGGAGCGACACCGCCACGGCGAGCATCCTCATTCCGGTCTTCATCAAGGGAACCTCCTCCCTGTAGTCCTCAGGGAGACATTGTCCGCCCCCAAGGGGCTCTGCCCGAAGCATATTCCCTAGACGCTCATGATAACAAATGGACCGGCGGCGCGTAAACTCGACAAACGCTATAATCGGCGGCACATTCTGAACCGGGAGGCCAGTCACCCATGAAGCTCGTACGCTTCTCCACGAACGGCCAGCACCCGCGCCTCGGCGCAATCCAGGGCGACCGGATCGCAGACCTTCAGGCAAGCCTCGCCGCCACTCTGACGCGGCGCGGCGTCGTGCGTGCAGGCGAGATCGCCGCGGCGCTGGTCCCGACCAGCACCCGCGCCTTTCTCGAGGGCGGCTCCGCCGCCGAGGAGGCGATCGCCGGGATCAAAGAATGGGTGACGGTGCCCGCCGCGTCGGCGCGCCTGCACGCGCCGATCAGCGATCCCGGGAAGTTCATCTGTATCGGGCTCAACTACAAGGACCACGCGGAGGAGGCCAATCAGCCGATCCCCAAGGAGCCGCCGATCTTCGCGAAGTGGTCGAACGCGATCATCGACCCGGGCGAGCCGATCCTGCGACCCCGCGGCTCGCAGCAGCTGGACTGGGAGGTCGAGCTCGGGGTGGTCATCGGGCGCACGGCGCGCTTCGTGCCGAGGGACAAGGCGCTGGACTACGTCGCCGGCTACACGATCATCAACGACGTGAGCGCCCGCGATTTCCAGTTCATCGGGAGCCAGTGGATGGCCGGGAAGATCGCGGAGACCTTCGCGCCGGTCGGTCCGTACATCGCGGACAGCAGCGAGGTCCCCGACCCCCACGTCCTCGAGCTCCGGCTCTGGGTCAACGGAAAGCAGATGCAGAACGGGAACACCAAGACGTTCATCTTCGACGTGCGCTACCTGGTGAGCTACCTCTCGAACCTCATGACCCTCTCCCCGGGCGACCTGATCGCGACCGGCACGCCGCCGGGCGTCGGATTCGCGCGCAAGCCGCCGGTCTTCCTCCAGCCGGGCGACACCTGCCGTCTGGAGATCACCGGCCTCGGGCAGATCGAGAATCCCGTGAAGGAGGCGTGAGGAGGTGGCGATGCTCGACGTGATCGCGCCGCTCGTCATCTCGAACACAACGAAGATCGTCCTCGTCTCGCTCGACGGGCTCGGGGGGCTTCCGCGACCCGAGACGGGCCGCTCCGAGCTCGAGACCGCGCATCTGCCCAACCTGTCGCAGCTCGCCACCGAGGCCGCCTGCGGCCTCATCCGCCACGTGGCGCCCGGGATCACCCCGGGCAGCGGTCCCGGGCACCTCGGGCTCTTCGGCTACGATCCGCTCCTGTACCAGGTGGGCCGCGGAGTGCTCGAGGCGCTCGGCATCGAGTTCGACCTTCGAGCCGGCGACGTCGCCGCGCGCGGGAACTTCTGCACCGTGGACGGCATGGGCCGTATCACCGACCGGCGCGCCGGCCGGATCGCGACCGAGGTGTCCGTGCGCCTGACCGAGCGGCTCCGGCGCATCAAGCTTCCCGGCGTCGAGCTGTTCGTCGAGCCCGGAAAGGACTACCGCTTCGTGCTCGTCCTCCGCTCGAAGGGCAAGAGCGGCGGGCTCTCGCCGCGGCTCTCCGAGACCGATCCTCAGGTGCTCGGCAAGCCGCCGCTCGCGGTGAAGGCCCTCGAGCCACGGGCGAAGACCACCGCCGGGCTCGTCAATCGCTTCGTCATGGAGGCGCGTCGCCTGCTGGCCGACGCCGCGCCCGCGAACATGGTCCTCTTGCGCGGCTTCGATCAGCTGCCGAAGCTCCCGCGGTTTCCCGAGGTCTTCGGTCTTCGCAGCGCGGCGATCGCGGCCTATCCGATGTACCGCGGCCTCGCGAGACTGGTCGGGATGGAGATTCTGAAGACCGGGAGCACCTTCGACGACGAGCTCGCGACGCTCAAGGAGCACTGGGCCGCCAACGACTTCTTCTTCGTCCACTACAAGGACACCGACAAGGCGGGCGAGGACGGAGACTTCGACGCCAAGGTCCAGGCGCTCGAGCGGCTGGATCGGGCGATCCCCGAGATCCGTGCGCTCGGGCCCGACGTCCTCATCGTCTCCGGCGATCACGCGACACCGTCGATCCTGTCCGGCCACGGCTGGCAGCCGGTCCCGGTCATGATCTGGAGCCGCTATTGCGGCGCCGACGGCGTGACGGCCTTCACCGAGCGCGCCTGCGCCGCGGGAAGCCTGGGCGTGATCCCCGCCCAGCATCTGATGCCGCTGGTGATGGCCAACGCCTTGCGCCTCAACAAGTTCGGCGCCTGACGCCGGCGACCAGCCGGCTCGCCGACGGGGCAAAATCCGCTTGCCCCGCGCCTCGGCCGCGTCATACTCCGTGGTGAGATGGAGGAGACGGAGCGGCTGAGCGAATCGATCAAGCAGCTGCTCGGCGAGGGCCGCGACGAGCGGCTCGCCGACCTCCTGGAGGACGCGCACCAGGCCGACGTATCGCGCGTCATCCGCGAGCTGGCTCCCCAGGACCAGGTCCGCGTCTTCCGCCTCCTGAGCCCCCACCACGCGGGTGAAGTGCTCGCCGAGCTCGACGACCCGACGCTGCGCGAGCTGGTCGGCTCGCTCCCGGAAGTCGAGGTGTCGCGCGTCCTGGACCGGATGCCGCCCGAGCACGTCGTGGACGTCGTCGAGGAGCTGCCCAAGGAGCAGGCAGACGAAATCCTCGAGCTGATGGAGGAGGAGAAGTCCGAGGAGGTCCAGGAGCTCCTCGAGTACAAGGAGGGCACGGCCGGCCGGCTGATGTCGCCCGAGTTCGTCGCCGTGCGCGAGGAGACCACCGTCGCCCAGGCGATCGAGCACATTCGCAAGGCCGCGACGGGCGAGGGCGCGTTCTATCTCTACGTGGTGGACGACCACGACCATCTGGTCGGCGTCGTTCCCCTGCACCGGCTCCTGGCCGCCGACGCCGCGACACCCGTGCAGGCGATTCGCACGGACGAGGTGGAAAGCGTGCGCGTGGACACGGACCAGGAGGAGGTGGCCCGCCTCGTCCAGCACTACAACCTGATCCAGATCCCCGTCGTGGACGTCAACCGGCGGCTCCTCGGCACCATCGGCGTGGACGACGTGATCGACGTCATCCGCGAGGAGGCGACCGAGGACATCCAGCGGCTCGGCGGCGTCGCCGGCGACGAGACCGTGCTCGATCCGCCCCGGGCCGTCTTCGTCAAGCGCAACCTCTGGCGGCTGATCAACCTCGGGACCGCCGTGCTGGCGGCCTCGGTCATCGGCCTCTTCGAGTCGTCCATCAAGACCCTCGCGACGCTCGCGGTGTTCATGCCGATCGTCGCCTCGATGGGCGGCATCGCGACCACCCAGACCGCCACCGTCGTGGTTCGCGGCATCGCGCTCGGCGACATGACCGCCGCTGTGCTGCGGCGCGTCCTCTGGAAGGAGCTCTGGCTCGGGATCACGACGGGCGCCGCCAACGGTCTGGTGATCGCCGTGATCGCTTACCTCTGGAAGGGGCAGATCCTGCTCTCGCTGATCCTCGCGGTCGCGCTCGTCTTCAACATGATCGTGGCCGCGGTGGTGGGCACCCTCATCCCGATCGCGCTCAAGACGTCCCGGGTCGATCCCGCGATCGCGTCGAGCGTAATAATCACGACCTTCACGGATGTCTTCGGATTTTTTTCGTTTCTCGGGCTTGCCACGCTTTTGATCAGGTTCCTGCTCTAGCGGTGGGCACGCGGGCGAAAAGTCGCTTGGCAACGCCGGCCCGCCGTGGTTAGAATGTCGGCGGCTCTCGGCTCGGACCGGCCTCAATCCCAAATCGACTTCAGCGGAGGGCTCTGAGTGGACGCAGCGTTAGAGAAGAGGCAGGTCGAACGCGCGTACGAGCTCCTGGCTCCGGTCTACGATTTCGTCTTCGACTGGATCTTCGCTCCCGGGCGTACCGCCGCCATCGAACAGCTGGTCCTCCAGCGAGGCGACTGCGTCCTCGAGGTCGGCATCGGCACCGGCTTGAACCTGCCGCTCTATCCGGCGACGTGCCGGCTGACCGGCATCGACCTGTCGCAGGAGATGCTGGACAAGGCGGTCGAGCGCGTCCAGACCCTCGCCATGCCGAACGTCATCCTGAAGGTCATGGACGCGACGTCCCTGAGCTTCGGCGACAACGAGTTCGACAAGGTGGTGGCGACCTACACGATCTCGGCCGTGCCCGATCCGGTCGCCGTCCTCCGCGAGATGCGGCGCGTGGTGAAGCCCGGCGGGATCCTCGTGATCCTGAATCATTTCCGCAGCGAGCGGCGGCTGACGGGCTGGGTCGAGGACATGCTGGCGCCGGTCTGCACCCGCCTGGGCTGGAAGTCGAATCTGCCGCTGGCGCCCCTGCTCGAGCAGGTGGGCCTCGTTCCCGAGTCGATCGCCCACGTCAACATGTTCGACGGGTGGCGCCTCGTGACGTGCATCAACCGGAAGTAGCGCGGCTCGCCGCTCTCCTCCTCGCCTTTCTCCTCGTCGTCCCCGTCGCGCAGGCCGCGTGGTCTTCGCTGCTGGCCGGCGCGTTCCTGCTGGAGTTCCTGACCCACGGGCACCCCCCGGCTCTCTCGACGCTGACCGCCACGCCGTCCCGGCAGCCGCTCCTCGTGCCGGGTGCCAGCGTCGATCTCTATGCTCGGGCCGGAACGAGTCGCGGCGCCGCACTGGTGCTCGTTCACGGATTCTCCCCCGCCGGCAAGGACGACCCGCGCGTGCGGGAGGCGGCGGCGCTCCTTTCCCGAGCTGGATTCGACGTCGCGGTACCCACCATTCCCGGTCTCACCCGGGGAGAGCTCGGGTCAGATGACGTGGAGCCGGTCGTGGCCACGCTCGCCGTGCGGACGGAGCCCTCCGTCGTGGTCGGCGTGAGCGTGGGCTCCGGGCCCGCGCTGCTGGCGGCGGCGGACCCGCGCGTGGGCGACCGCGTCAGGGCGGTCCTGAGCCTCGGCGGCTACGCGTCCGCAATCGAGGTGGTGCGCTTCTGGCTGACCGGCGCCTACGGCTACGATGGCATCGGCGGCCGGGTGGACCACGATCCCGAGCTGGTTCGGATGTTCGTGCGGGTTAACGGCGATCGCCTCGATCCGCCCTCACGCGCCCTGCTGGAAGGTGGCGGCCCGGAGGGCGCGGCGCGCCTTCTCGCGGCGCCGCCTGCCGAGCTTCAACGCTACCTCGACGCTCTCTCGCCGATCAGGGTGGCCCGCGACATCCGCGCGCGCCTCATCCTGGTCCACGGTCGCGGGGACCGTGCGGTGCCCTACACCGAGAGCCTGCGGCTCGCGGCGGCGCGTCCGGAGCGGACGATGCTCGTGCTGGTCGGCGTCGTGGACCACGTGAAGGGGCAGGGGGCCTCCGGATGGCAGGGGGCCCGCGACTTCCTGGCGCTCTGGGGCGTGATGTACGGGCTCGCCAGCGGAGCCTAGCGCACCTAATTTCTTGGGGCTCGGCAGGGGTGGCTGCTAGGCTGCGCGCATGAAGACACGAATGGCCGCCTTCGCCGTGCTCGGACTCCTGACCGCCGCGTGCGCGACGACCACCACGGCGCCGCGCCGTCAGTTCGACGACATCCCGCTACCGATGGGCCTCACGTACCAGCCGGATCGCTCGGTCATGATCGAGTCGCCGTCCGTCCGGGCTGGTCAACTCGTCTATCGGGGACGCCTCGAGCCGGTCAGCCTCGGCGACGTGATGCGCTCGTACCTCGAGTCGAACGGCTGGCAGTCCGTGTCCAGGACGTCGTCGCCCTCGGATACGTGGCTGATCTACGAGAAGGACGGCAAGGCGGTCGAGGTCCACATCTACGAGAAGCTCTGGTACACGTACATGACGCTCAGCGCCTCCGAGGTAGTCCTGCCGGCCGCCACGGCCTCGACGGCGGGAACCCTGGAGCCGAAGGACGGCGCCTCGCAGACGGTACAGCTGGATGCCTCGGCGACTTCCACGGCCATGCCGACTAACGAGACGACGACGTCGAATCAATCGAGCGGGGATCCGACCTTAACCGAGAAGGTGAAGCACTTCTTCAACAACTTGTTCACCTGGTGAGGCGCTCGCTCCGCTAGCTCGACTTCGGACGAGTCCTCGCAGCACTCGGTACACGCAGGGCGCTAGAGACCCAGGCCGCGCCCCTCGCCGGTGCCGGGACGCTGGATGCGCCAGGTCGAGAGCTTCGTGAGGACCGTGTTGCGGTGCACGCCCAGGCGCCGCGCCGCATGGCTCACGTTCCAGCCCACGCCCTCGAGCACGCGGAGAATGTACTGGCGCTCAAACTGCTCCAGGGCTTCGCGGAGCGGCGGGCCAGTGTCCTCGCCCACGCGCGATCCGGTCTCCGGCATCGCCACGTCGAGCGGCACGTCCTGAAGATGGATGACCTGGCTCCGCGTCAGCACCACCGCCCGGTGCAGGACATTCTCGAGCTCGCGCACGTTCCCCGGCCAGTCGTAACGGCTCAGGACCTCGAGCGCGCCGGCCGACACGCCGCGCACGTCACGGCCGCACTCGCGCGCGATCTTGCGGACGAAGTACTGCACCAGCTGGCCGATGTCCTCGCGGCGCTCGCGGAGCGGCGGCACGTGGACGGGAACCACGTTCAGCCGGTAGTAGAGGTCCTCGCGAAACGCCCGCGCCCGCACCGCGTCTTTCAGATTGACGTTCGTCGCCGCGACGATGCGGACGTCGACCGGGATGGCGCGCACGCCTCCCAGGCGCTCGATCTCGCGCTCCTGCAGGGCCCGCAAGAGCTTCGTCTGAAGGTCGAGCCGCAGGCTGCCGATCTCATCCAGAAAGATGGTGCCGCCGTGGGCGAGCTCGAAACGGCCGAGCTTCTTCGCGTGCGCGCCGGTGAAGGCCCCCTTCTCGTGGCCGAACAGCTCGGACTCGACCAGCGCGTCGGGGATCGCCGCCACGTTGATCGCCACGAAGGGCTGGCTCCCGCGCCCGCTCCGCGCGTGAATCGCGCGCGCGACCAGCTCCTTGCCCGTGCCGCTCTCGCCGGTGATCAGCACGGTGGTCGGGGTTGGCGCGATCTGCACGATGAGCTGGTAGATGCGGACCATCTCCGGATGGCGCCCGACCATTCCCTCGAAGGCCCCGGCCAGCCCGCCCGCGTCGGACGGGGCGCCCGCCAGCGCCGAGCGCAGATAGAGCACCTCGCGCTCCAGCGCGCGCTTCTCGAGGGCGCGCTGAGCCAGCATCAGAATGTCGTCCACGTCGAAGGGCTTGGTCAGGTAGTCGTAGGCGCCACGCTTGAGCGCCTCGACGGCCGTTCGCAGCTCGCGAACCGCGGTGGCGATGACCACGATGGTCGAAGGGTCGGCGGCCTTGATGCGCGGCAGCACGTCGATGCCGGCCTCGCCCGGCATACGCTGATCGAGCATGACCAGGTCGATCTCGTGCGATTTCAGGACATCGAGCGCCTGCGCGCCGTTGGCGGCCTCGAGCACGTCGCAGGTTTCTTCGAGGATGGCGCGCACCGAGGCCCGCACGCTTTCCTCGTCGTCGACGACGAGAACCGTGCCCCGCGGCGCCGTGGTCGCGGCGGTCACGGCTTGCGCGAGCGTTCCATCACGAGGTACTGATTGGCACCGCCGCCGCTGCCGCCGGCGCGGTGCACGTAGATCAGGAGCGACTCGCCGGGCTTGAGCGCGCCCAGCGCCTTGTAGAGGTTGGCCGGATCGTCGGCCGACCGGCGCGCTATTTCCAAGATCACGTCGCCGCGCCGCAGGCCCGCCTTCTCGGCCGGGCTCCCGGGCTGCACGTCGGTCACGAGCAGACCGCGGGTGACCGGCAGGTCGAGGCGAAGCGCCGCGTCGCCCGTGAGCGCCTCCACGCTCAGCCCCCACTCGTCGGTCGCCGGCCCCTCCGCCACCACCGGCTCGTCGGACGGCATCTCACCCATCTTCACGCTGAAGGACATCGGCTTGCGCTCGCGGATCACCGTGAGCTTCATCGTCTGTCCCGGCTTCACCGCGGCCACCCTGCGCTGAAGGTCGGGCACCTCCTTGATCGCCGAGCCGCCCAGTTCCACGACGATGTCGCCCGCCTTGAGGCCCGCGGTGTCCGCGGGGCTCCCCTTCATCACCTCGGCCACCAGGACGCCTCCCCCTTCCTTCACGCCGAAGCTCCCGGCGAGCTGGTCGGTCAGGTCCTGAATGACGATGCCGAGCCAGCCGCGCACCACGCGGCCGCGCGTGATGAGCTGCTGCATCACGTCGCGCGCCTGGTTGATCGGGATCGCGAAGCCGATGCCCTGGCCGGCGGCGACGATCGCCGTGTTGATGCCGATCACCTTGCCGTCGATGTTCAGGAGCGGGCCGCCCGAGTTCCCGGGGTTGATCGAGGCGTCGGTCTGGATGAAGTTGTCGTACTGGGTCACGCCCACGCGCGTGCGCGCCGTGGCGGAGATGATGCCGACCGTGACGGTGCGGTCGAGCCCGAACGGGTTGCCGATCGCGATTGCCCACTGACCGACGCGGAGCTGACCCGAATCGCCCAGATCTGCCACCGGCAACGGGCTAGGCGCGTCCACTTTCAAGACCGCGAGGTCGGTTTTGGGATCTCGACCGACGAGACGCGCGGTGAACTTCCGCTGGTCCGACAGGCGCACGATGATTTCCTGAGCGTTCTCGATCACGTGGTTGTTCGTCAAGATGTATCCCTTCGGATCCACCAGGACGCCCGAGCCGGTCGCGCGCGCGTCCTCGCGCGGCCGCCGGCGAAAGTAGCGATCGTAGAACTCGTCGCCGAAGAACTCCTTGAACCGCTCCGGAGCCTCTTCCTGCGCGCCGGCCGGCTGCTTCTTCGGCACGGTGCTCACGTGCACCACGGCCGGCGTGGCGCGATCGGCCACGGCGGCGAACGCGTCCTCCAGTGCCCGCAGCATCGCGCGCGGGTCGGCTTTCGGCGCACCGCGTTGCTCGGCCGGAGCCTGACGCTGCTGTGCCGAGACGGGCGCGGCGAGCAGGAGCGTGAACAGGAGGGCGATGAGTGGCTTCATCGGCGGCCTCTCTACTTTACCGGCCGCAGTCGGTCTTCGCCAGAGGCACGAGAGCCAGCTCCAGCACGCGTCGTGTCCGGGCGGTCACGCGGGCCGTGGCGGAGCGCCGGAGGTGGCCGATCCAGATGATGACGCCGCCCGCTTCGATCACGGGCACGCGCGAGCGGTCCCAGCGGGGCACCTTCGCGTCGATCAGGAGTGTCTTGAGCCGTCGCTCGGCGCCGCCGAACGGAACGAAGCGGTCGCCGCGACGCCGCGCCCGGACCGTGAGCGGGCCGCCGCCGAGCTCATCCGAATCGAAGGCCACGCGGCTCGGATCGCGGGGCACCGCGTAGGCCTCGGCGCCGACGATCCGCGCCTCGAGCACCTGGCCGATCTCCGGCAGCTCGGTGCGGCCCGGGACGCCGAGCGGACGGGCGACGAGCGCGGGCAGCGAAGCCCGCGCCAGGCGCGCGAGCGCCCCGCTCACCTCGATGGTGACCCCGCCCAGCCTGAACGGACGCCGGGGCGGCGGGACCGCGAGGGCTCGGCGGAGTCCGCGGTGAGACCACGCCCTCAAGGGGGCGCGGCTCCCGAGCCGCCCGGCGGCCTGGCGCAGCACCTCGGCAGCGATCTGACGCGGCAGCGCGCGCAGGGGCCCGAGCGGAAGGGTCACGGCGCCGGCGTCGAAGGTGGCGAGGCGCTCGAGCTCGGCGGCGGCGGCTCGATCGAGCGCCGCGATGGTGTCGCGCGCCAGTGTCGACACGCGCGTGAGCGCGCCCGCGATTGCCGGATTGTAGGAGTCGGCGAGGAGCGGAAGCAACTCGTGGCGAACCCGGTTGCGCAGGAACTTCGGGTCGCGATTCGTCGGATCCTCGACCCAGGGGATCGCCGCGCGCCGCAGCTCGGCCTCGAGCGCGGCCCGATGGAGCTCGATGAGCGGGCGGATGATCCGGCCGCGTACGGGCGGGATCCCGGCGAGCCCGCGCACCCCCGCGCCCTCGAGAAGACGCATCAGCACCGTCTCCGCCTGATCGTCGGCGGTATGGCCGAGCGCGATCCGATGGGCGCCGACGCGGGCAGCGCCGGCCTCGAGCGCGGCGTACCGCGATTCCCGAGCCGCCGCCTCGAGCGAGCCCCAGGGATCGACGGTCACGGTCACGACCTCGACGGAAACGCCGAGGCGGGCCCCGAGCGCCCGGACGAAATCGGCGTCGGCTGGCGAATCGGGTCGGAGCTGATGATCGACGTGAAGGACGTGGAGCCGGAGTCGCCAGGCCTCGGCGAGATCGGCGAGGAAGTGCAGCAGGGCGACCGAGTCCGCGCCGCCCGATACGGCCACCAGGACGGTTTCGCCGCCCGCGAGCATGGCGTGGCGGCGAATGGTGCGCTCCACCTGGTCGCGCGGGCCCACCCGGCTAGCCGCCCTGGAGACCCACCCAGACCTCGCCGTCCTCGAAGTGCTCCTTCTTCCAGACCGGGACGGTGCGCTTGAGCGTGTCGATCGCGTACCGGCACGCCTCGAACGCGTCGCCCCGATGCGCGGCGGAGACGGCGATGAGCACGCTCGCCTCGCCGATCTCGAGCCGGCCGATGCGATGGAGCATCGCCACCCGCTTCACGCCGGACCATCGCGCGCGCAGGCTCTCGCCGATCTCGCGCATCTTCACCTCGGCCATCGGCGCGTGCGCCTCGTATTCCAGGAACTTCACGGGACGGCCGCCGGTCTCGTTCCGCACCACGCCGGAGAAGATGACGATGCCGCCCGCGCCCGGCTCGTCCACCTCGGCGGCGATCGAGTCGGGGGACAGGGGCTCCGTGACGACGCGGTAGATGTCGGCCGCGGCGCCGCCGCTCACCGGCGGAAACAGACAGAGCTCATCGTCGGGCCGGAGACGATGGTCGGGGGAGACGTAGTCCTGTCCGACGGCGAACAGCGTGTACGGACGGTAGGGCGCGAGCTCGGGATGGCGGTCGGCGATCGCCGACCATGCGCACTCGACGGTGCCGCCCTCGGGAAGGTCGACCTCGAGCCGATCGCGCCCGAGCGCTTCACGGTACCGGGCGAAGAGACGGACCCGGACGCGCACGACCGCTGGCGAGAAGCTAGAACCGGTGCGACTGCCCGCAGCCGCAGCTCGACTTCACGTTCGGGTTCTTGATCGCGAACCCGGCGCCCATCATGTTGTTGTCGACGAAGTCGATCTCGATGCCGGACAGATAGGGCGCGCTGTGCTTGTCGATGTAGACCTTGATGCCCTGCGCGTCGACCACGTTGTCCTCGGGCGTCGCCTGGTCTTCCCAGCCGAGCTCGTAGGACATCCCGGAGCAGCCCCCGCCCACCACGCGGATCCGCAGACCCCACTCGGGCTTGCCTTCCTCGAGGCGGAGCTCGGAGACCTTCTTCGCCGCGGTTTCGGTCATCGTAACCATGCGTTCCTCCCGATCGGGTGAGCGTTTCCGGAACCGAGTGAGTTCGTTGTCATCGTATCACAGGATGCCGCCCGCGGGCAGCAGGGTGAGCTCCTCGAGCGACGCGCCCGGAGGGAGCGAGGCCATCAGCACTGCGGCCCGCGCCACGTCCTCCGGCCGGAGCATCCGGCTGCGGTCCGGGGGGCTCCCGATCGAATCCCAGAGCGGCGTGTCGACGGCGCCGGGCACCAGCACCCCGACGCGCACGCGCTCGGCGCGCAGCTCCTCGGCGAGGACTCGACTGAAGCCCACCACGCCGGCCTTCGTCGCCGTATAGACGGCCGCCCCCGGAATCGCCCGCTGGGCGGCGACCGAGGCGATGTTGATGATCGTGCCCCGGTGCTGTCGGATCATCACCGGCAGCACCGCGCGGCAGGACACCATCACGGCGCGAAGGTTCACGGCCAGCTGCGCGTCCCAGTCGCTCGGCTTCGTGCCAACCACCGGGCCGAAGGAGGCGACGCCGGCGGCGGTGACGAGGATGTCCACGCGTCCGAACTCGGCGATGGCCTGCTCGACCATCGCCTCGACCGCGCCGTCCTGGGTGACGTCGGTGGGGATGGCGAGCGCCGTGCCGCCGCTCTCGCGAATCGTCGCGGCCGCCATGGCCAGCTCCTGCCGGGTCCGCGCCGCCAGCACGACCGTGGCGGCCTCGCGCGCCAGCGCCAGCGCGACGGCGTGGCCGATCCCGCGGCCGGCGCCGGTGACGATCGCGACCTGACCCGCGAGGGCGCCCCGCACGGCGCTCAAATCTGGAGCCCCCGGCTCGACTTGATCAGCTCCATGAACTCGGCCCGCGTCTCGGGCCGACGGAAGGTCCCCAGCATCGCGGAGGTGATCGCCTTCGAGTTCTGCTTCTCCACGCCGCGCATGAGCATGCACAGGTGGATCGCCTCCATCACCACCGCCACGCCGCGCGGCTGGAGCGCCTCGTTCAGCGTGTTAGCGATCTGGGTCGTCAGCCGCTCCTGAACTTGCAACCGCCGGCTGAACATCTCGACGAGCCGCGGAATCTTGGACAGTCCGACGATCTTGCGATTGGGCAGATAGGCGACGTGGCACTTGCCCACGAAGGGCAGCAGGTGGTGCTCGCACATCGAGCTGAAGTCGATGTCCTTGACGATCACCATCTCGTCGTAGTCCTCGACGAACAGGGCGCCGTTGAGGACCCCTTTCACGTCCTGGCTATAGCCCGACGTGAAGTAGCGCAGCGCCTTCTCCACGCGCTCGGGCGTCTTTTCGAGACCCTCGCGTCCAGTGTCCTCGCCCAGCTCCTTGAGCAGCTCGGCGATCAGATTGGCGATCCGTCCGTCCTGGGTCATCACGAAGCCTCACCTTCGTACTGGAATCGATTCTTGGCGGTCTCCACCACCGTGACGCGCCGGAGCGCGCCGGCCGGGACCGCCGGCGCCAGGAGGCGCCAGAACGCGCGCGCGAGCCCCTCGCCGGTCGTGACGACGCCGGCCAGCTCCGGCACCTCTTCGAGCGTCTGATGGTCCACGCGGCTCAGCACGCGCTCGGTCACCGCGCCGTCGATCTGGCCGAGGTCTACCGACATGCCGGTCAGCTGGTCGGGGACGCCGGCCACGGTGACTTCCAGGTAATAGTTGTGACCGTGGGGCCGGTGACACGGGCCGTAGAGCGCCGCGTTCGCCTCGTCCGACAAGGCCGGGTTCTCGAGCCGGTGGCCCGCGCTGAAGTGATAGACGCGCGTCAGCTCAAGCATCGGGTCCCCGGTAGTCGACGTAGAGCGTGGGGTCCTCCCACACGCGCACCTGCGCGAGCCGGTCGGCGCCGAGCTTCGGCGCCAGCAGCTCCCACACCACGATCGCGAGATTCTCGGTCGTCGGCACGCGGCCCCGGAACAGAGCGTCGGCGTTCAGGTCCGCGTGATCGAACCGGTCGACGACGGTCTCGCCGACGATGCGCTTGAGCTCGCCGAGGTCGAAGACCATGCCGGTCTCCGGGTCGATGGGTCCGCGCACCGTGACGTCGAGCGTGTAGTTGTGCCCGTGCGGGCCCGTGAGCCGGCCGAAGAAGCGCTCGTTCTCCTCCGGCGACCAGCGCTCGACCCAGTAGCGGTGACCGGCCGAGAACGTGAAGCGGCGGGTGCTCGCCGCGCGAGGTGCGTCCGTCATGGCAATGTCTCGAGGAACCGGCCGGCCACGCGCGGCAGATCGAACGCCTCGATCCGCTGCGTCGCCGCCCGCCCGAACTCTGTTCGGAGGTTCTCGTTCACCAGCAACGTCTCCAACGCATGCGCCAGCTCCGCGGGATTCCGCTGGCCGACCAGGAGCCCGGTTCGTCCGTCCTCTACGATTTCCGGCACGGCCGCGGCACGACACGCCACCACGGGCAAGCCGGCCGCCATCGCTTCGGCGAAGACCAGCCCGAACCCTTCCTGGACGGTCGGAAGGCAGAAACAGTGGGCGATAGTGTACTCCACTGCCAGGCTCGAGCGAGTCACCTCGCCGAGGAACACGACCGTGTCGTCCAGTCGCAGCTCCCGGTGGAGGAGACGCAGCCGGGCGGCCTCCGGCCCCTCCCCTACGATGCGAATCTGCGCATCCGGGATTCGCGCGCGCAGGAGCACCGCGGCCTGCAGCAGGTCTTCGAGACGCTTGCGCGGATACATGCGCGCCACCGACAGAATCGTCGGGCGGTCCGCCCGTGGGCCGGACGCCTCGGCGAAGCGCCGGCGCCAGTCGGTGAGATCGATCGGCTCCGGAACGATCGCCAGCTTCGCGGGCGGGATGCCGTAGACCTCCTGGGCCACCGACGCCGAGTAGCGGCTCGGCACGACGACCCGATCGGCGCGCGCCGTGTTCGACCGCTCCCAGCGCGCCTGCACCGAGAGCAGGACGCGCACCCAGCCGCGCTCGTTCCGCAGCTCGTCGGCGATGATTCCCTTGAGCATCACGACGAAGGGGCTGCGGCGCCGGCGCGCCCACAAGAATCCGTCGAGATCGACGCCCACCGTGACGTCGGCCGGCTGCGGTCGCAGGGCGACGCGCGCGTTATAGAGCCAGCGGTCGAGCGTGTGAAAGCGCGTGCGCGCGGTGAGCGGCCGTACGGTCGCGGTGTGGCCCAGCGCGCGCAAGCCACGGACGAGGCCGTCGAGGGCGACGAACGTCCCGCTCCCCTCGGTCGGTGACAGCGGGGTCGACGTCAGAAACTCGAAGCGCACGAGCCCTCGAGCGCTAGCGCCCCTGGAAGCGGGGCGCGCGCTTCTCGAGGAACGCGCGCGTTCCCTCCTTGTAATCCTCGCTCTCGGTGGCCTCGACGGCCAGATCCTTGATCGTCTTCCGCCGCTCGTCGGTGAGACCGTGCAGATACGATTCGATCGTCACCTTCGCGCCGCGCACTGAGAGCGGCGCGTTCTCGGAGACCTTCCGGAGGTAGTCGTAGGTGTAGCGCTCGAGGTCGGCGGCCGGCACGAGGCGCTGGATGAAGCCCATGGCGAGGGCCTCCCGGTCCTCGACCGTCCGCGCCGAGAACAGGATGTCCTTCGCGTAGGCCGGGCCGACCAGATCGACGAGCTGGCCGACCGAGTCGGCGCCGTAGATGATGCTGAGCCGCGCGGCCGGAATGCCGAACTTCGAGCCCTCGGCCGCGAAGCGCAGGTCGCACGCCATCGCCACCGCCATGGCGCCGCCCATGCAGAAGCCGAAGATCATCGCCACGGTCGGCTTGGCACACTCGCGGATCGTCGTGTAGGCCGCCGCGGTCTGCGCGTTGTAGCGGAGCGCGCTCTCGGTGTCCTTGCGCTGCTCCTTGAACTCGGAGATGTCGGCGCCCGACGCGAACGCCACGGTGCCGGCGCCCCGGTACACGATGGCCCGGACCGACTCGTCCTTGTCCAGCCCTTCGGTCACGCGGGCGATCTCCGTCCACATCGCCAGGCTGATCGCGTTGCGCGTCGCCGGCCGGCTGAAGACAACCGTCGCGATCGACCCATCGTGCTGCACGAGAATGTCAGCCATGCGCTCCACCTCGACGAGTAATGGTGGCGGTGGGAGGAATTGAACCTCCGACACGGGGCTTATGAGACCCCTGCTCTGCCGCTGAGCTACACCGCCGATCCTAGAAAGTTCGCACAGTTGCAGGACGAGATTCTACCGCGGACCCCCCCTGACATGCCCGAAAACATGCCCAAACCGTGCCCCATCGACCGCTCCGACGCCGCCGCTTGTCCGCGTGGCTCACGATGTCGTGTGAGCTTCCATCGACACGCGCTCGGGAAAGCCGGCCCGGACGAGGTTCCGTACGGCGGCCCCGCGGAGATCGTGACGGAGCATCGCGAGAAGACCCGCCTTCGGGTTCGCTTTCAACCACGGCCGTCGTTTCTCCCTGGCCTCGCCCCGGCGCTTCCCCTACAGCGATCCGCACGAGCGAGGTCCAACAGTTTATCCACCCGAGCGCGTCCGCCCCGCCTCCGCCCGCAAGAAGAAGCTCCCGGCGGTCACGACGAGCTCGCCGGGCTTCAGGCCATCGAGCACTTCGAACGAGTCTCCAAGCGGGGCGCCGAGCTTCACGGCCCGTTCGGCGAAGCGACTCTCGCCGCCCTCCACCTGGACGTAGACGACAGTGCGGTCGCCGAGCGCCTGCACGGCGTCGCGGGTCACGAGCGTGACCTGTCGGCCTGAGGCCGCCTCGAAGCTGAGCGCGACGTACATGCCCAGACGCAGAGCCCCGTTCTTGTTCGGCACTTCCACGCGCACCTTTGAGGTTCGCGTGGCGGGATCCACGCGCGGATCGATGTAGGCGACGCGCCCGCGAAGGGCGGAATCCTTCGCTGCGGGCATCGCCACCGTCGCCGCACTCCCCACGCGGACGGCGGCGAAGTCCTTCTCGTAGAGGTCCCCGATCACCCAGACGGTACTGAGGTCGGTCACCGTGAAGAGCTCCTGTCCCGCGCCGACGACCTGACCGGGATTCACGTTCCGCGCGATCACGACGCCGTCGGCCGGCGCCCTGATCGTGACCTCCGAGATCACGTGCGACGCGTCCGTGAGGCGTGCGAGGTCGTCTGGCCCGAGCCCCAGCAGCAAGAGCCGCTGGCGCGCCGCGGCGACCTCCGTCTCGTGGCCGGCGTGAACCGCCGTGATCTCTTCCAGCTCCTGACGGCTCGAGGCGCCGAGCGTCACGAGCTTCTGCGTTCGCTCGAGCTTCTGGTGGTCCGCGCTCAGCATGGCCTGCGCTGCGACATACTTCGTCTGTGCGTCAGCCAGCTCCGCGCTAAAGATCACGGTGAGCGGCTGACCCCGCGTCACCGACGCGCCGAGCTCGACCGCGACCCGCCGCACGACGCCCCCGACGAGTGCGTTCACCTTCGTGTCGCGATACGCGTTCGACATCACTGTCCCGGGGACCGTGAGCGAGGCGCTCGCCGTCGCGCTTCGAGCCGCCGTGGTCTTGATCCCGGCCCGCTCGGCCGCCTCGGGCGTGAGCGTGACCTCGACGGCCTCGTCCCTCTTCGCGTCTTCTCGGCCGGCCTGCACACCCGCCGGCCCTGCCGAAATCGCACCGCCGCCTGCGGGCCGGCCGCGATTGTGACGCTCGGTCCACGTCACGCCGGCCACCACGCCAACGACGATCAGCGCGACGGCACCGACAGCTTGCGCGATGTGCTTTCGCGTCATCGATCTCCGGTCCCCACCGCGCGCTCGATCCCGACCGCAGCGTCGTAGACCTGCTTGAGCGCATCCGTGTAGCCGTTCTCAACCTCGATGTAGCGACGCTGCTCGGCGATGACATCGAGAAGCGATCCTCGACCGAGCTGGTAGGCCTGCCGGATTACGTCCAGATTCCGCCGCGCAACGTCCCGCACGCCGCGCTCGTAGATGTCGAGTGACCGCCGCGCGGCATCGTACTGAGTGAAGGCGACGCCCACCTCCTGCTGCGCCGTGAGCACGGCAAACTCCACCCGGCGCTCCGCGGCACGGGTCGCCGCCGCCGCGGCAGCCACGTTGCCCTCGTTGCGGTTCCAGAGGGGAAGCACAATGCTCACGCCGCCACCGAAGTAGTGAAAGACATCCTGGATCGGTCGCTGGGCGCCGCTCGCCGTCAGCCCGTTCAGCGGGAAGCCGAAGTCCTGACGCTGGTATCCGACGTTGATCGTCGCGTCCCAGCGGCCCTCCGCCTCTTCCTTTTTCACCATCGCGGCCGCCATGGCCGCCTCCGACCGCGCGACGGCCACATCCGGCCGGTCACTGACCGCGCGCTGCGTCGCCGCTACGAGGTCCAGTGGCAACGGCGAGAGCGCCAACTCTCCCTTCAGTGCGAGCGGAGCATCGGGCGCCATACCGGCGAGCGACTTCAACTGGAGCGCGGCGATGTCGACACGGCTCTGGGCGAGCTGCCGGTTCGCGTCCAGGCGATTCACTTCCACGAGCTGCAAGCCCTCGTCGAGCGACGGTGCGGCCCCCTGGCGCACCCGTGTCCCGACGACCTCGAGCGCGCTGCGGTTCACGCCCAGGAGGTCGTCGGTGACCTGGAGGTTCCGCCGCGCCGCCAGCAGCTCTCCTGCCTTCATGCGCACCTCCGCACGCACCTGCCGCTCGCGCTCGGCGACCTGACGCCGCCTCATCTCGATTTCTCGCTCGGCTACCCCGACCCGGCCTGCCTTCCGGCCGTTCAGATCGAGCGGGAGCGAGACTCCAACGGTCAGGTTGTTGTCGGGGCTCAGCGCCTTCTGGCCCCCGAGCTCGAGCATGGGGTTGGGGCGCAGGCCCGCCTGCTGCAGCCGCCCCGCCGAAGCCTCGACCTCGAGCCGCGCCGCTTTGAGATCGGGATTGTCGACGAGCGCGCGAGCCACCAACTCGTCCACGCTCACCTCGCCGACCGCCTGAGCCCGCGCGGGCAGAGGCACCGTCACGACAAGTCCGATCAGAAGGAGCGCGAGCCCGTTCCGGCCTCGCATGACCGGCGCCCCTAACGGACCGGGACGGAGAACTTGGTCGACCCCTTGCCGTCCGGGCCGTCCCACGTGACCGTCACCTGCCGCGCCCCACGATCGGGGAACTCGATCGTGCCGCGATAGCGACCGGGGCCGTCCGGCGTCAGCGTCGCGCCCGCGACCATGGGAGCCATCCCCGGCATCCCCATGCTCGTACTCAGGGAAACCTTGCCGACGTCGACCGGCTTCTTGTCCTGAGCGGCCGTGAACTCTAGCACGAAGCTGTTCTTGCCCTCTTTCCACTGGCCGGATTCGTTCTGCAGCGTCACGGTAACGTCCTTCGTCTGCTGGGTATGGATGGGCTTCATGTCGGCCGCGGTCACGGCGAGTGCTCCACCTATCGTTACAGCTGCGAGTGCGAGTGCCACGATCAGACCTTTCAGCATGGTGTCCTCCGTGTCGGGATCAGTTAGTCAGCCGACCGCAACGCCGGCCTCGGTTTGGGGGTTGCCCGTCCGATCGCCTCGGCCTCGACGCCGCGGAGATCGCGCTCCCGCAACCAGTAGAAGATCACCGGCGTCACGATCAGCACGAGGCCGAGCGAGCTGACCATGCCGCCGAGCACCGGCGTCGCCAGCGGCTTCATGACTTCGGCGCCGGTTGAGTGGCTCCACATGATGGGCAAGAGGCTCGCGACTACGGTAGAGACGGTCATGACCTTCGGGCGCAGCCGGAGCAGCGCACCTTCCGTCACCGCCTCGAGCAGCGCCTCGCGCGTGAGGCGTCCGCCCAGCTCCTCGCGCTTCTGGGCCACCGCCTCCTCGAGGTAAATCACCATCACGACCGCGGTCTGCACGGCGGTGCCAAAGAGGGCGATAAAGCCGACCCAGACGGCGACCGAAAAGTTGTAGCCGAGCGCATAGAGCAGGTAGATCCCGCCGGCGAGGGCAAAGGGCACGGCCAGCAGCACCTGCGCCGCGTCGAGGAACGAGCGGTACGTCAGGTAGAGCAGCACGTAGATCACGGCCAGTACGATCGGGATCACGATCTGCAGCCGCTGGCGCGCGCGGACCTCGTTCTCGTACTGCCCGCTCCACTCCAGGTACGAGCCGGGTGGAAGCGAGACTCGGTCGGCGATCAGCTGGCGCGCCTCGTCCACGAAGCTCCCGACGTCGCGGCCGCGGACGTTCAAGAGGACGGTCACCACCAGCAGCCCGTTCTCGCTCGAGATCATCGACGGGCCACTCACGCTCCGGATGTCGGCGAGCTGGGCGAGTGGCACCTGCGTTCCGTTCGGGGCCGTCACGAGGACGTTCCCAAGGGCCCCGCCACTGGCGCGGTATTGCGGCGCGTAGCGCACCCGGACGGGGAACCGCTGGCGCCCTTCGATCGTCAGAGTGAGATTCGTTTCGCCGACGGCCGTCTCGATCACGTCCTGGACGGCGCCCACCGTGATGCCGTAGCGCGCCGCCGCCACGCGGTTCACCCGGACGTCGACGTAAGGCGCGCCCGTGATCTGCTCCGGGTAGACGTCGGCGGCGCCCGGGATCTGGCGCAGGCTGTCGGCGATGGCGCGGGCGCGCTCCTGGAGCGTGTTCAGGTCGCTGCCGAAGACCTTCACGCCGACCTCCGAGCGGATTCCCGTCGTCAGCATGTTGATCCGGTTGATGATCGGCTGGGTCCAGATGTTCGAGACGCCCGGCAGGGTCGTGGCCACGTCGAGCTCGCCGATCAGCCGCTCGCGCGTCATGCCCGGTCGCCACGCCGCCTCCGGCTTCAGATTGACGATCGTCTCGGTCATGTTGACGGGGGCGGGATCGGTGGAGGTCTCGGCGCGCGCGATCTTCGCGACCACCGACGCCACCTCCGGGAACTGCTGGATCGCCGCGTTCTGCTTCTTCGTGATCTCGATCGCCTGGGCCAGCGAGATCGAGGGGTCGGTGACCGGCATGAACATGAGGTCGCCCTCGTTCAGCGGGGGCATGAACTCTTTGCCGATCCTCGGCACGAGCGCGACGGCCCCGGCGACGACGAGCACCGCGACGGCGAGGGTCAACACGCGCTGCCGGAGTGCCAGGGCGAGCACCGGCCGGTACGCCCACACCAGCGGACGCATGATCGGGTTCGACTCCTCGCGGCGGATCCGGCCCCCGATGAGCAAGCTGCACAGCACCGGGACCAGCGTCACGGACAGGAGGGCGGCGCCAACCATGGAGAACGTCTTCGTAAACGCAAGCGGATGAAAGAGCTTGCCCTCCTGGCCGGTGAGCGCGAACACCGGGACGAAGGCGAGGATGATGATGGCCATCGAGAAGAAGATCGGGCGCCCTACGAGCCGCGTCGCATCGAGCACCGCTTCCGTCACGCGCCTGCGATTACGCGGGTCGACGCCACGCTGTTCGATGAAGCGGAAGGCGTTCTCGGTGACGACGATGGCCGCATCGACGAGTACGCCGATGGCGATGGCGATGCCGGCCAGCGACATGATGTTCGAGGTGATACCGAGGTAGCGCATGAAGAGGAATGCCGTCAGCACGGCTAACGGCAGCGGCAAGGTCACGATCAGGACGGACCGGAGATGGAGCAGAAACAGGACGTTCACGATCGTGACGACGATCGTCTCCTCGATCAGCGCGCGCCGGAGGGTCTGGGCGGCGCGCTCGATGAGCGCCGACCGGTCGTAGAACGACACGATCTTCACGTTTGGCGGCAGGCCCTTCTGGAGAGCCTGGATCTTCTCCTTGATCCGGTTGATCACGTCAACGGTGCTGACGCCGTAGCGCGCGACGACGACGCCGCCCACCGCTTCCTCCGTCCCTTTGACGAGCGCGGCCGCTCGGAACGCGTCCCCGAGCTTCACATCGGCGACCTGGCGCACGAAGATGGGCACGCCGTTCTCGGCGGCGACGACGACCTCTTCCAGATCGCGCGTGCTCTCGATCAGCCCGAGGCCACGCACCACGGCCCAGGTCCCGCTCCCCTCGACGACATTGCCACCGACGTTGCGGTTGCTCCGCATGACGGCGTCGACCACGGCCGAGAGCGGGATCTTATAGGCACGCAGGCGGTTCGGATCGACGTCGATCTGATACTGGCGCACCGTGCCGCCGATGCTCGCGACCTCGGCCACGCCCGGCACCGAGTTGAGCTGGTAGCGGATGAACCAGTCCTGAAGTGACCGGAGCTCGCGGAGCGAGGTCCCTTTGCCCTCGACGGTGTACCAGAAGACGTGCCCGACCCCGGTCGCGTCCGGGCCGAGCGTCGGCACGACGCCCGCGGGCAGTGACTTCGCGAGCAGGTTGAGGCGCTCGAGCACGCGCGACCGCGCGAAGTAGAGATCGACCTCGCTCTCGAAGATTACGTTGATCATCGAGAAGCCGAACGCCGACGACGATCGGACGACGCGCACGCCGGGGAGACCCTGCAGGCTCACGGTGAGCGGATAGGTGATCTGGTCCTCGACTTCCTGTGGCGAGCGCCCGGACCAGTCGGTGAACACGATGACCTGGTTGTCGGAGAGGTCCGGGATCGCATCGATCGGCGTCGTCAGAAGCGCCCAGTATCCCCAGCCGCCGACGAGCACAAAGACGGCGACCACGAGGAAACGGTTCCTCAGCGCCAGCTCGATGAGCCAGTTGACCACGCACGATCCTCCGCGACATCGCGAGCACGCAGATTGACGCGCACCGCGCGATGCTTACCGTGACAGCAACGCGAACGTCAGAACGCTAGGCGGAGAAGAACGTGGACTTCGGCGGCGGCGTGAGAGGCCGGGCGCTGATGATTGCCGGCTGAGCGGTCGCCGGCGATTCGAGATAGGCGAGCGGTTGCGGGACGGCGAGGCCGGTCACGACCGGCCCCGTGATGTACGAGACAACACCACAGGGCGCCTCGCACATCGCGCCCATCATGGCGCAGCCATCGAATGCCATGCCGACCGGGCCGGAAACGACCCAGAGCGTCAGCATGAGTGTGATCAGGAGCGGGCGAATAAGGCTACGCATTCCCCGGCATCATAGCATGGGCGAATCGGACCATCGGCCGCTCGGCGGCGCCCCGCCGCCTCTGCCCGAATAGCTCCTTGACCTTGTCCCTTGGGACAAGCCTTATGCTGCTCCCATGGATCAGGGGATGCTCATCGGGGTGGTCGCCGCGCAGAGCGGCCTGAGCCGTAAGGCGCTGCGGCTATACGAAGCGCGGGGCATTCTACCGCCGCCGCGTCGTGAGCCATCAGGCTACCGGCGCTATCCACCCGATGTGCTGAAGCTGCTCACCTTCGTCGGCCATGCTCGTCGGCTCGGCCTGACGCTCGCGGAGATCAAGCATATCGTTGTGCTCCGACGCTCGGGGTCCGCGCCGTGCGCGCATCTCCGCGCACTGCTGGAGCAGAAAGCGGCCGATCTTGAAGGCCTGCTCGCGGGCGTGCGCAGCATCCTCGGCTCGTGGGGCACGAACGGGCGCCACGCGGCGATCTGTCCGAATATCGAAGCGAAGGGAGGTGACAGCCAATGGAAAGGATCTCACTCTGTCCGGGGTGCACCGCCTGTCCGAAAGTCGTCATTGATGGCGACACGATCCGCATCGGCGAGGACTCGAACACGGCCATCCTGAAGAAAGAAGAGTGGAATGTCCTGGTGGAATTGATCCACTCCGGTCAGCTCGGACGGGTCTGAGCGACGGCCCGCACGCTTGACATGGCGCTGGCCGCTCACTAATCTGGCGACAATGAACGGCCGGCGCCTGTCGTCCTGGCTGCTCGTCGGTGTCGCCACCTTTGTTGTGCTCGGCCACATCTGCGCGGCTCCGATTCACGCCCACGCCGGAGCGGTGACAACACACAGCGAGGACCATCCCGAGAGCGGCAGTGACGAGGCCGCTCACGGCGGCTCCTGCGAGGCTCTTCGCGCCGACTCCGATATTGTTGCGCCGGCCCTCCTCCCGATCGGCATCGTTCTGCCGGTCATCGGCGACCGCGAGACGCTCCGTGCGCACTCAACGTCGGCGCCAGTGCCGACGAGTTCCCCCCCGCTCTTCCTGCTGCACGCCGCGCTCCTGATCTAAGCCCTCTTCCTCACGACGTTCGCTTTTGGCCGTCGCCCGGCACCCGTCCGTGTGTGTCGCGGCGTCCGTCCAGGTTCCGCAAGTGATGGGGAGGGAGGGGCATGCTCAAACGCCTCGGTGTGGTCGTGTTTATCGCGGCAGGTCTGTCTGCGCTGGTCGCAGGACTGGTCGCCTTCGCCAGCCTCGGGCGAGTGGAGGCGGTGCCGGCCTTTGCGCGACAGTACGATCTTCAATGCAACGCCTGTCACACCCGTCCGCCGAGACTGAACCGGTTCGGCGAGCAGTTCCACATGATGGGCTTCCAGATCCCGAGTGCCGCCCAGCCAGGTGGAATCGTGACCAGCGTCAGGGAGGACGGCGCGATCAAGACGCTGGTCGATAGCCTCGCCCTTCGAATCGAGGGCGGGCTCTTCGAGTACGCGGCGTCTCCTCGAGAGACCGAGACGAAGTTCGCGCCACCCGACGAGATCACCCTGTTCCTGGCGCGGCCTCTTCTGCCCGAGCTGAGTCTCTTCGTCGAGATCGAAGGTACGCCGAACGCGGTGGTCTTCGAGAACGGCCGCTACTTCACCAGAGGCGAGTTCGGTCTCGGCAAGGAGGCGTTCTTCATGCTCAACTTCGGGCGCCTCCTCGGGCTGCTCGGGGCCCCGACCATGGATATGGGCGGCCAGACGATGGTGGGCACGCACGGCGGCTTTTCGATGCACGGGCCGATGCTGATGGCCGGCAAGGTCGATCCGAACACGAACTTTTCCTACGCGACCAACCGCCAGCTCATCGCTCCGACGGAGCTCGAGGTCGCCCACGGTGCGGTCGAGCGCTTGCCGGTAGTCCCATACGCATTCGCCTCCAAGTTCTTCGGGCTGTTCAAGAACCGCGACGAGCGCGAGCCGCAGCTCGTGACGGACCAGGTCATGTACAACACGTCGGGCGCCCCGGGGGCCGACTTTCACGCGATGTTCAACGACGTCGTCCTCGGCCAGGTCGGGTTCCTCCGTGAGAACGAGGGGTTCAACACCTACGCGGCGGCACGCTTCGATCTCCTCGACCGCGGCGAGCTCACGTTCAACGTCTCCGTTCTCGCGAACTGGGGGTTCGGGGTCGTCCGCGCGCCCGATCCGGAGGATCACAACCAGCCGGGTGGCAACCGCCTCGACCGGTTGCGGTATGGCATCGCGGCCAACGTCAGATGGAAGCAACTCGACGTCTACGGCGCGGTGATCCGGGATCGGCTCTACGGCCTGCCCGGCGAGCTGCGAGGGAGCTTCGACCGCTCCGCGACCGGTCTCACCATTCAAGCGGACTATCTCGTCCACGAGAAGGTCATGCTGTCGAGCCGGTTCGACCAGCTCTGGGCCGGCGGCCTCAAGGACGAGAAGCGTGACGGCTCCGTGCTGTCCTTACAGGCGAAGTTCTATCCCTGGCAGAACATCGCCTTCTTCGTCCGCGACAGCGTGAACCTCCGGAGCTTCGTCGAGGACAGTCCGCTGCGGAACTGGCGCAATCAGCTCTTCGTTGGCATCGACTGGGACTTCTGAGGAGTGGCCGACATGCGGACCAAACTCTTCACATCTTTCGCGATCAGCGTGCTCGGGCTGCTCGTCGGTCTCTGCCTCGCACGCCCGCCGGCCACTCGG
>Ga0137403_10001802_pt1 | contig 26702 bp, 20 predicted proteins | sample CZOMad2_1_16fung_FD_122057 | JGI IMG/M metagenome (GOLD analysis project Ga0137403, IMG submission 122057) | Vadose zone soil fungal communities from Angelo Coast Range Reserve, California, USA - CZOMad2_1_16fungal (Hybrid Assembly) | ecosystem: Environmental > Terrestrial > Soil > Vadose zone... | reverse complement strand
TCCGCGGCACGGGTGGTGCCCTTCCGACATGGATCGCCGGGTCAAGCCCGGCAATGACAGCCGAGGGGGAACGGGACAGGGCATAGCGAGAATTGCTGTCATCCAAGAGCCGTTCTTGCCGTCCAATCATATTAGTGGCTAACATCAGCCTGCCAACCGTCGATAGCGCAAAAGACCCGAACCAGAGGGAGGCGAACCGATGAGCGTACGCAAGGAACAGGAATACATCTTGCAGCAGGAAGCATTCCGGCAGCTGCAGCAAGGCACCATCGACAGGCGCGAGTTTCTCACGCGCAGCCTGGTTGCCGGCCTCGGCCTGGCCGGCGTCGGCGCCGTGGCGAAGAGCGGCATCGGATCGGCCTTTGCCGCCGACCGCCCGTTGACGCCGACGTTCTATCAGTGGATTCAGGATCTGCATCCCGCCATCCCCCAGGTGAACGCCAAGTTCCCCGGCATCAACTATCAGATCGCGCCGGTCGAGGGCTTCGGCATCGAGCGCTTCGTGGCCGAGGCGAAGAACAAGGAAAGCACCTGGGACGTCTATGTCGGCCAGACGCCGTTCGTCGAGATGTCGGCGATGATCAAGGGCGACGTCATCGAGCCGTGGGACAAGTACATCCCGAAAGAGGTGATCGACGACATCATCCCGTCGATCCGCGAGGAGTGCACGATCGACGGCAAGCTCTATGGCTGGCCGTTCCTGCTGGATGTGATCGGAACGGGATGGCATTCCGGCCTGACCGGCAAGGCCGGCGTGACCGATGCGGCGCCCGCGACCTGGGACGAGTTCCTGGCCTCTGCCAAGAAGATCGTCGATTCCAAGGCCGCGCCGTGGGGCGCCACGTTCGATGCGCATGGCTGGCGCTCTCTGGCGCCGGTCACGCACAGCATGAGCAGCAAAGTCTATACGTCGGAGGGCCTGTTCGACTTCACCAGCGAACCCGCGATCGAGGCGTTGAAGCTGATGAAGCAGATCATGACGATGGCCAATCCCGACATCCTGCTGGAGGGTGCTTCGGACGCCGGCGTCAACGGCACGCCCGACGAGGTCGCCTTCGCCACCCAGCGGGTCGGCCTCTACTTCAAATACTTCAATGCGCCGCTGCGCATGGCCGCGAGCTGGGACGATCCGAAGCAGCTGCATCTGGGCCCGCTGCCGAAGTTCGCCAACGGCGAGGGCTCGACGGTGTTCTGGACGACGGGCTGCGCGCTCTTCAAGCACGGCCAGAACAAGGAGAAGGCGGCCGAATACATCAAGGCGCTGACCTACGACCAGCAGATCTGGAAGGATTCGATCGTCGGCACCCCCGGCGTCCATCCCGGCCAGTTGCCGCCCTACAAGTCCTTCTACGCGGACTGGGCCGCCAACAAGCCGGACTGGCTGCCTGAGTTCGTCGGGCTGGTGCGCAGCCAGCTCGACAAGGCCAAGGCCATCACCAACCACCTCTTCGGCCTGCAGCAGTTCGTGATCGGCAAGCCCCTCTGGGAGACGTATCTCAAGGGCGAGGAGGCCGATCCGAAGGTCGCCATGCAGAAGGTCGTCGACGCGGTCCAGGCCGAGTTGAAGAAGGGCTAGACGTCAGTTGCGCGAGGATCGGGGCGGTCGCCTGCCCTGGTCCTCGGCTGCCCATATCGGAGAGCGCTCGATGCGCATTCCGCGTCCGCGGCGCAGGCGGCAGCGACGGGGGAGGAGCGATTCAACGAAGCAGGGTTATTTGCAGATGTCAGACTTGATGACCTTGGCACCCCCGCTTTCGCGCTTGGGAATGCGCACATCTTGCGAACTGACGCAAGGCGTCTCAACAGAGTCCCCTCTCCCCTTGTGGGAGAGGGACAGGGTGAGGGGGCCGGCGCCGGCAGGCGCCGATGAAACCGCTGTTGGCAGCCGCACGCGGAATTTGCACGGCGCGCGTCGATTTCCGCTTTTTCGCATCGCGACGATGAGCGAGGTCTCTTCGCGCTGCTGCGCGAGTCCCCTCACCCTGTCCCTCTCCCACAAGGGGAGAGGGGACTCTGTAAAGCGGCCCTGCGTCGTGGCGAACGTGTGTGCATCCCCTGAACTTCCGCGCTTGGCTTAGCGCATGGCACAGACGATTGCAGTCGGCCGAGTGAGCGCGAGGCGGCCGAGCGGCCAGATGACGCTGTTGCGGCAGGACATCGGCGTGTGGCTGTTCCTGCTGCCCGCGGTCGTCTTTTTCGTCGGCTATCAGGTCTGGCCGATCATCCGCGTCCTCTGGATGAGCTTCACCAACTACCAGTTCCTCACCAACGAGCCGGCGAACTGGGTCTGGTTCGACAACTACATCCAGGCGTTCGAGGATCCGCTGCTGTGGGCGAGCCTGGGACGCGCGGCCCTGTTCACGATCATGTTCCTGCCGGGAACGATCGTGCTGCCGCTCCTGCTGGCTATTCTCGTCGACCGCGTGACGAACAGGCGTCTGGCGACTCTCTATCGTGTGGTGCTGCTCATTCCGGCCGTGATTCCCAGCACCCTCATCTTCGTGCTGTGGAAGTGGATGTACAACTATCAGGCCGGCCCGATAAATCACTTCCTGGTCGATACCCTCGGCCTGTTCACCCTGCAAAACGCGCCGCAATGGCTGGGCGGGACGCCGCTGACACTGCCCTCGATCGCGGTCATGGAAGTGTGGTGGGGCCTCGGCTACCACACCATCTTCTTTCTCGCCGGCCTGGCCGCGATCCCCCGCGATCTGCCGGAGGCCGCCCGCATCGACGGGGCCAGCGAATGGCAGGTGTTCTGGCATGTGACGCGGCCGCGACTGGCCCCGATCATGATGATCCTCGTCGTGTTGCGCTTCGGCACGGCGATGGCGGTGATCGACGAATATCTCATCTTCGGCGGTTTCAACCGGGCCTCGCCGACCTACACCTGGACGATCTTCATGTACGACCAGGCGTTCAAGACGGGCCTGTGGCGCCAGGGCTACGCGGCCGCCATCGGCATGATCGGGGCGGTCGCGATGATGTTCGTCATGGTCCTCCTGATCCGCATCTTCCGTCCGAAGGGTTGAGGCGGCATGACACTCGAAGCCGTTCGCCGCACCGCGACGTCGGAACCGACCGCGAGGTCGCGACCGCGGCAGAGCTGGTTCAACCGGAACCGCAGCGCCATCGTCCGTCACGCCGTGATCAACTTCTTCATGGTGATCATCCTCCTGCCGCTGGCCTGGGTGCTCATGATGTCGGTGAAGTCGCTGCCAGACGCCATGCGCGGCGATTTCTGGCCGCGGCGGTTCGACTTCACCCACTACAGCTTCGTCTTCGAGCGGATCGCGACGCTGCCGGTGAACCTGTTCAACAGCATCTACGTCACCGCCGGCACGGTGCTGATCACCACGGTCTGCGCGGTGCTCGCCGGCTATGCGCTCGTGCATCTGAGGCCGCGCGGCGCCGGCCTGGTCGTGACGGCGCTGCTGGTGTCGCTCTATTTCCCGGTCCGCGTGGTCTCGATCATCAGCATCTACGAGACCCAGAAGTTCCTCGGCCTGATCAACAGCACCAGCGGCCTGATCCTGCCCTACATCACGCTGCAGCTGGCGATCAGCATCCTGATCATGCGCAGCATGTTCCAGCTGGTGCCGCACGAGATGATCGAGGCCGCGAAGATCGACGGCGCCGGCGCCTGGCGGACGCTGTGGATGGTCGGCCTGCCGATGGTGCGCAACGGCCTGGTGGTCATCTTCATCGTCAATTTCGTCGCGGCGTGGGGCGAGTACCTGCTGTGCCTCACGCTGGTCGACGACGAGGCGCGGCGCACCATGCCCGTCGTGCTCGCCGCCGCCCAGGGCGGCCAGGGGCAGTGGGCCTGGCCGAACCTCGCCGCCGTCTACGTCATCGTCGTCACCCCCGGCATCCTCGCCTTCACGTTCGCCCAAAAGCTCTTCTTCAAGGGGCTGATGGAAGGCGCGCTGAAAGGGTAACGCCGCAAGCGGAGGGGGTGCCCTCTCTTGCTGCTCTTAGGCTCGTCTCACCGTCACCAGCATCGCCGTCGCATCGTCGCGCGCCTTGAGGCGGGGGTGGGCGAGGCATTCGGGATCGGCGTCTTCGAGGCCGCGCAGTTCGGCATGGAGCGGGGCGAGGCCGCGCTCGAGGGCGGCCTGCATCAGCTCGCCGGCCGTGAGCATCCCGTAGGTATCGACGAGACGGTAGAAGCCGTCGGTCGCCAGCAGCAGGTGAGTGGTATCGGCGGCCGGCCGGCGCGCCGTCTCCGCGAAGGCGAGGCAGGCGGGATCGGCGGTCAGCACGCCATAGCCGCCGGGCCGGTTCTTCCACTGCCGGTTCGCGCGGATGAGCGGCATCAGCCTCGGCGCGATCTCGCTCAGGGTGGTCTCGCCGCCGGCCTGGATCGCCCGCAGCGCCTCGACGACCTTGGCGTCGAAGGGCGCCACCGAGGATTGGTCGAACGCCTCGACCCGCCCGTCCTTCTGCCGCAGCAGCAGCTTGCAGTCGCCGAGCATGAGCAGCTCGATCTCGCTGTCGCCGATCTGCGCCGCCGCCAGGCTGGCGGAGGGTAGCTCGATCTCGGTGTCGGCGAGTGGGACCAGCGCGGCCGCGGCGCAGGCGTCCCGCAACTCGGCCACCAGCCGCCGCAGCAGGGTGGTGCTGTCGTCGCTTCCGCGCGTGAGGCGCGCCAGCAGCGCGTCGGCAGTGGCGGCGAACCAGGCGGGATCGCTCGGCCCCGGAAACAGCCGCTGCGGGCTCAAGCCGGTGGCCCCGTCGAGCACCCAGGCCGCGCGCGCCGTCGCGGTTGCCTGATCTTCATTGATCGACTTGCCGGCCTGCGAGACCGAGTCGATGCGATCGAAGCGCCAGGGCACGCCGGATGGTTTCTCGCTCATCGGCCCCTCCCGGTTCTCATGCCAAGCTGCTCGGACGCCGTTCATCATGCATGCGGCCCGTCGGAAAGGCTCGCAGAAATCTGATCCGGGGCGGCCGCCGGCGTGACGGCACGGCGGATGACGCTCGGGCGCGCGCGAGCGGCGCTGAAGGCTCGAAATCGTGCTCTGAGCGGCCTCTCACAGGCCTCTAGTGAACATAGTCAAGCCATTGAAATATAAAGGTGATTTTTTAATGCATGGGGTTGTTTTGCAGAATCGCGTATGCGGGCCCCTGACCCCGCTATCAGCGGGGCGGTCGCACAACCGATGGCCCGGCGAGCCGCAGTCGCGCCGCCTTGAACACCCGTCCGTCGATCGCCGCCAGGCCGAGAGCGATCAGCGCCATGCCGAGGACGTGCTGCAGCGCCAGCCCCTCGCCGAGAATGAAGTGGCCGAGCAGCAGGGCGCTCACGGGGATCAGCAGCGTCACCAGCAGCAGGTTGGTGGCGCCGGCCGCGGCCAGGATGCGGAAGAAGATGACATAGGCGAGGGCGGTGCTGAGCAGCGCCAGACCGGCGATGGCGGCCAACGTCAGGGGTTGCGGCATCGCCAACGTCCACGGCCGATCGACGATCAGCACGACCGGCAGCATCATCACGGTCGTGGCGGTCACCTGACCGGTGGCGGTGACGAGCGGCGGCTGTCCCTTGAAGCGGCGGCCGAAGATGCCGGCAAAGGCATAGGAGATGGTGGCGACGAGAATGGCGATCTCGGCGATGACATGCAGCCCGAGACCCGACAGCGCCTCCATGCCGATCATGACGGTGACGCCGGCGAGGCCGAGCAGCACGCCGAGCAGCCGGTTCCAGGTCAGCCGCTCGTCGACGGTCAGCCAGTGCGCAAGCAGGACCGTGAACAGCGGCGTGGCGCCGTTCAGGATCGAGGCGAGGCCGCTGGCGATCTGCGTCTGCGCCCACACGATCAGGCTGAAGGGAATGAGATTGTTGAGGGTGCCCATGGCGAAGAAGGCGGCCCAGCTGGCGCGATCGCGCGGCATCCGCTGACCCCGGGCGCGCACGAGCAGGTTGAGCGCCAGCGCGGCCAATCCCACCCGCCCCAGCACGATGGTGAAGGGCGGCAGCTCCGCCACCGCCAGCTTGGCGAAGAAGAACGAACCGCCCCACAGCACCGACAGCGCCAGCAGCAGGATCCACTCGAGCGGACCCATCTTGAGCGCACGGTCGGAACCCATGACCCCCTCGCCCTCGCGAAACGGCGGCCACGCTGCCCTGTCAGGCCGGTTGTTTCCATCCGCTTCTTGCGCCGCCGGTTTGCCCTCTGCTTTCCTTGATTCCGTCATTCTTCATGGGGAGGCTGGCGCCGGATGGGAACCGATGGGTGGGATGGCCAACAGTGACTGACTCAGCGGGAGGCGCGATGGCGGCTGCTACGGCCGCGAGTCTGCCGGCCGGTGGCCGCCGGAGCCGGCGGCGACGATGGGCGCTCGCCTTCGCGGCCGTCCTTGTGCTGTCCCTCGCATGGCCGGACCATCCCGCGATCCCCGTGCAGGGCGCGACGCGAGCCGACTGGAATCCCCGCAGCTTCTGGTATTACCCCTGGGGCACGTCGGGCGTGCACAAGGGCATCGACATCTTCGCGCCGGAAGGGCGGCCGGTGCTGGCGGCGACATCGGGCGTCGTGATCCGCAGCGGCTTCCACGGCGCCGGCGGCAACATGATTGCCGTGCTGGGGCCGCGCTGGCGCGTCCACTACTACGCCCATCTGTCGCGTTTGGATGTCGGCGCGGGCGATTGGGTCTGGGGTGGCGAAACCGTCGGCACTGTCGGCAGCACCGGCAACGCGGCCGGCAAGCCGCCTCATCTGCACTACGCCATCATCACCGCCGTGTCTTATCCCTGGCGCATCACCGCGGAGCCGCAGGGCTGGCAGAAGATGTTCTTTCTTGATCCCGGCACGCCGTTCGCGGACTGACGGCCGCGTCAGGTGCGCTCGGCCGCCAGCCCGTGCTGCTTCATGAAGCGCTCCTGATTGACGACGACGCGCTGGTGCGTGCCGGTCATCAGGGTCTTGCGGCCGTGATGCGCCTCGACCGCGAAGTCGATGCGGCGGCCCTGAACGGCCGTCACCTTGGCGGTGGCCTGGATGCGGGCGCCGATGGGCGCGGCGGCCAGATGGCGCACGTTCACGGCGGAGCCGACGGAGATCTCGCCGGGCTCGCAGCAGTCATCGATCAATTCGGCCGCGGCGGCCTCGAGGAACAGGATCAACGCCGTGGTCGCGACGACGTCGACCTCGACATTGCCGACGGCGGCCGCGCTGTCCTCCTCCGTCGCCTCGATGGTGAGGGAGGTCTGCTTGCCGATCCGTGGATGCCGCATGGACGAAAGGACTCCGGACCGCCGCCGCTAGAACTTTTCCACCCAGGGCCGCAGGTCCATTTCCAGCGTCCAGGCGTTGCGCGGTTGGGCGTGCAATTGCCAATAGGCCTCGGCAATCGAATCGTCGTGCAGCATGGCGTCCGGTCCGCGCTCGCCGGCCGAACGGCCCGGCCGATGCTCGGCCGCGATCTGGCCGTCGATGATGACATGGGCGACATGGATGCCCTTGGGTCCCAGCTCGCGCGCCATGCTCTGGGCGACCGCGCGCAGGCCGAACTTGCCGACTGCCAGATTGACGAAATTGGCGCCGCCGCGCAGCGATGCCGTGGCGCCGGTGAAGAGGATGCTGCCACGTCCCTTCGGCACCATGGCGCGGGCGGCCTCGCGGCCGACCAGGAAGCCGCCGAAGCAGCCGATGCGCCAGCAGCGCTCGAACTCCTCGGCCGAGGTATCGATGACCGCTTTCGGCAGATAGGCGCCGGCGTTGTAGACGACCACCGAGGGCTCGCCGAAATCGCGCTTCACGGCGGCGAAGAGATCGAGCACCGACTTCTCGTCGCCGGCATCGCAGCCATAGCCGCGGGCGCCGGCCTCCTTGGCGACCGCTGACACGCGCTCCTTGTCGCGCGTGGCCGCCGCCACCAGCATGCCGGCCTTGACGAACCGTCGGCACAGCGCCGCGCCCAATCCTTGTCCGGCGCCGACGACGATCGCGACTTCGCTTGCTGCCATCCTGTTCCCCATCTTGGCCATCACCCGGCGCGAGGATTACTCGCCTGTTAATAACCGCGCGACGGGGGCCGCCGTCAACTGCCGTGCCTGCCGTGCCGATCGGGGCCTAAAGGCGAGCTTACCAAAATGCCATGTTTTGGCCGTGATGGTTACCGGCTTCATTAAGGTAAATGCTTGTTCGGCCACAAAAAAATCACATGACCCGAACCGATTCAAGAGGCGCTTTAAGGGTTCGTTCACAGGTTAAGGGCATTCTCCTTCACGGGACATTTCAGGAAGGAGACCCAATCAATGAAGACCCTGATCAATTTCGTGAAGGACGAGTCGGGCGCCACCGCGATCGAGTACGGCCTCATCGCCGCCCTCGTTGCCGTCGGCCTCATCGCTGCTCTGACGGCCCTGGGCAAGTCGCTGTCGAAGATCTTCACGCACGTGTCGACCACGCTGAACACGGCGTCGTCCTAATCGTCTTCGCATCTGGCTGCTCGCGAGGGCGGTCGGATCGACGAACGAAACTCTCCCGGGCGGGTCTACGACCAGCCCGGAGGGCAAGAACAAGAGGGGCGTGCGGCCTGAGCCGCACGCCCTTCCTCTTTGTGGTACGTTGCCGCATCGGCGCCGTCCTTGCGTGCTTTACGCGATCTTAAGCAAGGACCCGATAAATTCGAGCGATACGAATTCACGCCCGGATCGGCGAGAGGCACCTGCGAAAATGTCGCGTAACGGCTCCGAGTCCGCTCGTCAAAGCCCTGTCGTCAGTGTCGTTGGCGCGGGTGCGACACCCACCGTCGACGTGGCATTCATGGACCCATCCGCAGGGTTGCTTCCAGTTGCCGACCACTGGGCGAGTCGCGTCAAGTTCGAGCTGGCCCGCTCGATGCGCGAGCACAGCCTGCTCCTGGTCCTGATCGTCTCGTATGTTGCGTTCGGATATCAGTTGCCGCGTTGGCTGGGCATATCGACCAAATATGCCGATGACCTCTACACGGGGTACTTTCTCGCCATGACCGCCGTCGCGGCGGCGATCTTCGGCGTCTGCTACGCGATCCATCTCAAACTCGTGGTCAAGCCGGCGAACTATCTCGCCGCCCTGCGGAGCGCAGCCTTCGACCGGTTCCTGACGCTGCGGCGCTTCAGCATCGCGCTGCCGGTGCTGCTCATATTTCCGCTGTTTGGCGCTACCTACACCAATCTGAAGGTGTTGACCCCGGAGATCGTGCCGTTCGTTTGGGACACCGATTTTGCCGCCTGGGACCGGCTGCTGCACGGGGGCTATGACCCCTGGCAAATCCTGCAGCCGCTGCTGGGCTACCCCTATGTGACGTCCCTGATCAACGCCGTGTACAATTTCTGGTTTCTCGTCGCCTACGGCGTCATCAGCTGGCAGATCGCTACGACCGACCGTCCGCGCTTGCGAATGCAGTATCTCCTGACGTTCGTTCTCGTGTGGGCGGTCATCGGCAATCTCGCGGCGACCATCCTGTCATCGGCGGGGCCGGTCTACTATGGCCGCGTCACCGGACTGCCCGATCCCTACGCGCCGCTGATGAGCTATCTGCACTATGCGAGCACTGTGGCGGCCGTGCCCGTGCTGGAGATCCAGGAGATGCTGTGGCGGGTCTACCAATCTCACGGGATCGCCGTCGGCAGCGGCATCTCGGCGATGCCCAGCCTGCACGTAGCGATCGCCGCTTCAGTCGTGCTGCTTGCGCGCCAGATCGACCGCCGACTGGCCATCGCATCCGCGATCTTCACGGCCCTGATCATGATCGGCTCGGTCCATCTCGGATGGCACTATGCCATCGATGGCTATGCCTCGGTCATCGGCACGGTGCTCATCTGGTACGGCGTCGGCTGGGTGCTCGATCGCCGCGCGGTCGCCCGGCTGCTGTGGGGCGAGGCCACGCCCGCTATCGGCTGACGAGCCAGGCCGCAAGCCTAACACGTGGCTGACCGCCTCACTCTATGGTGGGAATTGCCGCGAAGCGGGATGTGTTCCTGACGAGAACGGAGCTCGTCCTGTCATCGAAGACGAGACGGAAATCGCCGCGCGTCATCAAGAGCTGGCGGAGCGGCGATTCATGCTCGCACACGACGTAGTCGACCGCATACTTGTCGAATAGCGGCGCCCAGCCCGCGAAGCCACCCTCGATCGTCCGATATTCAGCGAAGAAGCTGTCGCCATACATATCGGCCCGCCCATCGATGAAGACGCGCTGGCGCGGATAGAGCTTGTGAATGAGATAGCCGCCGTACTGATAGGTGTTGAACATTCGGCCGGCGATGCCGTTGTCGAGAATGAATTGGACGGCATCGATCGGCAGCCGCTCCCGGACAAAGGCGACCTCGCTCGCGCGGGCTGTCGGATAGTAGGCGGAAGCCGCCAACACGAGCACGAGGGCGATGGCGAGGTTGATCTGGCCTTCGGCGCGTCCGAGCGGCTTGCCACGGGAAGCGCGGTCCCGCCATGTCCTTCGCAAACGCTCCAGCGCCGCCGAGATGGGTTCCGCGACCTGCAGGCCGTCGCGAATCGCCGCGGCCGCAAAGATCGTCATTGCCATCGCCGCCAGCAGCGTGTGCCGGTTCGATGAGAAGCCCGCAACGATGAAGAGGCCGGGCACGCCGAGCTCCGTCACATCCGGCTTGCGTGCGCGATAGATCTGCAGAGCGCTGAAGGCGCCAACCGAAAGCAGGAACAACCGGCCATACGACGTGCTGAAATCAGGACCGCGCCACTCCGGAATGTACTGTGTGGCCTGCATGCCCATGACTTCGAACGGATATGTCCAGTGTTTAGCGAAATAGGGATTCAAGAGGCTGGCAAAGATGATCAAGACTGCCATGACGGCGAGCCGTCGCAGGCGGCGTCGGCTGCCGTCATCCGTGTTCGTCGCACGCAGGACCAGCCATTCCAAAAAGCAGAAGGCGGCGACGAGTAGGATGCCGATAACATATCCGCCGTGAGCGTTGACCCAGGGGATCATGAGCGCCGGCAATACCGGCAGTAGGCGGACATTCCTGCCGTATTTGAACGACACAAGGATGTAGAGATAGGCGGCCAGGAATATGTAGGTGAGAAGTTGCGGTCGCGGTGACGGAAATTCATAGACAAAAAGATAAAAGGCGCCGGCTAGCCACGCCGCCAGCGTCGGGCGCGCGAGCACTTTGTTCGCTGCCGCATACACCAGCAGGACGCCGGCGATCCCTAAAAGTGCGGTCATGAGCTTGACGCCAAGGGAGCCGGCCGTGGCAAACACACCGTAGAGGAGGGCCTCGAACAGCCACTCGTGGGCGACCCAGGGCTGATTGGGCGCAGTGAACGAGAACGGGTCCGCGCTCGGCACCGTCCATTGCGTGACGATCAGGCGGCCGGCTTCGATGTGCCAATAGTAATCGGGATCGAACAACGCCGGCCGCATGAGCAGCGCCAGAAAACCGGCGACCAGGGCCAGGCTGCGCCCGTTCAATCCAACATGACCCACCATCGATTGCAGGCGTGGGTTGGCCGTGCTCGGAAACATGAAGAGACTTTCTCCTCCAGTTGAGCTATCGGCGGCCGTGCGGCCGTGCTCACCAGACGTTTGGGAGGCGGGATCGTCGCAAGAAGGTGGTTAATAGCCCCCTAAGAGTCCGCTTGAGACCTGTCAGGGATGAGCGATGTGGCGCAAAGGCAGGCTTGCACACGAAGGAGCGGCGTTCGGAAACGTCGATGCGCTCCTCGTCGTGACGCGCGAGATGTTGCCGGCCCTCAGGCGGGCAAAGGTTCGCTGGATGACGCCGGCATCCGCTTGTAACCTCCCCGCTGCTCGGCGCGGTCGGCTCATTTGTTGAGGATCAAGCCGCCTCGGCTTGTCATCTTCAGGCGATAGCGATGGTGCTCATGTTCGATTACGACCTCGCGTGCGTTGCCGAACAAGTCCGCGCTCCGCACATGCCGGACGGCACCGCTGGCCTCAGATGTCGGCGCCGCGCTCGGCCCCTGTGAACTCGTTGTCGGCGACCGCGGTTCGAGCTGCCGATCGCTGGCGTCCTTGGATCCTTTCCCCGCGGCATTCCCACACATGGCCGGCCCGTATCCCCCTGCTAGCTGCGCCACAGATCCCCCGAACCGCGTCGGGCAGCCTGGGTCGATGGCCGATATGGCCGGCAGCAATCACTATCGTATCGGCTTCGAATCTATTCTGCAATTGCAAATCAGTCGCATTCGACCTTCATAGCCTGCTTGGCGTCCCAAGGGCGATGCTGCCTTGGACAGGGCGCAGATCGCGGGCGGCGGGCCAGGGGCGCGAACGCCACGCTCCCCGCGCCCCACGGGTGACCGACAGAGAAGCTCGCACCTGCCGCTTGTCCTATGGCCTGGGGCGGCTTATGAACTGCTGCTTTCGCACCGCACAAAAGCAGGGTTCCGCTAGCCGCGATGACCGAGTTGACGCTGGCCTACGGACTGGGCCTCACCGACCTTTACCAGCCGGAAAGGCTGGCCCGCATCGATGGACTGTTCCGCGCCCATCTGGTCGCGGGCGATGCTGACCTGGGCGGTCGCCTGGCAGTGGCGCGGGCAGAGCCGGCGACGCTCAATGCCAAGAGCGAGTCGGAGCTGCTGATCGCCCTGGCGCCCCACCTTGAGGACTTCATTGCCGGCTTGTTCCAGATCCGAGCCGAGGTCGGGGCCCTGGCGGCGCGCCACCATGAGCTGGCGCCGCTCTATGCCTGCAAGCGACTGTTCGTGCAGCGGCGGGCGCAGCGTGCCCATAAGCCGGAGGAGGCGGCCGGCTTCGACTCGGCAGCGCTCGAAGCCGCGCTGGTCGGACGGCTCGGGGAGCCATTTACCGAACTGGCGTTCGCCCGCCATGTCATGGCCTGGCTCGACACCGAGGCGGCCAATGCCGAGGCCATCGACCTCGCCACCCGCTATGCCGCCTGGGCGCTGCTGACAGAGGCCGGCCATGCCAAGCACGGGCACGGCGTGCTATTCAAGGCGCCGCGCAAGATCGATCCGCAACATCTGCTGCCGACCGACACGATCGAGCGCCACGGCGTCGCCATGATCGAGCTGCCGGAGTCGCATCTGCGCCGGCGCGAGGGCTTCAAGCTCACCGATGCCGGCCACGACCTCGTCGGCGGCCTCGATCACGCCCACTACTGCATCTTCTGCCACAACCAGGGCAAGGACTCCTGCGCCAAGGGGATCAAGGAGAAGGACGGCAGCTTCAAGAAGACGGTGTTCGGCGTCACCCTCGCCGGTTGTCCGCTTGAAGAGAAGATCTCGGAGATGCACAGCCTGAAGACTGCGGGCGTGCCGGTCGGCGCGCTGGCCATGGCGGTCGTCGACAACCCGCTGGCGGCGCTCACCGGCCATCGCATCTGCAACGACTGCATGAAGGCCTGCATCTATCAGAAGCAGGAGCCGGTCGACATTCCGCAGGCGGAGACGCGCATCCTGAAGGACGTGCTCGGCCTGCCCTGGGGCTTCGAGATCTACGGCCTGCTGACGCGCTGGAACCCGCTCAACCTGCGCAATCCCGTCGCCAAGCCGGCGAGCGGCCGCAAGGTGCTGGTGGCCGGCCTCGGGCCCGCCGGCATCGCGCTCTCCCATTACCTGTTGAATGAGGGCCATACCGTCGTCGCCATGGATGGTCTGAAGATCGAACCGTTGGCGGCGGAATTGTCTGGCGTTGACCCCCGCGGCAACCGTAGGCCCTTCCGCGCGATCCGCGACATCGCGGAGCTGCGCGACGAGCTCGACGACCGCGTCATGGCCGGCTTCGGCGGCGTCGCCGAATACGGCATCACCGTGCGCTGGGACAAGAATTTCCTGAAGATCATCCGGCTGCTGCTGGAGCGGCGCGCGGGCTTCACCATGTTCGGTGGCGTCCGCTTCGGCGGCACCCTGACGCTCGATCAGGCCTTCGAGATGGGCTTCGATCACGTGGCGCTGGCGCTCGGCGCCGGCAAGCCCACCATCCTCGATCTGCCGAACAATCTGGCGCCGGGCGTGCGCATGGCCTCGGACTTCCTGATGGCATTGCAGCTCACGGGCGCCGCCAAGACGGATTCCATCGCCAACCTGCAGCTGCGGCTGCCGGCCGTCGTCATCGGCGGCGGCCTCACGGCGATCGATACGGCGACCGAGGCGATGGCCTACTATCCGCTGCAGGTCGAGAAATTCCTGGCGCGCTACGAGGCCCTGGCGGCGGAGATGGGTGAGGCGGCGCTGCGCCGGCGCTGGACGGCGCCGGAGCTGACCATCGTCGACGAGTTCATCGCCCATGCGCGCGCCATTCGCGCCGAGCGCGCCGCCGCGGCGCGCGAAAGTCGGCCGGCGCGGGTGCGCGAACTGGTCGACAGCTGGGGCGGCGTCACCATCGCCTATCGCCGCCGGCTCATCGACGCACCGAGCTACACGCTCAACCACGAGGAAGTCGGCAAGGCGCTCGAGGAGGGCATCCGCTTCGCCGAGGGCCTGACGCCGACCGCGATCGATGTCGACGAACTCGGCCGCTGCGCCGCCATCCGGCTGGCGCGCGCCGGGGCCAACGACGAGGTGACGCTGCCGGCCCGCGCCGTGCTGGTGGCGGCGGGCACGCGGCCCAACACGGTGCTGGCGCGCGAGTATGCCGAGCAGTTCGGCTTCGAAGGCCAGTACTTCCAGGCGGTCGACGAACGCGGCCAGCCGGTGAAGCCGGAAAAGCTCGCCAAGCCGAAGGCGGTCCAGGTGCTGCAGAGCCTGCGCGGCGACGGCCGCTCCGTCAGCTTCTTCGGCGATCTGCATCCTTCCTTCGCCGGCAACGTGGTGAAGGCGATGGCGAGCGCCAAGCAGGGTTGGCCCGTGGTAACGCGCATGCTCGACCAGCTGCCGCCGCGGACGGCGGCCAACGACAATGCGTTCATCGCCGAATTGAACCGCCGCTTCCGCGCCCGCGTCCATTCGGTTGCGCGGCTGACGCCGACCATCGTCGAGGTGGTGGTGGAAGCGCCGCAGGCGGCGGCCAATTTCGAGCCCGGCGAGTTCTACCGCCTGCAGAATTTCGAGACGCTCGCCCACCGCGTCGACGGCACCACGCTGGCCATGGAAGGGCTGGCGATGACCGGGGCCTGGGTCGATGTCGAGCGCGGGCTGGTCTCGATCATCGCGTTGGAGATGGGCGGCTCCTCCGATCTCTGCTCGCTGCTGAAGCCCGGCGACCCCGTCATCCTCATGGGCCCCACCGGCCATGCGACGGAGACGCCGAGCGGCGAAACCGTGCTGCTGGCGGGCGGCGGCCTCGGCAACGCCGTGCTGTTCTCGATCGGACGCGCCCTGCGCGCCGCCGGCTCCAAGGTGCTCTACTTCGCCGGCTACAAGCGGGTGCAGGACCGCTACAAGGTGGCGGAGATCGAGGCCGCCGCCGACGTCGTGGTGTGGGCCTGCGACGAGGCGCCCGGCTTCAGGCCGGGGCGGCCGCAGGACCGCAGCCATGTCGGCAACATCATCGACACGATCGTGCGCTATCAGAACGGTCAGCTGGGCGAGAAGACGATCGACCTCGGCGAGGTCGACCGCATCATCGCCATCGGCTCCGACGGCATGATGGCGGCCGTCGGCCGCGCCCGCCACGAGGTGCTGAAGCCGTTCCTGAAGCCGAGCCACTGCGCCATCGCCAGCATCAACTCGCCGATGCAATGCATGATGAAAGAGATCTGCGCCCAGTGCCTGCAGGCCCACGTCGACCCCAAGACGGGTGCGCGCACGGTGGTGTTCTCCTGCTTCAACCAGGACCAGCCGCTCGACCAGGTCGATTTCCGCGTCCTGCGCGAGCGCCTGAGCCAGAACGCCGTGCAGGAGAAGCTGACGGCGGCCTGGATCGACCGCTGCCTGAAGCGGCTGCGCTACCGCGTGGCCGCCGAGTAGAGCGATTTCTCGCCGTTCGGCGAGACCAGCCGTTGTGGCGGGAATTCGATCGTGACGCTGGTGCCGGCGCCGAACTCGCTCGCGATCGAGAAGCCGGCGCCGTGCGCTTCGATCAGACGCTTGGTGAGCGGCAGGCCCAGCCCGGTGCCGGCGTGACGGCGGCTGAGGGCGCTGTCGATCTGGCCGAAGGGCGATAGCGCCTTCGGAATATCATCCTTGGCGATGCCGATGCCGGTGTCCGTCACCTCGATCCGCAGACTGCCGCCGGCCATCCGCGCGCTCACGCGCACCTGGCCCTCCGGCGGCGTGAACTTGATTCCGTTGCTCACGAGGTTGAGCAGCGACTGGCGCAGCTTGCGTTCGTCGGCCAGCAGGGTCGGCAGATTGTCGGCCACCTCGGTAATGATCTCGACGCCGGCTTGCTGGGCGCGCGGCGACAGCATGGCGATGCAGGCGCCGACCAGTGGCTCGACCTCCACCGGTTCTTCCACGAGATCAATTTGCCCGGCCTCGGCCTTCGACAGGTCCAGGATGTCGTTGATGAGCTCCAGGAGATGGCCACCGCTGCTGCGGATGTCGTCGATGTATCCGCGATAGCGCGGATTGGCGATCGGCCCGAAGGTCTCACGCAGCACCATCTCGGAGAAGCCGATGATCGCGTTGAGCGGCGTGCGCAGCTCATGGCTCATGACGGCCAGGAACTCCGACTTGGCGCGGCTCGCGCTCTCGGCCTGCTCCTTGGCGAGGCCTAGTGCGGACTCGAACGCCTTGCGGTCCGTGATGTCGAAGATGATGCCGTCGAGATAGGCCGGCTGTCCGTTGGAGTCGAACACCACCTGGGCATACTCGCGCACCCAGCGTGCCTTCCCGTCGCGATGCAGGATGCGGTAATCCAGTTCGAACGGCCGGCGCTGTTCCACCGCCTGAGCGACCGTTCTGGCGATCATCTCGGCGTCGTCGGGATGAGTGATGCTCGCGTAGCTGCGGACGCGCTTGTCGATGAAGTCGGATGCCGGATATCCCGTCAGGGTCTCGCTGTAGTCGCTGACGTAGATGTCGGTCCAATCGGCATTGATGAGGCAGCGATAGACGACGCCGGGAATGTTGGTGACCAGGGCTCGAAAGCGGCCTTCGCTCTTCGCCAGATCCGCTTCGAATTGCTTGCGCTCGGTAACATCGAAGACCACGCCGTCGAGAAAGAGCGGCTGGCCATCTTCGCCGAACACGGCCTGTCCTTTGTCCTGGAGCCAGCGGATGGAACCGTCGCGGTGGATGATCCGGTAATCGACGACGTAGGGCTGACGGGCCGCGATCGCGGCGGCTGTCGCCTCGTTGACCAAGGCCCGATCGTCGGGGTGAATGACGGTCATGCAGGTCACGGGGCCGGCCATCAATTCCTTGGCGGAATAGCCGCAGATGCCTTCGATCTGCTCGCCGAGGAAGAGCTCGCGGCTGTCGGGGCCGCCCGAGGTGCGGTACACCGCACCCGGAATATGCGAGGCGATCGACCGGTACTTGATCTCGCTGTCGCGCAATTCCTCGCGGGCCGCGGCAAGCGCGTCATCGGCCAGCCGCTGCGCGGTCACGTCGGCGCCGGTGCCGCGATAGCCGAGAAAGTTGCCGCCTGAACCGAAGAACGGCTTGCCGCTGCTGCGGAAGTAGTGAAAGGAGCCATCCGCCATCCGCTTGCGGAACAGGAAATCGCGGAACGGCTGGCGCCGCTCGATGTCATCGCGATGCCGTGCCCAGGCCTCGGGGTTCCAGGTCAGGTCCGACGTTTCCCAGCGGGTTTTGCCCAGGCTGCCATTCAGGTCGATGCCGTAGCGGGCCCAGGCGCCGGCGGTAAAGAAGGTGAAGCGGTGGTCGGGCCCGGTCTCCCACAGCCAGTCGGACGAGGCCTCGGCCATGTCGAACAGACGCGCCTGGGCATGGCTCGCGACTGCAGCGGCCTGCTCGCGCTGGATCAGGGCGCGGCGTGCCGTGGTTCCGGCAAACAGGACCAGGACGAAGGCGGCCAGCAGTGCCAGCACGACAAACGAATGATGCTCGTCGCTGCCAGCCCGCATAGGCGCGATCTCCAGCACCAGCGCGCCCGCCCACAGCACCAGGGCGCTCAGCCCCAGGCATGGCAGGATCAGTCTGCGCCACGGAAAACGCCGCGAGCGCCCGATGTTTGGCGGTGACGCCAAGCCGGACGCGGTCGCAATAGATGTCTTCGTCTCGCGGTCAGTCGCGGGCATGACGTCGCGGAGCAGGTTGCAAGCAGTTTCCCCACGCGCCAAGCCGATGGCATCGTGGTTTCTCAATCCCGAACTATGGCGGCAAACCATTGAAGAAACTGTTAGAACCGCCCCGCCCCGGCAGCGGCGCTAGTGGTTCGATCGCAACGAATGGTTCCCATTCGTTGCGTGAATCGAACCACCAGCCTATTGATCTGGTGGGCTGATTCACCCGACGCTTGGGAACCAAGCGTCAGGATCAGACCACTAGGGGGCGCTGGCGGAACGGGGCGCGAACCGGTCGATCAGGCGATCGGCCGGGAACTCGATGGTCACGACGGTACCGACCGCCAGCTCGCTCTTCAGGTCGAACCTGGCGCCGTGGGCCTCGGCGAGGCGCTTGGTGAGCGGCAGGCCGAGACCGGTGCCGGTGTGGCGGCGATTATGGGCGCTGTCGATCTGCCCGAACGGCGAGAGCGCCTTCGGAATGTCGGTGCTCGCCATGCCGATGCCGGTGTCCTCCACCGCCAGCCGCAAGCAGCCATCGGCCAGCCGAGCGCGCAGGAAAACGCGGCCCGCCGGCGGCGTGAACTTGATTGCGTTGGTGGCGAGATTGAGCAGGACCTGACGGACTTTGCGCTCGTCGGCGCGGAGATGCGGCAGGTCGCGGGCGATATCGGTGACGATCTCGATGCCGGCCTGGCGCGCGCGCAGGGCGACCAGGGCGACGCTGCCGTTGATCAGGTCTTCGACGCCGATGATGCTCTCGTGCAGGTCGACTTGGCCGGACTCGGCCTTCGACAGATCGAGAATGTCGTTGATCAGGTCGAGCAGGTGGGTCCCGCTGCTCCTGATGTCGCGCACGTACTCGCGGTAGCGCTCGCTGCCGACCGGGCCGTACATCTCCTCGATGACCATGTCCGAGAAGCCGATGATGGCGTTCAGGGGCGTGCGCAACTCGTGGCTCATCACGGCCAGAAACTCGGACTTGGCGCGGTTGGCGCTCTCGGCGTGGTTCCTGGTCCGGAGCAATTCCGCCTCGGCCGCCTTTCGCTCCGTGATGTCGAAGACGACTCCGTCGAGGAACATCGGCCGGCCGTCGTCGCCGAGGACGCCGCGGCTGCGCTCCTGCACCCAGCGCACGCGGCCGTCCTTGCGACGGATGCGGTATTCGATGACGAAGGGATCGCCGCGCGCGGCCGCGGCGAGGACGATCGGATCGCAGACCGCTCGATCCTCGGGATCGATCAGGTCGCCGTAGCGCGTCGTTCCGCCTTCGCCGAGCTCGGCGACCGTGTAGCCGGAGATCTCCACCATGGCGTCGCTCATGAACACGGAGGTCCAGTTGTCGTCGAGCTTGCAGCGGTAGACGGCGCCGGGAATGCTGGCGGTCAGCGAGCGGAACTGCCGCTCGCTCGCGCGCACGGAGTCGAGCGCCGCGGCGAGCGCGGCCTCTGCCTTTTTGCGCTCGGTGATGTCGAATATGCAGCCGTCGACATGGAGGAAGCGGCCATCCTCGCCGTAGACGGCGCGTCCGCGGTCCTGGACCCAGCGGACCGCGCCGTCGCGCCGGGTGATGCGATACTCGATCTCGAAGGGCGTGCGTTGCGCCACTGCGATCGCGCTCGTGCGCTCGACGGCGACGAGATCGTCGGCGTGCACCAGGCTCGGAAAGCTGGGCGCCCGCTTGGCGAGGAATTCCTCCGCGGTATAACCGCACACGGCTTCGACCGCGCCGCTCAGGAAGAGCGGCGACCATTCGATGTCGTCGAGGCAGCGATAGACGGTGCCCGGGATGTTCGACAGCAGCGAGCGGAACTCGGCCTCGCGCCGGCGCAACTCGGTGTGGCTGGCCGCCAGCGCGGCCTCCGCCTTCTTGCGCTCGGTGATGTCGAAGATGACGCCGTCGATGTAGAGCGGCCGGCCGGCAGCGTCATAGACCGGCTGCGTGCGCTCGGACGCCCACCGCACCGAGCCGTCCTTGTGCAGCACGCGATATTCGAGACAACAGGAGCGTCGGTTGGCGACGGCGTCCTGCGTGATGCGCTCGCACGCCGCGCGGTCGTCGGGATGAATGACGCTGGCGCAGCTGCGGATCCTGTTGTCGACGAAGTCGCCGGCGGGGTAGCCGGTCAGTTGTTCGATGCCGTCGCTGATGTAGATCTCGGTCCAGTCGTCGTCGATCAGGCTGCGGAAGACCACGCCCGGGATGTTCGCGGCCAGGGCCTTGAACTGCATATCCTTCTCGCGCTGCTCGGCGACCGCCGCGGCGAGTGCTTGCGTGGCCTCGACCTGCGCCGTCACGTCCGAGCCGGTGCCGCGATAGCCGAGAAACGTGCCGCCTTCATCGAAGAACGGCCGGCCGGAAATTCGGCAGTGGTAGAGGCGGCCATCGAGGTCTCGCCAGGGATAGACGAAGTCGCGGAACGGGCGGCGATTGGCGAGGTCGTCCTCATGCTTCGCCCAGGCATCCGGCGCCAGCGACCGATCGGCGATTTCCAGGCGCGTCTTGCCGATGAATGCCAGCACGCTCTCCGGCGACACCCGCGCCACGGTGCCGGAAAAGTGCGTGAACCGCAGGTCCGCTCCCATCTCCCACAGCCAGTCGGAGGAGGCCTCCGCCATGTCGCACAGGCGATTCTGGGCTTGCCGCAACTCGGCGAGCGCCTGCGTGTTCTGCCGCTTGTAGAGGCGCACCAGGGCGGCGACCGGCAGCAGCAACAGGACCATCACGGTGCCCTTGGCAAACTCGATCGGCGCGCCGACCGTGGCGCCCTCGACGATCTCCGCGCCGGCGATCGCGAGCCACGTCGCGAGCGACAGCGCGGCGAGAGTCCCGATCTGCCGCAGCGCCGTCCACGGTCGCCGCCAGGCGGCTCCCACGCCGGCGGGGCCGCCGACGGCGGTCCGGTCTGGCAACGGCGGCAATGCAGCCGGAGGATCCGATGGGTTTTGGGTCAAGGCGGCTCTTTTTGCTTCTGCGGAGGGGTCGCTTTGCTGAAATTCCGGGCCGTCACGCCATTGTCCGAGTATCTCCGCCAGTCGCTAAACGAAGGTTAAAAAACCGTGCATTGGTTCGCCGAGCCCTTATACGTTTGGCCTCCGCGGCCTATGTCCGATAGTGGTATGGCTGTTTGAATGGGCAGCAACATTGTTTCAATCTGTCAGCCTGCGACGTCCCGCTGTCGCAATCGCGAGATCGGCGGTCGCGACAGGCGTAGCATCCGGCGCCGCCTCCCATACGATTCTACGTGCCCCGTCCGGGTTCAGGTGGCTTGCGTCAAAAGCTTGTTCTAAAAGTAAGAATTCTGGTTTTGACCGATGACCGCCAGCACCACTGCCTCGACCCTGCTGATCGCCTGCGGCGCCCTGGCGCGCGAACTGCTTGCCCTCATCGAGAGGCATGGCTGGCACAACATGGCCGTCACCTGCCTGCCGGCGCATTATCACAACACGCCCGCCAAGATCCCCGAGGCCGTGCGCGCCAAGATCCGCGACAATCGCGGCCGCTATGACCGGATCTTCGTGGTCTATGGCGATTGCGGCACCGGCGGCCTGCTTGATGGCGTGCTGGCCGAAGAGGGCGTCGAGCGCATTGCCGGCCCGCACTGCTATCAGTTCTACGCCGGCACGACCGACTTCACCGCGATGATGGAGGCCGAGCCGGGCTCGCTCTTCCTCACGGACTACCTCGCGCGCCACTTCGACCGCATCATCATCGAGGGCCTCGGCATCGATCGCCATCCGGAGCTGCGCGACGACTATTTCGGCAACTACAGCAGGGTCGTCTATCTCGCGCAGACCCGGGATCCCGAGCTGGAGCGCATCGCCGAGGCGGCGGCGCGCCGCTTGCAGCTGGCCTACGAATACCGCTTCACCGGCTATGGCGAGATGCAAGGCTTCCTCGCCACCGCAGGAGGTGCGGCCTGATGGCACAGCTTACGATCGTCTATTGGCGCGACATTCCCGCCCAGGTCATCGTCAAGGCCGGACGGCAGGCCGCCAAGCGCCAGCTGACCGAACGCTTCGAGAAGGCGATCGACCGCGCGGCCATGCGGGCCAACCTGCGCGATACCGACTCCTATCTCGCGGAGTGGCGGCGGGCGGCGCCGGTCGAATGCGGCGCCGATCTGGAGGCGGAGGTCGCGGCCGTGGCGGCGCGGCTGGAAGCGGAATTCCCGGATGACCGCTTGCAGCGCCTGGTGGCCGCCGGCGGCTTGGAGGACAAGCCGTCATGAGCGTCGTGGGCATGCATCGTTCGGCCGGCCGGCTGGAGGCTGCGCTGCGCGCCGGTCATTTCGTCATGACCGCCGAGACCTCGCCGTCCGATGCCGGCACGGCGACGCCGGTGCTGGAGCGCGCCGGCTGCCTCAAGGGGCTGGCCGACGCGGTCAACGTGACCGACGGTGCCGGCGCGCGCGCCCACATGTCGGCGCTGGCCGCCGCCGCCATCCTGGCCCAGCACGGCCTCGAGCCGGTGCTGCAGTTCACGGTGCGCGACCGCAACCGCATGGCCTTGCAAGGCGATCTCCTGGGCGCGTCGGCGCTCGGCGTTCCCAACATCCTCTGCCTCCATGGCGACGACGTGAAGAGGGGCGACCAGCCCGAAACGAAGCCGGTCTATGACATCGACAGCCGCGAGCTGATGCGCACCGCGCGGCGATTGCGCGACGAGGGCAGCTTCCCTTCGGGCCGCATCGTCGATCCGCGTCCCGGCCTTTTCATCGGCGCGGCCGACGCGCCGATCGATCCGAAGCCCGGCTGGAAGCCCGACGGGCTGCTCGCGAAAATCGACTCCGGCGCCGATTTCGTGCAGACCCAGTTCGCCTTCGACCTGCCGCTGCTGCGCCGCTATCTGGCGGCGCTCGCCGACCACGGCATTCCCGATCGGCTCTTCATCCTGGTCGGCATCGGCCCGCTCGCCTCCGTCAAGTCGGCGCGCTGGATGAACGAGCATCTGTTCGGCGTGCACGTGCCGGAGCCGCTGATCGCGCGCCTGGAAGGCGCGCAGGATCAGCGCGCCGAGGGCCGCCGCATCTGCGTCGAGCTGCTGCAGGAACTGGCGGAGATCGCGGGTGTCGCCGGTGCCCACCTGATGGCGCCTCGGCAGGAGCAGGCCTGTGCGGAGGCGATCGCGGAGTCGGGATTGCTGGGCCGGCGCAAGGCGGCATGAGTTAGTCCGGGATTGGCGCTGTGCGTGCTTCGACAGGCTCAGCATGAGGACATTTCTTATTGCCGCGAAGATCGTCCCTCATCCTGAGCCTGTCGAAGGACGCAGGGTGCGAATGCAGCTCTCGAGTAGCAAGACTGGTTGAATTGAATGTATGTTGTCCGTCTGTGGTCCGTCCGGCACGCGCGTTTCATGGAGCGCAGCTACCAGCTGCTCGAATCGACGCTGCTGGCGCTGGCGCCGCTGCTGGCGCGGATCGGTCACGCGCGGCTGGAGAAGCCCTTCGCCTGGACCGAGCGCAATCTGAAGGGCCTGCTGTTCGATTGCCAGATGTGCGGCCAGTGCGCGCTCTCATCCACAGGCATGTCCTGCCCGATGAACTGCCCGAAGAACCTGCGCAACGGGCCCTGCGGCGGCGTGCGCGCCGACGGCCATTGCGAGGTCAAGCCGGAGATGAAGTGCGTCTGGGTCGCGGCCTGGGAAGGCGCCCAGCGCATGTCGGCCGGCATGGTCATCGTCGACCGCCAGAAGCCGGTCGACAACACGCTCAAGGGCACGTCGTCCTGGCTGCGGGTGGTGCGCGAGAAGACGGCGTCGGCGAAAGCGGCGCCATCCTGATGGGCGATCGTCTCGTCGATCCCGGCGATCCGCTGCCGCGGCTGCCCGGCCATTCCTCCGATGGCCGGCTCGAGCGTGTGCTGCGCTCCGGTCGTTTCGCCGTTACAGCGGAGCTCAATCCGCCGGATTCGGCCGATGCGCGCGAGGTCTATGACCGCGCCCTCGTGCTCGCCGAAGTCTGCGACGCCATCAACGCCGTCGACGCCTCCGGCGCCAATACGCATATGTCGAGCGTCGGCATCTGCAGCCTGCTGACGCGCGCCGGCTATGCCGTGGTCATGCAGATCGCCTGCCGCGACCGCAACCGCATCGCCATCCAGGGCGATGTGTTGGGTGCGGCGGCCATGGGTGTCGCCAACATCCTCTGCCTCACGGGCGACGGCGTGCAGTGCGGCGACCAGGCCGGCGCCAAGCCGGTGTTCGATCTCGACAGCACGACGCTGCTGGAGACCATCCGCACCATGCGCGACCAGGGCACGTTCCTCTCGGGTCGCAAGATCACCCATCCGCCGCGCGTGTTCCTGGGCGCGGCCGCCAACCCGTTCGCGCCGCCTTACGACTATCGGCCGTTGCACCTCGCCAAGAAGATCGCCGCCGGCGCTGAGTTCATCCAGACCCAGTATTGCTTCGATCTGCCGCTGCTGCGCCAGTTCATGGCGAAGGTGCGCGATCAGGGCCTGCACGAAAAGGCGTTCATCCTGGTCGGCGTCGGTCCGCTGGCGTCGGCCAAGACGGCGCGCTGGATGCGCGCCCATGTGCCGGGCGTGCATATCCCCGACGACATCGTGAAGCGCATCGAGGGTGCCAAGCAGCAGAAGCAGGAAGGCAAGAAACTCTGCATCGAGCTCATCCAGCAGATCCGCGAGATCGAGGGCGTGGCCGGCGTGCATGTCATGGCCTACCGCCAGGAAGAATATGTCTCGGAGATCATCACGGACTCAGGCATCTTTAGGAACCGGCAGCCGCGGCGGCCGGCGAAGGAGAAATTGGCATCATGACGGATACCGTTATCAGCTCGGCGACCAAGGAGGTCGTCATCGGCTTCGAGCGGCCGTTCGTCCTCATCGGCGAGCGCATCAACCCGACCGGCCGCAAGTTGCTGGCGGCCGAGATGGCGGCCGGCGACTACAGCCGCGTGCGCGCCGACGCCATCGCCCAGGTCGAGGCCGGCGCCCACATGCTGGACGTCAATGCCGGCATTCCTCTGGTGGACGAGCCGCGCATCCTGGCCGAGAGCATCCAGCTCGTGCAGTCGCTGACGGATGTGCCGCTGTCGATCGATTCCTCGATCGTCGCCGCCCTCGAAGCCGGCCTCGCCGTCTACAAGGGCAAGCCGCTGCTGAACTCGGTGACCGGCGAGGAGGAGCGGCTGGAGGCGGTGCTGCCGCTGGTGAAGAAGTACGGCGCCGCCGTCGTCGCCATCTCCAACGACGAGACCGGGATCTCGGAAGATCCGGACGTTCGTTTCGAAGTGGCGAAGCGGATCGTGCATCGCGCCAGGGACCACGGTATCCCCTATTCCGACATCGTCGTCGATCCGCTGGTCATGCCGATCGGCGCGCTCGGGCAGGCGGGCCGGCAGGTGTTCCACATCATCCGGCGGCTGCGTGAGGAATTGAAAGTCAACAGCACGTGCGGCGCCTCCAACTTCAGCTTCGGCCTGCCGAACCGCAACGGGCTCAACGGCTCCTTCCTCGCCATGCTGATCGGCGCCGGCATGACCTCGGCCATCACCAATCCGCTGCATGCGGAAATGATGACGGCCATCATGGGCGCCGACGTCGCCATGGGCCATGACGAGCATTGCGCGCGCTGGATCCAGAAATTCCGCGAACCGCCGGCGGCCGGCGAGGAAGCCGGCGGCCGCCGCGGCCGCGAAGGCCGTCGCCGCCGCGCGGGCGGCGATGCCGGCACGCCCACGGGCGACCTCGGCGCGGCCTGATCAATGAAACCGCAGATGAACGCCGATGAACGCCGATAAGGTCGTCTGGGATCTGAATCACGCGGCCTTCGACAGGCTCAGGCTGAGGTGCTTTCTTCGTGCCATGAACGTTGTCCCTCATCCTGAGCTTGTCGAAGGACGCACGGCGCTCGCGCAACGTTCGAATCATCGGCGTTCATCGGCGTTCATCGGCGGTTTCAACATTTCATGAGCCCCGCCGGTTCCCATACCGACGCCCTCGTCGTGTTCATGCCGTCGGGCAAGCGCGGGCGGTTTCCGCTGGGGACGCCAATCCTGAAGGCGGCGCGCAGCCTCGGCGTCGACATCGATTCCGTGTGCGGCGGGCGCGGCATCTGCGGGCGCTGCCAGGTCGAGGTCAGCGAGGGCGAATTCGCCAAGCTCGGCGTCAACTCGAAAGCGACGAATCTCTCGGCCTTCGGCGCCGTCGAGCAGCGCTATGCCGATCGTCGCGGCCTCCAGGACGGCCGCCGGCTCAGCTGCTCGTCGCTGCTGCAAGGCGACCTCGTCATCGACGTGCCGCCCGACAGCCAGGTCCACAAGCAGGTCGTGCGCAAGCGCGCGGAGATGCGGGCGATCGAGCTCGATCCGGTGGTGCGGCTGCACTACGTGGAGGTGATCGAGCCCAACATGCACGATCCCTCCGGCGACCTGCAGCGGCTGATGCAGGCGCTGGCGGCGCAGTGGGGCCTGGCCGGCCTCGATTGCGATCTGCGGGTCATCCAGCATCTGCAGAAGGCGCTGCGCCAGGGCAACTGGACCGTCACCGTCGCCGTGCACCACGGCAAGCAGATCACCGCGGTGTGGCCGGGCTTCCACGACAAGGCCTACGGCCTCGCCTTCGACGTCGGCTCCACCACCATCGCCGGCCATCT
>Ga0137403_10001801_pt1 | contig 26753 bp, 25 predicted proteins | sample CZOMad2_1_16fung_FD_122057 | JGI IMG/M metagenome (GOLD analysis project Ga0137403, IMG submission 122057) | Vadose zone soil fungal communities from Angelo Coast Range Reserve, California, USA - CZOMad2_1_16fungal (Hybrid Assembly) | ecosystem: Environmental > Terrestrial > Soil > Vadose zone... | reverse complement strand
TTAACCCACCCCCACACGAAGTGCACAGAATTAAGAACCCTGTGGTGATCCGACCTTCTTGGGTCGGATTCCGGCCGACTTATGGTGCTCCACGCGTTTTGTCATACCCGATAGAACGTTGTCAAGAACAAAGCAAGACTTAATTACAAGTAAGCGATTACCTAACGCTGAATCTAACGGTTTTCCGTCACCCGAAGACAATGGGACTGGGTGCGTTTTGTCCAACAATCGTAAGGTTTGTCGCGCCTCTGACCCCGGTTCGCCCCGTTCGCCACGGCGCTTCACTGTTTCGGTTGTGTGCAATCACCGGTTGGGCACGATATGCTAACTGGGAAGGTTCCGACGTTACCATTGTCATGCTGCGCATCGCGTGTATTCCCATTCTGATCTGCTGCTTGGCCCTGGTCATGGCGTCGGTGCCGGTATCGCTCTTTGAAACCAAGGCACCACGCGGGCTCGATTTCATCCTGCAAAACTCATCCACGCCGCAGAAGTATCTAATCGAAACCATGCCCGGCGGCGGCGCGCTGTTCGACTACAACAACGATGGATTGCTCGATATTTTTCTGGTCAACGGCGGGCGCGTAACCAGCCCGATGGCTCTGCCGGAGAATTTCGATCGCAAGGACCCGCGCTACTGGAACCGCCTGTACCGGCAAAATAAAGACGGCAGTTTCACCGACGTCACTGAGAGGGCGGGCTTGGCCAACGCCGGCGACGGTAACTACGGTATGGGCGTGGCCGTCGGCGATTACGACAATGACGGATTCCCCGACCTGTACGTGACCAGCTACGGAAAAAATGTCCTCTATCACAACAATGGCGACGGCACTTTTACGGACGTGACTGCGAAGGCGGGCGTCGCGGCCGGCGGTTGGTCGGTTTCAGCAGGCTTCTTCGACTACGACAACGACGGCAAGCTCGACTTGTTCGTCACTCGTTACATGGAATGGGACACCAAGCACAGCAAGACCTGCGGGGGGGAGTGGCACACTTACTGTCCACCGGAAGAATTTCCCGCCACCACCAGCATTCTTTATCACAACAACAGCGACGGTACTTTCACCGATGTCAGCCAGAAGTCGGGAATTGCCGTCAAGAAGGGCCGAGCGCTGGGCGTGGCTTTCGCCGACTACGACGACGACGGCTTCACTGATATATTCGTCGCCAACGACGGCATGCAGCAGTATCTGTACCACAACAACCGCGACGGCACGTTTACCGAACGGGCGCTTGAAGCTGGCACAGCTCTGTCGGAGGACGGGCGCCGATTGTCCGGCATGGGAGTGGTTTTTCAGGACTATGACAACGACGGCCGGCCCGACGTGATTGTCACTGAACTTCCCCGCGAGATCTATGGCGTTTACCATAACGAGGGCAATGGCACCTTCAGCTACGGCAGTCTGGAGACCGGTCTCGGCGTGCTCTCGAGTGGAAGCTCGGGCTGGGGGGTCGGCCTAGAGGATTTTGGCAACGATGGCTGGAAGGACCTTTTTGTCGCGCAGGGCCACGTTTTGGACAACGTCGAGCAGATCGATCCTTCCCTTCACTATTGGGAGCTGCCCCTGGTGGCGATGAATCATAGCGGGCGATTCGAACGCGTCGATTCCGGCAGCACCTCTCCCGCAGCCGGCCGCGGAGCGGCCTTCGGCGACCTGAACAATGACGGATGGCAAGACGTTGTAATGACAGTTCTGGGTGGTCCTCCCCAGGTCTTTTTCAACCGCGGAGGAAAACAGCACTGGCTGGTCATCTCGCTGCGCGGCACACGCAGTAATCGGGACGGTTTCGGGGCGCGCGTCCGGGCGAACGGACAGACCCGATTCGCTACCTCGGCCGGAAGTTATCTTTCATCCAGCGACAAGCGACTGCACTTCGGGCTGGGAGCGACCGAGACCGCGAAAGTAGAAATCGCCTGGCCTTCGGGAACGCGTCAGGTATTGAATGACGTTCGCGCCGACCAATTTTTGGAAGTCCGTGAACCGGAGAAACCTTGATCCGAATCCTGTTGATGTTCTGGCTGGCGTGGCAGACGGTCTCGCCCGAGGTTCTACAGCATTTGCAGGCGGGCGCAGAGGCCGAGAAGCAGCGGCATTTCGACGTTGCCATCGCCGAATTCAAGAAAGCTACCGAACTCGCGCCCACGCGGGCGGAGGCTTTCGCAAGTCTGGGCCAGGCCTACATGGAAAATCAGGATTATGGCGCCGCCATCGCGCCCCTCAAACACGCTCTCACGTTGTCTCCAGACCTGGCGGCAGCGCACCAGTTGCTGGGATACGCTCTGCTGGCCCAGGGCTATAACGCAGAGTCGATCGCCCATCTGGAGAAGGCCCAGGAGCGGGCGGCATTGGGAATCGCGCAGATCGGGACCGGACAATTGCCGCAAGCGGTGGAAAATCTCCAGGCCGCGCTGGTGCAGCACCCTAACGATCCGGACTTGCTTTATTATCTCGGTCGCGCCAGCGGATTGCTTTCGAAGCAGGCGATTGACACGCTTCAAGCGGCGTATCCCGATTCGGCGCGCGCCCACCAGGCGCTCGCGGAGAACTATTATGTGCTCCGGCAAATGCCCCAGGCCGAAAAGGAGTTTCTCGAATCCTTGCGGCTTCGGCCTGACATCCCGGAGCTGCATCTGGAACTCGGGCTGGTTTATGCCGGCTCGGCGCAGTGGCCCAAAGCCGAAGAACAATTTCGCGCCCAGACCAAACTGCAACCCGGAAATGCCGAAGGCGTTTATCGCCTGGGCACGGCCCTGTTGCAGCAGGGCAAAGCCAGCGAAGCCAGAATAGAATTGCAACGCGCCGATCGCTTGCAGCCGGAAATGCCGGAGACCCTGTACTCTCTGGGCAAGGCCGCGGCGCTAGCCGGCGACTCGGCGGCCGCCGAAAAGGCGTGGACAAAATTGCTTACCATCGAGAAGGGTTCAAGCCTGGCCGCGCAAACCCACTTCGCCCTGGCAGGTCTCTATCGCAAACAGGGGAAGACGGCGGACGCGGAACGCGAAACGCGGGAGTTCCAGAAGTTACAGAATCCCGCGGCTCAACCAGATAGGGCACAATAGTTCTGGAGGTCGAAAACCAACTCTAACCATGCACAAACTCAAAGTCCTTGGAAGAGTAATTGAATCTGGACTGGTCGCCATCGTGCGAACGAACAGCGCGGAGCAGGCCACGCGCATCGCGGAGGCCTGTGCCCGCGGAGGCGCGGCAGCGATTGAGATCACGTTTACGGTTCCGGGCGCGGCCGCCGTGATTGAGCACCTTGCCAAAGAATACAAGTCAGGAGAAATTCTGATTGGCGCCGGAACGGTCCTCGATCCGGAAACCGCTCGCATCGCCATTCTGGCCGGGGCCCAGTACATCGTCAGTCCGTCGGTCAGTGTTGAGACCGCACGCCTGTGCAACCGTTATCAGGTACCTTACATGCCGGGCGCGGGGACCATGCGCGAGATCGTAGAGGCAATGGAATGCGGCGCTGACATCGTGAAATTATTCCCCGGCGAAACTCTAGGGCCAGCGTTCGTGAAGGCGGTGAGAGGGCCATTGCCCCAGGCTTCCCTGATGCCGACTGGCGGCGTAAGCGTCGACAACGTTGCGGACTGGATCAAAGCCGGAGCCGTAGCCGTGGGCGTTGGTGGCAGCCTGACCGCAGGAGCGGAAAAAGGCAACTTGCAACTGGTCACTGACACGGCGAAACAGTTTGTGGAGAGGATTCGACTCGCGCGCGGAAAGTAGCCGCTCTACCCCGAAGCTTCCAAATGCCCGTCTTCACATAAATATGAAGCCCTGGAAAACTGACGACGATCTCTTCGCTCTGGTTCGCCGGGAATTGTTTACCTGCGTAGTGGGCGATGTGATGGACAAGCTGGAACTGCAGCACCAGTTTCTGCCTCCCCAGATTCGCCCCTTGCGAGCAGACCTCGTGGTCGTCGGTCGCGCCATGCCGGTGCTCGCCGTCGATGTCTTCGCCGAAAAAGTTGTGGGTACAGCGAACCAGCTCATGGCCAAGCCCTTTGGGCTGATGCTGGAAGCGCTCGACGATCTCCATCCTCATGAGGTCTACGTCAACACCGGATCGTCACCGCGCAATGCGCTGTGGGGAGAACTGATGAGCATCCGGGCGCGCAAGCTGAGGGCGAGCGGAGCCGTGCTCAACGGCTATACGCGCGATACGAAAGCCATCCTGGACCTGAATTTTCCGACTTTTTCCTGGGGTCCGTATGGCCAGGATTCCTCGCCACGTTACAAGGTGATAGATTTTCGCGTCCCCCTGGAAATCGGCGCCGTGCGGCTGCGCCCCGGTGACATTCTTTTCGGGGACATCGACGGAGTCTGCGTCATTCCGACCGAAGCCGCCAACGAAGTCTTCGCCAAGGCGCTGGAAAAAGTTCGCGGCGAAAAGCTGGTCAGGAAGGCGCTGGAGGAAGGCGGCAGCGCGGTGGCGGCATTCGAGAAACACGGCATCATGTAATCAGCAACTGAGAACTGAGAATCAAAAACTAAGAACTGATCTTCATGAAGTCAATCCCATGTTGACTACGTCATGATATCCATCGACCTGTCCGGCAAATCGATCCTCATCACGGGCGCACTCGGCGCGATCGCCGAATCCATGGTCCGCAAACTGGTCGAGGCAGGAGCAACCCTCATCCTGCTCGACATCAAGTCCGAAGACGCTGCCAGCCAAACTCTGCGGGACTGGAAGATTCCGCCCTCTTCATACATTTATTTTCCGACTGACATTACAGATTCTGCCGCTCTGGCGCGGGCAGTCACGAAAACTTTCCGTCGCTTCCCTGCCCTCGATACCGTTCTCGGCCACGCCGGAGGCTGCGGGCTGCATCCTTTCGCCACTACTTCCGAAGCGGATTACGACCGTATCTTCCGGTTCAACTATTTCGCACAAGTTAATCTGGCCCGCGCCGTCTTCGCGCACTGGATCGAGCGCAAGATTCCCGGCCATCTGATCTTCACGTCATCGTACGTAGCTCGCATGCCGCACACCCAGATTCCTTCCTACGCCTCCGCGAAGGCGGCGCTGGAAAATTTTGCCCGCTGCATGGCATTGGAGTATGCCGGGACCGGTATTCGCGTCAACGTGGTCTCTCCGGGAAATGTCGCCGCCGGCAGTTCTCTGAGAGTCTTCGACGAAGATCCCGCCTACCGCGAATTTGTGCTGCGGGTCTCTCTCGGGCGAAGGAACAGTCCCGAGTCGATCGCTGATGCATTTGTGTTTCTATGCTCACCGCTGGCTAACGAAATCAACGGCCAGATATTGAGCGCCGATCACGGCGCCGGCATCGGCAATCGCTTATGAAAATTGGTCTGGGCCTCTATCGCCACATGCTGACAAACGACTACTACGACTTCGCGCGCCAGGCCGGCTGCACGCACGTGGTTGTCCACCTTGTCGACTATTTCAACCAGGGCACGTCGAACCCGCGCAACAATCAGCCGTCGGGCGGAAAGTACGAGCCTTGGGGAGTGGCGGGTGATCCCGAGAAGCTGTGGACTGTCGAGGAACTGAAAAATCTTCGGCGCGAGATTGAAGACGCAGACCTGGTCCTGGCAGCCATCGAGAATCTCGACCCGGCACATTGGCACGACATTCTTCTCGATGGCCCGCTGCGGCCACGGCAGATCGAACAGGTCAAAACCATTATTCGCCGCATGGGTGAAGCGGGCATCCCGGTTCTGGGATATAACTTCAGCCTGGCCGGCGTATGCGGTCGCGTAACCGCCAACCTTGGACGCGGACACGCCGTCACCCTCGGCATGGATGGCCCCGCCGAAGATGTTCCCATTCCGAAAGGAACGATCTGGAACATGGTGTACGACCCCAACGCGCCGGAGGGTACGCTCCCGTCTATCTCCCACGAGGAGTTGTGGCGCCGCCTGGAACGATTTCTGGCAGACGTGGTCCCGGTTGCGGAACAATCGGGCGTGCGTCTGGCGGCTCACCCTGATGATCCTCCCATGCCAACCATGCGCCGCCAGCCTCGTTTGGTCTACCAGCCCGCCATGTATCAACGTTTGATCGATCTCGCACCGAGCCGGAGCAACGCCTTGGAACTTTGCGTGGGCACGCTGGCTGAGATGACGGAAGGCGACATCTACGACGCGGTTGACCGCTACAGTAAGCAAGGAAAGATTGCCTACCTCCATTTGCGCAATGTGGTGGGCAAAGTCCCCACCTACCGCGAGACATTCATCGACGAGGGCGACGTCGACATGCTCCGCATCCTGACCATCCTAGCGAACAATGACTTCGATGGCGTGGTCATTCCCGACCACACACCGCAGATGACCTGTGCCGCTCCCTGGCACGCCGGAATGGCCCACACAGTCGGTTTCATCCTGGCCGCCCAGGCCATGCTAGAGACGTCTGCCAAAAAGCCTCGAGGATTTCCCGCCGAACCGCCCGACGCACGCGAGCTTAGGCGAGGCAGGAAATCTTGACGCCCGCGTCGAGTGCTGCTCCTCCGCAGCATAAGGGACCTCTGATTGTCGCCGCTTCCGTTTCAGCTCTTGGCGGCTTGCTGTTCGGTTACGACAACATCGTCATCAGCGGAGCTATTCATTACCTGGCGCTGTGTTTCAAGCTCGATGCAGCGGGCATCGGCTGGGCCGCCGGATGCGCCCTGATCGGATGCACCGTCGGCGCCGCCGGCGCGGGCGCGGTAGTCGATCGCATCGGTCTGAAGAAGGGGCTCGCGCTTTGCGCCGCGTGTTTTGCTCTGTCGTCACTCGGGATGTGGTTTGCCGCCAGCCTCAGCCAATTCGTGATCTGGAGATTAGTTGGCGGTCTGGGAATTGGCGCGGCATCCATCATCGCGCCGATGTACATCGCCGAGATCGCTCCCGCCCGGCTGCGCGGCCGACTGGTGACGCTGTATCAGCTGGGAATAGTCCTGGGCATCTTGGCGGCGGTATTCGTCAACATGCTGATCCAGCGGATGGGAGACGAAGCCTGGAACACAGCGGTGGGCTGGCGCTGGATGTTTTTTGTCGGCGTCGTTCCCGCCGTGCTGTTCGGATTGACGATCGTGCCCGCGGTGGAGAGTCCGCGCTGGTTGATGAAGATGGGCCGGAGGGAAAACGCGCTGTCGGTGCTCTCAAAAATAAACGATCGGACCACCGCGTTAAGCGAAGCCACACAGATCCAGGACTCGCTGAACCTCGAAGAAGGACATATTTCGGAGTTATTCACTACCTTCCGGCGGCCCCTGCTGATCGGAATCATGCTGGCGGGATTCTCTCAGCTTAGTGGCATTACTCCTCTTTTTTCTTTCCTCCCGGAAGTCTTCAGATCTGCCGGAACGGCCACCAGCGACGCATTCTTTCAGTCGGTCCTGGTCAGCCTGGTGAATCTGGTGTTCACTTTGTTTGCTCTGTGGCTGGTGGATCTCTCCGGACGCAAGAAGCTGATCCTCACCGGCACCCTGTTGCAGTCGGTCTCCTTCGCCATGGTGGGCTGGTTTTATCACGTTCATGGCAGCGCCCTGGCGGTTCTGATTTTCGTGATGACTTTCGTGGCCGGCCACGCTTTCGGGAACGGAGTTGCCTGTTGGGTAATCATCTCCGAGATTTATCCGACCAAGGTTCGCGGACGCGCCATGTCGATTGCCACAACCGCGCTGTGGGTCGTCGGATATTTAGGCAATCAGCTCTTCCCGCTCATGCAGAAACACCTCGGAAGCGATGGCACCTTCTGGTGTTTCAGCGCAGCCGCATTGTTGAATCTGTCATGCGTACTCTGGCTTGTGCCGGAGACCAAGGGACGCACCCTGGAAGACATTACCCGCTTCTGGACTACGCGTCGCCCGGCTGAAATGTAGCGCCGGCATCCCGCCGGCGCTACTGATCAGCGGGAAGAAACGGAAATCCCAATTCTCTCAGCTCGCTTCTCAGCTGCTCGATCGATTGGAAGCGAATCGCGCGAATTCCCACTGCGCGTGCTCCTTGAACATTCGGCTCCTTGTCGTCGATAAAAAGCGCCTCTGACGCTGCCACTCCAACCCCCCGCAGACTGTGCTCATAGATGGCTGCGTCGGGCTTGATCAGGCTCACCTCGGCCGAGAATGTCAGATGGTCGAACTGGTCGAGCCACGTGAACTGCTGCCGCACAAAGCGAACCATTTCGTGAGGCATATTGGAGAGCAGTCCGGTCTTCACTCCCGTCGAATGAAGCTGCCTCAGCCAGGCCACCATTGCCGGATTGTCGTGGCCCCACATCTCAAGATCCCATTGGCGGAGTTGGGCGACCTGCTCGGGGGTTAACTGCGTGCCGGTATCTTTTGCCAGGCCAGCCCAATAGGCCTCGGGAGAAAGGTCACCACGGTCATAGCACAGCCGGTCCCGATCCCAAAGCTTACGGAACGGGACTGGGTCCATCCCGAACGGGGCCCCCATGCGTCCCATTTCCTGCGCGCTGGGCGGATAGCAGAGAACTTCGCCGTAGTCCAGGATCACGGCTTTTACCTTTGCGGGATTTGAGCGATCCATTCAGCCTCCTGATTCATATTCTCCCGGTCCCCAGTATTGAGTCCAATGAATTGAAGTTTGCTCTGTGATAACTTGTGGGCGGCTTGCGCTGTCGTAGAAGTTCACCGGGCCACATTCCTGAAGAGCTGGAGTCGGCATGAAGCTGAACGCAACCTTGATGAAGAGTACGGTGGTCGCCGCTCTGGGCGGTCTTCTGTTCGGGTTCGACACGGCGGTCATCTCCGGCACCACCAGTGCCCTGACCCAGACCTACGGCCTCACGCCATTTCTTTTGGGGGTAACCGTCTTCAGCGCGCTCTTCGGAACGGTTTTGGGCGCGATGCTCGCTGGTTTTCCCGGTGAACGCTTCGGACGACGCGACAGCCTGCGGGTGATGGCGGTCCTGTATCTGATCTCAGGCTTGGGCTGTGCTCTTGCCTGGGACTGGTACGCCCTGGTCGTCTTTCGCTTCATTGGTGGATTGGGCGTGGGCGGCTCCTCGGTGCTCGGACCTATGTACATTGCGGAAATTGCGCCGGCAAAATTGCGCGGCCGCCTGGTGGGCGTGTTTCAGTTCAACGTGGTGTTCGGCATTCTGGTAGCGTACTTCTCCAACTACGTCATCAGCCTGCAACACTTTGGCGCGACGGAATGGCGCTGGGAGCTGGGCGTGACCGCAATTCCCGCCGCGCTGTTCTTCGTGATGTTATTCACCATTCCGCGCAGTCCGCGCTGGCTGGCCAAAAAGGGACGAGTTGCCGAAGCCCGTGAAGTCCTCCAGGCCACGGGAGACGAGAACTACGAGCATGACCTGCAGGAAATCGTCGCCTCCATCGGCATCGAGCAGAGTCAGGCCACCGAGAAGCTTTTCTCTCGAAAGTTCGCATTTCCGATTTTTCTCGCGGTCAGTATCGGAATGTTTAACCAGCTTTCCGGCATCAATGCGATTCTCTACTACCTGAATGACATTTTCGGCCACGCCGGATTCAGCAAAGTTTCAGGGAATCTGCAGGCGGTCGCCATCGGCGCCACTAACCTGCTTTTCACCATAATTGCGATGTCGGTGATCGACCGCCTCGGCCGCAAGACACTTCTGCTGGTCGGTTCGGTCGGGACCGCCGCGTGCCTGGCCGGAGTGTCGGTGATTTTCTTCACCGGCCAGCACCAGAGCCTTCTGGTCTGGCTCCTAGTAGGCTACATCGCGTTTTTCGCTTTCTCCCAGGGTGCGGTCATCTGGGTCTACCTTTCAGAAGTCTTCCCTAATTCGGTCCGCGCCCAGGGACAGAGCCTGGGCAGTTTCTCGCATTGGTTTATGAACGCAGCCATCTCCCTGATTTTCCCGCTGATGGCGGCGTCCTCAGGCGCTTATCCGTTCGTGTTCTTTGCCGCAATGATGGTGCTGCAGTTCTTCGTCGTGCTATTTGTCTATCCCGAGACCAAGGGCTTGTCTCTGGAAGAGATGCAGAAGAAGCTGGGGATCAGCTAGGTTTTTGTTTGAGACCGATGGATCTTCAAAGGGTGGAGCAGGCCTTCAGGCCTGCAGACAGGTTGCCGTGGCGCGTGGAGCTTTAGCCCTTAGAGGTACCTCAGCGGCTGAATCCGTTCTGTAATACTGCCTTTAGTACAGCGCTAAGGCGCTGCTGCACCCAAAATCAAAGGCCAACCCGACGCACAACTGTCGACTCAAATCACTATGAAGTTCGCCAGATCCTGAGTTAGGATGCGCTCTATGTCGACGCGCTCTCTCTCCCGACGTTCCTTCCTCGCATTGTCCGCCATGCTGCCGCTGTCGCTGCGTGCATTTGCCGCGACCTCGATTCCGGTCGGTCTCGAACTCTATTCCGTCCGCAATGCCTTGAAGGACGATCTCACTGGCACGGTGCGCACCGTCGCGCAAGTGGGATACCAGTGCGTCGAATTCTATGCGCCCTATTTCGATTGGACCGAGCCTCAGACCAAAGAGATGAGGAAACTTCTGGACGAGCTGGGCATCCGCTGCTTCTCCACGCACAACAGCAGTTCGTACTTCACTCCGGAAAATCTCAAGCGTGCCGCCGACATGAATCTGACCCTGGGAAGCAAGTATGTGATCATGTCGAGTTCGCAACCCAAGCCAGGGCTGGACGGATGGAAGGAAGTCGCCGACAGCCTGAATGCCGCCGCTGACCAACTCGCGCCGGTAGGCCTCAAGACGGGCTACCACAATCACGAACTGGAATTTACTCCGGTCGATGGCAAGCGCCCCATCGAAATACTAGCGAAAAATACGAAGCCGTCGATCGCGCTGCAATTCGATATAGGCACGTGCCTGAAAGCCGGCTCCGACCCGGTGGCATGGATCCGCGCCAACCCGGGACGAGTCAAATCCATTCATTGCAAGGACTGGGCGCCCGGTCCGGACAAAGGCTACACGGTCCTGTTCGGGGAAGGCGTTGCCGACTGGAAGGGCATCTTCACCGCGGCCGAAAGCGTTGGCGGCGTCGAATACTATCTGGTCGAACAGGAAGGCAGCCGATTCTCCGAGTTCGATACAGCCAGGGAATGCCTGGAGACATTCCGCCGCCTGCATTCGTAGTACAAACCGAATGCCTCTTTCTTCGATGTATTGATCCAACGACGGTGCGGCCCTTACGTTACATCCAGGAGATGAGTCTATATTGGCAACCCGTTAACAAGTAATACCGACCGCCTTTCTCTGTTTTCGCCGCAATTGAGAGATCTGACCGTTCAAGGGTTTCCCCAGTAGCATCATTCATGTTCTATCTGCAACTCAAGTTGCATTTACTATTCCCACTACAAATCATGAAGCTCTCGGCCATTTCCTTTTCGTCGTCTTCTGCCTGGGGGCAGGTTCCTGCCGTGCTCAGAATGGCCCTATTTCGGGACTTACTCCATGATCTGGAGGAGCCCGACAACCTCGAAATAGCTCTAAAGACCACGCAGGGCACGCCGAAGTTTGGCAACTCCTTCGCCGAGGCGGTCAAGATCGCTCTGATATGAATTACCGCGCGGATTGATTTCTAATCGTCGCCAAATATGCGGAATCTGTTTTCCGCCTGGCCCCGGACCTCGCACTTGATCGAATACAGCCCGCCGGCCAGTCGGTCGCCGGGCGGCGCATCGGCCGACGCGGTCGTGACGAAAAGCGTCTTGAGATCGGCGCCTCCGAAGGTGCACGTCGTGATATTTTTTACCGGCATCTCGATCACGCGATCAATCTTGCCATCCGGAGCGACTCGAACGATACATCCGCCATAATACCGGCAGTTCCACAGATAGCCTTCGGCATCCATGGTCGACCCGTCCGGCAATCCACGTTCGAAGTTCGCGAAGAAGACGCGCTCATTTGCAATCGCCCCCGTGGCACGATCGTAGTCGTACGCCCAAATCGTATTCGCCAGCGAATCTCCGAAACAGAAACGCCGCCGGTCCGGGCTCCAGGCCAGCGTGTTGGAGATACCAACCTCTCGCCGGTGTATGGTCAGGCGGGCGTCGGGATCGATGCGATAAAGGATTCCATCCTTTCCGCCAGCTTCCCCCGACGATCCGTCCGGGTTCACGTTGTTGCGCATCGAGCCCACCCACAGCGAGCCACGCGGATCCACGCGCGCGTCATTGAAGCGGACGGCAGGCCATCCCTCTAGGTTGTAAATGGGTTCGTGGCAAAGATCCGAGGCGGGCTCCCACAAAATCACGCCGGAGCCGAGGACCACGGCCAGCACGTCATCGCGGTCGGTCAACGTGATCGCGGTTACGGGCTCATCGAAAAACCAGGTGCGGACGCATTGGTCCGCCAATGTGAAGCGATGAATCAGGAAGCGATTGATGTCGGTCCAGTAAATCGCGGCATGCGCCGCATGCCAGACCGCACCTTCGCCGCAGCGGTCGCCGGTCGGCGCCACGCAAACTGGTTGCGATGTGATGGGGCGCGAAATTACTGTACTCCGATGCCGGCCAGCAGGCCGCCGTCCACGAGGTAATCGCCGCCGGTGCAAAACGAGGCTCGGTCCGAGACCAAGAATGCGGCCAGCTCGGCCACTTCTTCCGGCGTCCCAATGCGTCCCAGCGGATGAGCCTGGCCCCAACGTTCGAACACTGCGGCGAGCGGAACTCCGGGTGCGAAGTTTCCCGCCGAACGCTCGAGCATCGGGGTGCGTATCGAACCCGGGCTAATCGAATTCACTCGTATATTGTCGGGTGCGTGGTCGAGCGCCAGAGCGCGTGTCAGGCTGTGCACGGCGCCTTTAGACGTCGCATACGCCACGACCCCACGCTGGCACGCGTGCCCCTGTACCGATGCCAGGTTGATGATCGCCCCCCCGCCCCGCTTTTTCATCTCCGGCACTCCGTAGTGGGCCAGAAGATAAATGCTGCCGACGTTTACCATCAGGCAGCGGTTCCAGGTTTCGAGGTCAGTTTCAACCGCGGTGCCGAAGGGATGAAACGCGGCAGCGTTCACGATGATGTCGAGTCCGCCAAATTCTTTTACAGCTTTCGCCACCGTTGCCTGCACCGCATCCGCTTGAGTGACATCGCACGCTTCCACGCGCAGACTGAACCCACCCGCCTTGGCTTCGTGCGCCAGTTCCTGATTCGCGGCCGCTTCGATGCCACAAGCCAGAACGCTCGCCCCGCCCGCGGCAAAACGCTTGGCGATGGCGCGCCCGATGCCGGTGGTCCCAGTAACAATCGCGACTTTGCCGTCAAATTCCTTCATGCAAGGTTCTCGCTTTTCTAGCTTCTAGCTTCTTGCTGCTACCTTCTAGCTAGAAGCTAGAAGGTAGCAGCCGTTTTCAATGACTCTCTCTTGGTATGCCGGCGCCGCGGGAGCCCACCAGAAAATCAAGGTCCGCACCCCGGTCCGCCTGTAGGACGTGATCGATGTACAGCTTCTGATACCCGCCGTTTGCCAGTGCCGGCGGAGGCGTCCAAGCGGCGCGTCTCTTTTCCAGTTCCTCAGGCGCCACGCAAAGTTCCAGCTTGCGGGCCTCCACGTCGAGTTCAATTTCATCGCCGTCACGTACCAGAGCCAAGGGGCCGCCGGCTGCCGATTCCGGAGTCACGTGCAGCACCACGGTCCCATACGCAGTCCCACTCATGCGCGCATCGGAGACGCGGACCACATCGGTGATTCCACGTTCCAGCAGTTTTTTCGGTATCGGCATGTTCCCGACTTCGGGCATACCCGGATAACCCTTGGGCCCGGCGCCCAGAAGGACCATAACCGAGTTTTCATCCACGTCAAGCGCAGGATCATCCACTCGCTTTTTGAAATCTTCGATATCACTGAAAACCACCGCCCGACCGCGGTGCTTCAGCAAGTGCGGACTCGCGGCGGAAGGCTTGACCACCGCGCCCCCTGGCGCCAAGTTGCCTCGAAGGACGGCAATACCGGCCCGCTCCTTGATCGGCTTCTCCCGGCTATGGATGACTTCCGCATTCCAGCACGGGGCACTAGCGGTGTTCTCGCCCATGGTCTTGCCGTTGACGGTCAGCGCGTCCCGGTTGATCAGGTCGCCGAGAGCGCGGACCACGGCAGGAACCCCGCCGGCGTAATAGAAATCTTCCATGAGGAACTTGCCGGAAGGCATCAGGTTCACCAGGAGCGGAAGCGCATGCCCTAGGCGATCAAAATCGTCGAGTTCCAGCTTGACCCCAACCCGGCCCGCCAGAGCCAACAAATGCAAAACCGCATTGGTTGATCCGCCTATCGCAGCATTCACCCGGATGGCGTTCTCGAAAGCCTTGCGCGTCAGGATTTGTGACATCTTTACATCGTCACGAACCATCTCGACAATGCGCCTCCCCGCCTCCTGCGCCAGTACGTAGCGCCTCGAATCGACGGCTGGGATCGTCGCATTCTGCGGCATCCCCATGCCTAGTGCTTCCACCATGCAAGCCATCGTCGAAGCTGTTCCCATGGTCATGCAGTGGCCAGCCGAACGGGACATGCAGGATTCGGCATCCATGAAGTCAGCGCAGCTCATTTTGCCGGCGCGCACATCCTCGCTCATCGTCCACACGCTGGTGCCCGACCCGATGGTCTCGCCGCGGAAGTGTCCATTGAGCATGGCGCCGCCCGAAACCACCAGCGCCGGCAGATCGCAGCTGGCCGCACCCATCAGCAGCGAGGGCGTGGTCTTGTCGCACCCGCACAGCAGTACCACGCCGTCAATGGGATTGCCCCGAATCGATTCCTCCACGTCCATGCTGACCAGGTTGCGGAAGAGCATGGCGGTCGGCCGCAGGTTGGTCTCGCCCAGCGACATCACGGGAAACTCCAGGGGAAAGCCGCCAGCCTCATACACGCCGCGCTTGACCCGATCTGCAATCATCCGAAAGTGAGCGTTGCAGGGGACCAGTTCGGACCACGTATTGCAAATTCCGATTACTGGCCGGCCATCGAACAGGTTCGAGGGAAAACCCTGGTTCTTCATCCACGAACGATGAATGAATCCATCTTTATCCTGGAGGCCGAACCAGTGGGTGGAGCGGAGAGGAGCCTTTTTTCCGTTATTCATAATTTTCGAGAAATCCAAACCAACCTGTCATCCCTAGCGCCGAGCCGAGCTCGCGCGGCAAGGCCAAGTCGAGGGACCTTGTGTTCGCCGTCAGCGGAACCGGCGCGGCGTATCGCAAACCGTCCAGGAACTACGGTCCGCCACTGGCCTGGGATATCGCGAACAGGACATCTTACAACCTCGAAGTCATAAGAAGTGCGACGTCGCTAACGCTCCGGCGCTGGCTCCGGTTCGGCCGAGCCGTCTGCCCTGGGATCTGAAGCGGCAAAGTTCACATTGCTTTTCGAGTTGTGCAGCACGGCCTGCCCTCGACCCATGGCCGTCGAATATTCTTTTCTGACCTTGAAGTTGTGCCCCTTTTCCTCTAGCTCTTTCAGGGTCTGCTGTGGCACTCGCGATTCAATCAGAATGTTGCATCCGATTTCCTGTTCCACGGGCTGCACGGTGAAACGCGGCTCGGAGAGTGCAGCCTGAATGTTCATGCCGTAATCCACGATATTCGAAACAAACTGGGCGTGCGCCAGCGGCTGGTTGGCTCCGCCCATGATACCGAATCCGATATGCGTATCTCCCTGCTCCATGAAAGCGGGAATAATGGTGTGAAACGGCCGCTTGCGGGGCGCCAGCGCATTGGGATGGCTGGGATCGAGCAGAAACAATCCGCCACGGTCGTGCAGCATAAAGCCCCTACCCTTCACCGCGATTCCGGAACCGAAAGCGTCGTACAGGCTCTGTATGAGCGATGCGATGTTGCCGTCCTTGTCGACGGCGGCCAGGTAAGTCGTGTCGCTCCTGGCCGGGGAGCCGCTGGCCGGAGTGCAGTTCGCCTTCGCGGGATCAATCAGCGTCGCGCGCTGTCTGGCATAGTCGGCGGCCAGTAATCCCTTGACTGGCACCTTCGCGAAGCGCGGGTCGGCGTTGTAGCGAAACAGATCGGTGTAAGCAAGCTTCATGGCCTCCATGCGGTCGTGCAGTTCCATCGGCGCCAGGGGCCCGGCCTTGTCCGGAGGCAGCGTGCTCATGATATTCAGCATTTCGAGCGCCGCCATGCCCTGTCCATTGGGAGGCAGCTCGTAGACTTTCCAGCCGTGGTAAGTAATCGAAATCGGTTCCACCCACTCCGCTGAAAAATCCGCCAGATCGTCGGCCTGCATGGTGCCGCCGAGGGCAGCCGAGGTACTCACAATCGACTGCGCGATTTCGCCGCGATAGAAGATGTCACGCCCACCCTCTGCAATCAGTCGTAGAGTTTTGCCCAGGTCGGGATTGGCAAACATCTCGCCCACCTCGGGAACCTTACCGCCGGGAAGAAAAATCCGCTCCGCCTCGGGGGTCTGTTTCAGAGTCTGGGTATCGCCCTCCCAGAAATCATGGATCAGCTCGGGCACAGGATAGCCATGTTCGGCGTAATAAATCGCCGGGGTAAAGAGGTCTTTCCAGGGAAGCTTTCCAAATCGGCCTTGGGCTTTGGCCCAGCCGTCTACTGCGCCGGGGACGGTGACGCTGTCAATTCCCGCCTGGGGCATCTGCAAGGTGCCCTTTTGTTTCAGATATTCGATCGAAAGTCCGCGCGGTGCCCATCCGCTGGCGTTCAAGCCATACAGCTTGCCAGTCTTGGCGTCCCAATAGAGTAGGAACAAATCCCCGCCAATTCCATTCATCATGGGCTCGGTGACACCGAGCACCGCGTTCGCAGCTATCGCTGCGTCGATGGCCGAACCACCGCGGGCCAGAATCTGCGCCCCAGCCTGGGAAGCCAAAGTGTGGCTAGTGGCGACAATGCCTCCATCGTTAATGACCATTGACCGGCCATAAGCGCGATCCTGCGCCAGTAGAGTGCTGGCGGAACCGAGCAGCAGATTCAACAGAACAACGAGCAGGGAAATTCGCAGTCTCATGTTCAAGGCCTCAGGCTGGGGAATTATAGATGAAGGGCACAGATTCGGGTGCGGGTTTGTCCCCCGTAACCCCTTCAAACCACGTATTTAAGGTTGGCTTAAGAAAACAACTTTTCTGACCTGCAGGGTTTAATCCATACCAGGAATGGAGGGTGCTCAGATGCTAAAGAAAACTGCACTTTCACTGTTTGGATTGGTCGTGATGCTGATCTGTTTCAATCCACCGCAGGCCCACGCCGGCGTGGTGGTTTCGTTTGGAGCAGTCTATCCGCGCCCGGTTTACGTTCGGCCGTACCGGTATGTTGCGCCTGTGCCCTTTGTGGCCTACGGGCCGGCTCCTTACTTCTACGCTCCGACGTATGTTCGACCCGGCTGGGGTTATCGACCTGGCTTTTATGCGAACCCGCATTTCGGCCCGCGCTTTGAGCGTCGCGAGTTCGTCGTACGCCGTCCTTACTGGCGGCGGTAAGAGTTCCGACTCATTAACGCGGCGCCAGCCGCGCTGTCCCACCCTTTGCCTCCACGGCGAAGGGTGGGCAGCGGAAGCGTGGTTACCCCGACGACGTTATTCCCACCTTTGGCAATTTCCACAGCTTGAGGGTGTAAGGTTTCTAGCGACACGAGTTCCCTATCCCAGGTTCTTCTTCGGCCTCAGGCTTCCCCTCCGGCCCAGGTCGCCCAGGTTGTTCCGACGGCCGTAATTCACTCGGCGCGAGTCCTCGTTCGCGCAAGTCTGTGAGGTAGCGAGTGAAACACACTCGAAGCGAGGCCCTCAACCTTTCGCCGGCACGCACCACGCTGGCCTTAGGCGGCATACTGGTGATCAGCGCCGCATTGCGCCTGCATTCACTGGGCGCGGCCAGTCTGCTGATCGATGAAGCTGCCAGCGACCGCTTCGCCACCATGCCCTTCCGCGAATTTCTGGAAACGCTCTGGCACTACCAGGGCAACATGACGCTCTATTACTTCATGATGCGGGCGTGGGTCCACATGGGCGACAGCGAATTCATGCTGCGTCTGCCCTCCATGGTCTTCGGAGTATTGACGGTGCTGGCGATTTATGTGGTGGCAGCCCGGCTCTTCGGCCAATTGACAGGCCTGATCGCAGCCACCCTGTTGAGCGTCCACGGCTTTCACATCGCCTTCTCCCAAATGGCTCGCTCCTACAGCTTGCTGCTGTTCGTCCTTCTGCTGACGCTGTATCTGCTGGTTTCCGCCATGGAATCGCAGAGTACTTGGGATTGGGCGTGGTTTGCAGTTTCGGCTGCGTTATGTGTTTACGCTCACATCTTTGCCTTCCTGGTCCTGGCGGCCTTCGGGGTTGCCATTGTCCTCCCCAAGCCGTTCCAGGTCGAACGGCAAAAAATCCTATTCAGCGCCATTCTGTTTGAACATCTCATTGCCCCCATGGCTCTGTTTCTAATGTTTCACCACTCGGACCAGCTCAACTTTCAAACTCCGACGTGGACCGACATAAGCGGATTCCTGCACCTGGTGACCGGGGAGGGAGGCACCTTCTTGACGATGGTGTACCTGATGCTTTGCGTCTTCGCATTCATGTCTCCCTCTGGCCGGTCGGACAAGGAGAGCTGGGCATTGCGAACGCTGGGACTATGGCTGGTGCTCCCGCCATTGTTGACTCTGGCGGCGACACCGCTCAAGCCGCTTTTCGCCCCCTACATGCTCGTGATATGTGTGCCCGGGTTGATTATCCTCGCCGCACGCGGAATCACTAACCTGCTGGAGGCTTCCTGGGTGCAACGTCTCGCCGGAGCAGCAGCGTGCGTCCTGGTGATGATCTTGTCGCTGGTGTCGCTGAAGCGGCCGGTACATTACGAATACGTTCCGCATGCCAACTGGCGTGCGGCGGTCGATCACGTACTGGCACATCAACAACCCGGGGACGGGGCCGTCTTCTACATACCGAACGACTACCCCTATCTTTATTACGTTCGCCGCGCCGAAAATCAGCATAAAGCAACTGCCGCGCCAGACATCTTGTATCCCCCTGTCGAATGGCAGCCCTTAACCCGCGAAGAAGTGAGCCAGGTAACTTCGGGACGCAAACGCGTGTGGCTCATTCTGTTTCTCGATTTTGTTCATCCGGAGAGATTGGCAGTGGTCGACTCCACTCTCAATCAAAAGTTCCATCTCGTCGAAAAGCACGTAGTACCCGGGGAAGAGCCGGTCACGGTGGATTTGTACGACCATAATTGAAGACTTGTTGGCCACGGATGTCGAATACACGCCTCCGCATCCCTCCTGCCCCGAATGGTATATCCTCTTGGCTGTTGGGGAGGCCCCCAATGGCGGAATCCGCGCCAGTCACCTTTCTCTGCATCACCACCTACGAAAAGGGACAGGAATTCATGCGGGAATGCAAGCGTCAGGGCTGCCGCATATTCCTGCTCACCGCAGAGACCCTGTGCAACGCCGACTGGCCGCGTGAGAGCCTGGATGACGTGTTCTACATACCTGTCGACCTTCCCCTGCCGGAAATCGTGAAAGCGGTAACCTACCTGGCGCGCGATAAGAAGATTGATCGCATTGTGGCCCTCGACGAGTTCGATATGGAAACCGCCGCCACCCTTCGAGAGCACATGCGGATCCCTGGCATGGGGCTCACCACCATGCGTTACTTCCGCGACAAGCTGGCCATGAGAATGCAGGCCCTTGAACACGGCATCCGGGTGCCCGATTTTATTCCCGTCCTCAATCACGACGACATTCGCTATTACCTGAGCCAGGTGTCCGGACCCTGGGTGCTCAAACCACGATCCGAGGCCTCCGCCATCGGCATCAAGCTGATTGAGACGCCCGAGGCTTTGTGGCCGATCCTCGACTCCCTCGGCGATCAGCAATCCTCTTCCCTGCTGGAAAAGTTCATTCCCGGGGATGTCTATCACGTGGATTCGGTCGTTTCCGAACGCGCAACGGTCTTCTCCAGTGTGAGCCGCTACGGCCAACCGCCAATGGCCGTGGCACAGAAAGGCGGCATCTTCACCACCTACCTGCTGCCCGGCGACTCCGAGGAAGCCACTGCGCTGCGTACCCTCAATCGCGAGCTGATCCAGGCGCTGGGACTGGTCCGCGGCGTGTCCCACGCCGAGTTCATCCGCGCCCACAGCGATGGAGACTTCTACTTTCTGGAATGTGCGGCCCGGGTAGGTGGCGCTTACATCAGCGAAATGGTCGAGATTGCCACCGGAATCAACTTGTGGCGCGAGTGGGCCCGCATCGAAATCGCCGGCGGCAAGGAACCTTACCGGCTCCCTGCCGTGCGCAACGATTATGCCGGATTGATCCTGTCGCTCGCCCGACAGGAAGATCCGGACACTTCGGCCTACAACGACCCCGAAATTGCCTTACGCCTCAAGCGACGTCATCACGCCGGCCTCGTTCTACGTTCGCCCGATCCAGCGCGAATTCGAAACCTGCTGGAGAATTACAGCCGCCGTTTCGCTCAAGAATTTATGGCCATCGAGCCTCCCGGCACGAAGCCAGCAGCCTGAAGTTCACTTGCCCCGCCTTAAAGTGCCGTAATGGGCAGATTGATTTTGATCGTGGCCGTATAGCCGTTGGTGTTGTCGCCGCTCAACGTGAGCAAATTCGCGCCATCCGTTTCTCCCGAGTAAACGTGATCGCTGGCATTCGTGGTGGGGTTCGTGCCCTCCGCGCTGTACGGACTGATTGTGGTGTTGATGGTGTCGATCACGTCCTGGGGGAAAAACAGCTGGGTGGTATTCGTGCCTCCGGTTGTGGTTGAGTCGTAGGTCGAACGCAGCCGCAAATGGATATGAGTAGTTCGTCCGGCGTACCATCCTGGGACAATCGTCTTGAAGCTAGCCAGGCCGTTCGCATCCGTGATCTGGTAACCGCGCAGCCAGGTTTCACCGGTGGTGTCTTCCACATCTTCAGCCGAGTAAATACCGGATCCATTGCAGTGCCAGATATCTATCTGGACGTTCGCCATGGCAGCGCAACTGTTCTCGCTGTCATACGCATAGATACTTAGGGTCAGAGGAATTCCGCTTTGGGTGTTGGTTCCGTCGAGATTCGAACGAATATCACTGCGTGCGAATCCTGTGGCACTGTCGTCCACGAAATAGGGGCCCTCTTCGCCTTCGGGAGTCACCGTACATGAAGTATTTGATGTAGCCGTAGCGGTGGTTGTGGTGGCGGTACTTGTTTTTGTCCCCCCGCCGCAACCCAGCATCACACCAGCGCCCGCAACTGCCAGAAGCCCGATTGCCTGTCTGCGACTGATCTCCTTGTCCACACCCTCGAATGCCATCGTTTCTCCTGTGAAGTGACCCTGGCCTCATTGCTTTTCGGGTAAAGGAAAAACGAAGCGTTGAGGAGTGTCAGATTTCGGTCTTAGGGTCTAGACGACGATTTCCGCCGCAAGATTACAAAGCCCCGCAATCCTGGTGAGTGGCTCAGTTTAATCGTCCCCCTTCCCATGCTGAGGTCGTCCTCAGCTTCGGAAGGATCTCGCGCGGAACGGATCTGCAGCCTGGCGGGAATTGTGGCGGTGCACGCCAGATACTTCAGGATTGAAGTCCTTCAGGATGACGCCGGGTAGCAGATTTGTCCGAACTGAGCCACTATCCAATCCTGCCGAACCTTGTAATCTAGATAGAAGTCTGATCGTCTATAGCTAGTGATGACCCCGACGATCCCGGCCGAATTCATCTCACTCGCTGGAGACCACCGTATCTCGGAGCTGGACGATATCGACGCCCTGGTCCGGGTGTACAAGCCGAAGGTATTCCGCTTTGTCGCCTTCTCTATCTCAGACCGTGATGCGGCGGACTCGATCACCCAGGATTGCCTGCTTAAGGCTCATCTGACTCGAAATCAGTTTCGCGGCGATTGCAGCATAGCCACCTGGCTAATGCGGATCGCGTTCAACCTGGTACGCGACCACACCAAGAGCCAGAAATTTCGCTTCTGGAAGTCAGCCGCGGCCAGTGCGATCGATGCCAGCGACGTGAGCCAATACCTGGCCAGCGGCGAAAGCTCGGCCGAAGCGCAGCTGATCGCCCGAGAAAGAGTACAGATGGTCTACAAAACCCTGCAGGAACTCTCCGGCAAGCAGCGCAGCATTTTCCTGATGCGTTTTGTCGAGGAGATGGACCTGTCCGATATCGCCGCCATCACCGGCATGACCGTTCCGACGATAAAGACCCATCTTTACCGGGCGGTAGGCGCCATTCGGGCCAGACTTGGAGCAGAACGATGAGCGCACATCTGACCAAAGAAGAATTGACGGATACGCTGTTGGGTATTTCATCCCTCACCGTGAATGCCCATCTGCTCGGCTGTCCGGCCTGCGCCGATGAGCTGGAAAGCGTAAAGCGCACCATCGCGGGCTTTCGCGATGCGGCTCACGGTTGGAGTGATGACGCTCTGGAGGCGGCAGAGAACCGCGCATCGCGTGCTCGAAGTTCAGGAGCGCGATCACGGCGGACCGTGTGGATTCTGACGGCGGCCGCCGCCATGATTCTTTTTATAGTGGGATCGGTGGCTTACTTCCATCAGGAGCCGGCTGTAAGCCAGGCGCATCCCGTCGTGCTTTCGACACCAACGTCAAACACCGGGTTGTCTCAGGCACAGCTTGATCAGGACAACCAACTGCTGTCGCAGGTCAGTGTGGAGCTTTCGGAAGCGGTCCCGGCACCGATGCAGCCTCTGCTGGTCTCGCAATCGAGCGGGTCAAGCGCAACCACGAATAAGTAGTAGTGAAGTAGGAGACGCAATACATGTTCTTATCCCGTAAATGGAAGCATAAATTCCTGCCGCTTGCCGCAGGTTCGTTGTTAACGCTCTTGCTCGGAGTGACGTGTTTTGGACAGCAGCCCTCCCCTGGCGGTCCTGACGGTCCTCCGCAACAAGGCCCCGGCCGTCCGGGCCGCCATGGTATGGGCGGTCCTGGAGGACCGGGAGGTCCGGGGGGACCCTTGCGCATGGGTCCCCCGGGACGCTGGTGGGACGACCCCGAGTTCATCAAGAAACTCGGCTTGTCTGACGATCAGCAAAAAAAGATGGACGAGATTTTTAACGGCGCGCGCCTCAAGCTGATTGACCTGTTCGCTGCGGTTCAAAAGGAAGAGGCAATCATGGAGCCTCTGGTGGCCGCCGATCCGCCAGACGAGAATAAACTTCTGGCGCAAATCGATCGTGTCGCCCAGGCGCGTGCCGAGCTCGAAAAAGCCAATGCGCGCATGCTTCTGGGTATCCGCAGCCAGCTGACTCACGAACAGTGGCTCAAACTGAAAGCAGAACGCCCACCCATGCACGGACCGGGACGTCCTGGGAATGAAAGGGGAGGCCCGGGTCCTGACGGTGGACCGCCTGGGGACAGGCCGCAGCCGTAAATGTGGGCGCGGGCGACACGCTGTGCGTCGGCCAACAGGGTGAGGCGTAGACCGTGACGCTTGCATGACTGACTGGGCTCGGCCCAGCGGGCCGCCTCCAGCGTCGGCTCCACCAATCGAAACAGCAAAAAGATTGGCTTCCCCGCCTTACAGCCTCTGCAAGCGTCCCTGACGCTGTTCATCTTTGGTCGGTCTGTTTCGACAAACGGTCATCTCGTAGATGCGGTCAAGCTCGGGTGGGTGGCCACGGCACCGCAGCTTTTCGTACGAAAGTCGTAAACTTCTGTTGGATCTGCAAGATGAAGTACCCGCGACTATGACGATCCGCTTACGCCTGGCTGTTTCCGCAGACATTCCAGTACTGCGAACGCTGATTGATGCCTCGGTCCGCGGATTGCAGACGCTGGACTACACTCCATCCCAGATTGAAAGTGCTCTGGCGACGGTTTATGGAGTGGATACCCAGCTCATCGCCGATGGAACCTATTTTGTCGCGGAAGACGAATCAGACGCGGGCGCAGCCCTCCTTATTGTGGGCTGCGGTGGTTGGAGCAAACGGGGGACCCTCTATGGCGGCGACCAATGGACGGGCCGCGAGGCGGCCCTGCTCGACCCGCAACACGACGCCGCCAAAATTCGTGCCTTCTTCATCCATCCTTCACGGGCACGACGCGGCATCGGCACCATGATCCTGGAGGCCTGCGAAAACGCCGCTGTTGCTTCCGGCTTCGTCCGCTTTGAGATGGGCGCAACCCTCACCGGAGCGCTGCTCTACCAGGCCCGTGGCTATGAGGCGATCGAAAATCTCGAGGTCTCGCTCGGGAATGGAGAATCGCTGCCCATCATCCGCATGGAAAAGCGGATAACCAAACCGGTTCTGTAGAGCGGCTTTTATTCACCTGCGGAATCTGGACTGCCGTCACCACGCAATACAATTGTAGGAAGCCTTTCCGACCACTATCATGCCCCCATGCTGGCGCTCCTCCGGCCAGCAGGAGAATTGGCGATGGACGTTCCTCAGGGTCTGGTATTCATCTTCTACATGTTCGTGGCTTTCTTCGCGATCGGCACGATCCTGAAGGGTTTTTTCCAGGTGAGGACCGCGGAAGCCGTCGTGATCCAGCGCATGGGCAAGTTTCTTCGCGTGGCCACGGCCGGCATCAACTTCAAACTACCCTGGCTGGACCAGATCGCCGGACGCATCGATCTGCGGGTGCAGCAGCTCGCCTTGGACGTCGAGACCAAAACCAAAGACAACGTTTTCGTAAAGATTCCAGTCTCGGTGCAATATCACGTCATCCCGGAGAAGGTTTACGAGTCTTTCTACAAGCTGGCAAATCCCAAGCAGCAGATTTCGTCCTATGTGTTCAACGTAATTCTTGGCCACGTGCCCAAGATGAACCTGGACGATGCCTTTCTGCAGCAATCCGATCTGGCCGGAGCCATTAAGGACGGCCTCGACGACGTGATGACCACTTACGGATATGCCATCGACCAGGCCCTAGTCACCGACATCGAGCCTGACGAAAAAGTAAAAAGCGCGATGAACGAGATCAACGCGGCGCAACGGGAACAGGTAGCCGCCAGCGCGCGGGGCGAAGCCGAGAAAATCCTCAAGGTAAAACAGGCCGAGGCCGAAGCCGAGAGCAAGGCCCTGCAAGGCCAGGGCATCGCCAATCAGCGCAAGGCGATTATCGAAGGATTAAAGCTGTCGGTGGAGGCGTTTGCCGCGGCCGTCGAAGGAACCTCGGCCAAGGACGTCATGATGCTCGTCCTGGTCACTCAGTATCTCGACACCTTGAAGGACATCGGCGCGCAAGGTAAGAGCAACACGATCTTTGTGTCCCATTCCCCATCCGCAGTCGGAGACTTGTTCCGCCAGATGCAGGACGCGGTCATGATCGGACAGACGGGAGCGAACGCATTGAAATAAAATTAGGCAGCCCGCACTTCGCGCGTCTGCACGTGCTCCGGACGAAATCCCATTCCAACTACGCGTGCCGGAATTCGCTGCAAAAATTTCCACCGCCCTAAAAGCTTTATCGGCCACGGAGGTGTGAGCGGCTTGGTGGTACCGAGCACTCTTCGGATCACGTTGTTCTGCACGATCAGTTGCATTCGCTGCGTAGCGCGAGTGGGAAACGTCCTTCGTCGCTGCACCGCCTGCAAATCGCCCAGGCTTACAATTCCCTGCCGGAGTCTCCCGCCCAGGATGTTCGCGGTCGCGACCGCGTCCTGAATGGCCAGGTTGATTCCCACGCCCCCGATGGGAGACATGGCGTGCGCGGCATCTCCAATGCACAACAGTCCGGGCCGAAACCAACGGCTCAAGCGATCGACGGCAACCGTGAGCAACTTGATGTCGTCCCAGTCGCGTAACTCGTCCACTCGGTCTTGCAGAAACGGAGCCAGCCGGACCAACTCCTGGCGAAACTCGGGAAGCCCCTGTTGCCGAAGCTCGTCAGCCTTACCTTTGGGGATTACGTAAGCGGTCTGCCAATAATCTTCGCGGTTAAGAAAAACGAGGATTCTTCCACTGTCGAAACGGCCGAAGGTCTGCGCAGGATCGGTAGGATGCCGGCTCATTCGCATCCATAGCACGTCCATGGGCGCGCCCAGGTTGACTACAGAGAAGCCGGCCCGCTCGCGCACGACGGAATGGCGCCCGTCAGCCCCTACCGTGAGATCTGCGAGAACTTCCAACTCTCCTTCTGGAGTTTTGGCTGTAACACCCACCACTTTTCCTGCTTCTTCGACGATCTGGGTGACTTCGGCCTCCATCCTCAGGTGAAACGACGGATAGCGCCGGGCCTGCTCGGCAATAAAATTCAGAAAGTCCCACTGCGGCATCAGCCCGAGAAATTTGCAATGGGTAGGAAGGTGGGTGAAATCGGCTATCGCGACGGTTTCGCCGCCGATCTGTCCCGCCAGTTGGCGCTCCTCCTGGTGGGGACGCTTCAGAAATTCGTCCAGAAGGCCCAGTTCGTACATGACTTCAAGTGTCGAAGGATGGATGGTGTCGCCGCGGAAATCACGGAGAAAGTCGGCGTGCTTCTCCAGCACCACAACATCCACGCCGGTCCGGGCCAAGAGAAAACCCAGCATCATGCCAGCCGGACCACCGCCGGCGATACAACAACGCGTCCGCAAGATCTCGCCCATGAGAGTAATAGTAAATCGATCGGAAATATCTGAGGACCGAGAACTAGAAACCAAGAGCTGTTCTGAATTCAAGCACGGCCGTTAATTTGAGTAGCCTGTGAACTTATGCCAGGAATCAGACAGGCGGGAACTTCGGGGGGAAAATGGAAAAGGCCGTGACATTGGTTATGCTCTAGCTGCCAGCTCCTGCGAGGAAGCTTAACAGCGTGGACGCATGCACCATCACGGCCCTTGATGTGATCGCTGCTTTCGCAGTCCCTAACCCCAACTGCCCCTCGCAGGGCCGTCGGTTTTTTCGGGTTCGGTCGC
>Ga0137403_10001800_pt1 | contig 26753 bp, 18 predicted proteins | sample CZOMad2_1_16fung_FD_122057 | JGI IMG/M metagenome (GOLD analysis project Ga0137403, IMG submission 122057) | Vadose zone soil fungal communities from Angelo Coast Range Reserve, California, USA - CZOMad2_1_16fungal (Hybrid Assembly) | ecosystem: Environmental > Terrestrial > Soil > Vadose zone... | reverse complement strand
CCGAAAAGCAGGGTGTCCACGTCAGCGGCCTCTACCTGGTCCAGACTCCCAAGGGCGAGTACCTCGCCGCCAAGCAAATCAAACTCGGCCGCACCGCCGCGCAAATCCTCACCGCCATTCTCCCGCGCGCCGTCCACGATCTCACTTGGCCACGTTCCATGACGTGGACCGGTCTCGAGGGCGCTCGCTTCATTCGCCCCATCCGCTGGATCGTCGCCGTGCTCGACGGCAAGCCCTTGAAACTCTCCGTCGGGGGCATCCCTGCCGGCGACACCACTCGCGGCCATCGCTTCCTCGGCGCCGGCTCCATCCGCGTTAAGAGCTTCGCCGGCTACGAAAAGAAACTGCATTCGAACGGCGTCATCGTCCGTCCCGCAAAGCGCCGCGAAAAAATCGAAAAGGAACTAGGGGCTCACGCCATGCGAGGCGGGTACCACATTCACGAGGACGCCGCGCTGCGAAAGCTCGTTGTCTATCTCAACGAGTTTCCTACCGTCATCCAGGGTGACTTCGATCCCGCATTTCTCAATCTCCCGGACGAAATCCTCGTCACCGTCATGCGCGATCACCAGAAATACTTCGCGGTCGAGAAAAAGAACGGAGATCTCGCCCCGCACTTCCTCGCGGTCATCAACGTCGCCAGCGACGCCAAGGGCATCATCCGTGCCGGCCACGAGCGCGTCCTCCGCGCGCGCTTCGCCGACGCCCAATTTTTCTGGCAGTCCGATCAAAAGTGTCGGCTCGCCGACTATCTCCCGAAGCTCGAGCGCGTTACCTACGAGTCTCGCCTCGGCAGCTATCGCGACAAAGTCGAACGCGTCCGCTCCATCGCTCGCTGGCTGGCCGAGCAGTGGTTCAACCTAGGCATGCTCCAGGCCCACGTCGCCGAAGCGGACCGCGCCGCCGAGCTCGCCAAGTGTGACCTCGCCACCGAAATGGTTCGCGAATTTCCCGAGTTGCAGGGCATCGTCGGCGGCCTCTACGCGCGCGCCCAGGGCGAGCCCGTCGAAGTCGCCGACGCCGTCTACGATCACTATCGCCCTGTCGGATTGGACGATCCCATCCCGCGGAATCTCACGGGCTGCGCTGTGGCGCTCGCGGACAAGCTCGATTCCGTAGTGGGCTGCTTCGCCGTGGGCGTTATCCCCACGGGCTCGAGCGATCCCTACGCGCTGCGCCGCGCTGCGCTCGGCATCGTGAAGATCATTCTCGACAAGAAACTCCCTCTCTCGATTTCGCTTTCGATTGGTGCGGCCGCAAAAGCGCTGGTCACGCTCAAGCCCAAGCGCGGCGTCACTCCCGCGCAGGAAGCGCAGATTCTCGAGTTCATTCTCGACCGCGCGAAATATGTCTTCCGCGAAAGGGAAGACTTTGGCTACGACGAAGTTAGCGCCGTCTTCCGCGCCGGTGCCGACGATCTCGTTGATGCCCAGAAGCGCCTTGTAGCGCTGAAAGCCATCCGCAAGTCCAAGAACTTCGAGCCGCTAGCGGTTTCCTTTAAGCGCATCCGCAAGATCCTGGAGAAGGCGAATACCCCTGCAAAAGACGGCCATCACGTGAACCCGGACCTATTTGAAAGCCCCGCAGAACGCGACCTCTACTCCGCGGTCCGCGACGCAGCCGCGAAAGTTCAGGCCCAGAAGCGCGCGGGGAAGTATCAGGAAGCGCTCGAAATCATCGCTGGCTTGCGCAAAGCCGTGGACCAGTTCTTCGATGGCGTCATGGTCATGGCGGAGAATGAAGCCGTACGAAATAACAGGCTGGCCCTCCTCGCGGAACTTCTCCGCGAGTTCACCACGGTTGCCGACTTCTCCGAAATTGGCGGCGAGGAGCGGCGCTAGCTACTTCAAGTATTACTTGAAGTGCGTTTCCGTCGGCGCGCCGACAGGATTCCGGATTTTTGCTTCAAAAATTGTACTGGTAGCAGAACCGCAAGAACTAGAAATATTTAGCGAGGGACACAGTGAAAAAATGGGTTTATTTTTTTGGGGCAGGCAAAGCCGAGGGCGATGGCACCTGGCGCGATCTTCTTGGCGGCAAGGGCGCCGGGCTCGCCGAAATGACCAGGATCGGCTTGCCGGTTCCCGCGGGCTTCACGATTTCCACCGAGGCTTGCGACTACTTTTACAAGCACGGCAAGAAGTATCCGTCTGAATTGAAAAAGCAGGTCACGGACAGCGTCGCAAAACTCGAACGCGTCACAAAGAAAAAACTCGGCGATCCCAAGAACCCTCTTCTCGTCAGCGTCCGCTCCGGCTCCGCCCGCTCCATGCCCGGCATGATGGAAACCATCCTCAACCTGGGCCTCAATGATCGTTCCGTAGCCGGCCTCGCCGCCGTCACGAAGAATGAGCGCTTCGCATACGATGCCTACCGCCGCTTCGTTCAGATGTATTCGACGGTCGTCATGGGCATGTCCAAAGAAGATCTCGAACACCGGCTTCGCGCCATGAAGGGTCGCCTTGGCGTCAAGGAAGACACCGCCGTCCCCGCCAGCGGCTGGAAAGAACTCGTCGCCGAATACAAAGCTTACTTCCGCGAAAAGTCAGGTGTCAGTTTTCCCGATGACCCAATGGAACAACTCTGGGGCGCCATCGGCGCAGTATTCGGCTCTTGGATGGCGGAGAAAGCCGTCACGTATCGTCGCGTGGAAAAAATCACCGGCCTTCTCGGGACGGCCGTCAACGTCGTGCAGATGGTCTTCGGTAATACCGGAGACACTTCAGGCACCGGTGTCTGCTTCACGCGCGACCCGAGCACCGGCGAAAAAGTCTTCTACGGCGATTACCTGGTCAACGCCCAGGGTGAAGACGTCGTTGCCGGCATCCGCACTCCCATGCCTCTGCGCGAAATGGCCAAGAGCATGCCCAAGGTTTATGCCCAGCTCGAGAAAGTTCGAGTAAAACTTGAGAAACACTACCGCGACATGCAGGACATGGAGTTCACCGTCGAGAACGGTACGCTCTACATGCTGCAAACCAGGACGGGCAAGCGCACGCCTGCGGCGACATTTCGCATCGCTGTGGATATGGCCAATGAAAAGCTGATTACCAAAGAGGAGGCCCTGCTGCGAGTCAAGCCCGAAGACATCGAGCGCCTCTTCTATCCCGTCATCGATTCGAAAGTGGATAAGCGATCTCTCGTTTCCAAGATCCTGGCCACCGGTATCAATGCGGTGCCCGGCGCGGCTGTTGGCAGGGTCGTTTTCTCCGCGCAAAAAGCAGAAGAGTGGGCCGCGCGCGGAGAAAAAGTGATCCTCGTCCGCCGCGAAACTAGTCCCGAAGATGTCGGCGGTATGGCCGTTGCGCAGGGCATCCTCACCGCCACCGGCGGAAAGACCAGCCACGCCGCTGTTGTAGCACGCGGCTGGGGCAAATGCTGTGTCGTCGGCGCGGAAAAACTGGACATTGATTACAAATCGCAGTCCATGTCCGCCGCCGGAAAGGTGGTGAAGGAAGGAGATTGGATCACGCTCGACGGCAGCGAAGGCGTTGTCTACACCGAAACGATGCCTCTCGTTACTCCCGAATTCCCTAAATCCTACGAAACCCTGATGAAATGGGCCGATAAGACGCGCCGTCTCCGCGTCCGCACCAACGTGGACACGCCGCAGGACGCTCGCAAAGCCATCGAGTTTGGCGCCGAGGGCATCGGCCTCTGCCGCACCGAGCACATGTTCTTTACGGACTTCGAGCAGCCGGAACGGAGCCACGAACGCCAGCGTGCCATCCAGGAGATGATTCTGGCGGACGAAAAGGTCGCTCGCGTTGCGGCACTGAACAAGCTACTGCCGTTTCAGCGACGCGACTTCGTTGGCATCTTCAAAGCCATGGATGGATACCCGGTCACTATCCGCCTGATCGACCCGCCGCTGCACGAGTTCGTGCCGCATGATCGCGCCAAGCAGGAAGAGCTGGCGCGCGAATTGAAGATCGACGTCGAGAAAGTCGCCCGCCGCGTCGAGCAATTGCATGAAGCCAATCCCATGCTTGGCCATCGCGGGTGTCGGTTGTCAATCACTTATCCCGAAATTCTCGAGATGCAGGTGCGCGCCGTCATCGAAGCCGCCATCGAATGCCAGAGAGCGGGAGCTAAAGTATTACCTGAGATCATGCATCCGCTCGTTCTGGATCGGAAGGAGCTCTGGATTCTCGAACAAGCCACCCGCCGCGTTGCCGATGAACTGATCAAGAAATCCGGCGTCAGACTCAACTACATCGTCGGGACCATGATCGAACTCCCGCGCGCCGCGTTGCTGGCCAGGGAGATCGCTGAGGTCGCCGAATTCTTCTCCTTCGGCACCAACGACCTCACGCAAACCACCATGGGCCTCTCCCGCGACGATGCCGGGCGCTTCCTCCCGGACTACGTGGACGAGAAGAAAGCCGGAGTTTTCAGCGCCGACCCGTTCCAATCCCTCGACACCAAGGGCGTCGGAATGCTTATGCGCTGGGGCATCGAGCAGGGCCGCAAGACCCGCCACAAGTTGAAGATCGGCATTTGCGGCGAGCACGGCGGCGACGCCGACAGCGTGAAGTTCTGTCACGCCGTCGGAATGGACTACGTCAGTGCATCGCCGTTTCGAGTCCCCATCGCGCGTTTAGCGGCAGCTCAAGTAGTAGTTGAAGAACGGCAAGCGAAGAAAAAAAGGGGGAAGTAGAGTACAGAAATCGATTCGAACAGAGTTCAAGTAACACTTGAAGCCGTCGGCGCGCACACATTTTTGTGAATTCTGCGCGTCCAGCGAGTTTTTCTACGTCGGCATTTTGAAGAAAAAATACAACCCCAGGAAAAAGAAAATAATGTCCGGAGACCAGCCTGCAAGCAGCGGCGGCAATTGCCCAACTCCACCCATAGCCTCCAGGAGAGCCGCCATCGCCCAATAGGCAATCCCGATCGCCACACCCAGTGCCACGCCGCCGATAGCGCCGCGCGTTCCCACCAAAAAGGCAAACGGTATCGCCAGCAGCATGCTCACCGGCGCCATCAGCGGATAGGCAATCTTCTTCTGCCATTGCACGGTCAGCCCGGCCACGTCAAACCCCGCGCGATGCAATCCGTCAATGTAGGCGCTCAATTCCCGCCAGCTCATTTGAAACGCCTGGCGGACTTCCCGGTTGAAATATCCCGGCGGCTCCGTCAGCTCCGGAAGCGAGGTGACCGGAGGCAGCCGTTGGTAACGCACGATCGCGCCATCCGAAAAATCGCGCAGCCACCCTCCTTCCAGAACCCATACTTTTTGTGATTCCGACCATCGTGCCCGCGTCGCAAACACGCGCCGCCTCAACTGGAACGTGGCCGGATCGAGTTCCAGAACGCTCAATCCTCCAAACAGGTTTTGCGCCGGGAGGAAGACGTCATAATTGTAAATCTTGTTGTCCTCGCCGAAGATCCATCGCTGCGGGCGCGTGTAAGTTTGAGGGGGGCGCCCCTTGATCAGATTTCGCAGCGCATCCTGGCGCTGGTTGGCATACGGCAAATACGTATCGTCGAGGACCACCATGATCGCGGCCAGAGCTGCCCCCGCGAGCAACAATGGCACAACCAGCCGGTACAAGCTCATGCCACTCGCTTTGATCGCCACGATTTCGTTGCTCTTGCTCATGATTCCCAGAGTGACCAGAACAGCCACCAGCGCCCCGAGCGGAGCCAGCTGATAAATCAGGTAGGGCGCGAGATAGCGGAAATAGTCCACTACAATCAGGAAGGGAACGCGGTGGCGCGCAATGTCATCCAGCAATTCGAAGAACGTGAACGTTTCGAACAGAAAGACAAAGGTGCCCATCAACAGCGCGAAGTACGAAAAAAACCGCCGCAGAATGTACAAATCCATCAGCCGCGGAAAACTCGAACCGCCGCTAGCGCCCGCTTCTTGCAGTCCGCCATCTCCATTGGCCGGTCTCGCGGCCGTAGCACGCACGCGCGCCTGCGCCTTGCGCCGCCGCCGCAGCCGCAGCCGGCTCTTGAAAAATCCCAGCGCCCGCAGCCAGTGGCTCTCCCCGCGAAACTGCTCCATCCGGGGCAACAGCGAGAGTCCCAGGGTCGCTAGAACGATGTTGGAGATCCAAATCCCTCCAGCCGGAGAAACGGCTCCTTGCCGCGCAAGTCCGGCGCCCATCACGAACAGCAGGTAGTACAACGCAATCAGAATGACGGCGATTAACGATCCCGCCGCGCGCCCGCCGCGTCGCGGCTGCGCTCCAATTGGTACCGCAACCAGAGCAAAGACGAGGCAAGCGGCGGGAAACGCAAACCTCCCGTGAAGTTCCACGCGCGCCTCGCGCCACCCGGGACCCTTGTCCTCCAGCAGCGCTCGAACGGATCGCTCGGGATTGCTGAGCTGCCGCGGTTGTGCGGGCACCAGGCCGTTGACTTCGATGGGCCAGTCGCTTTGTCCGAACGCCGTCACGGAATAGTGATCCGCATCGTTTCGGGAAAACTCGTGGGTCGTGCCGCCTTGAAGGTGCAGCTCCAGCTTGCTCTGCTTCGGTTCGGCAATGACAATCGCGTTCTCCGCCAGGGTGAGGCGTGATCCGTTTTCTCCGCCCGCCTCCGCGAGAAACACGCCGTGCCATTGGGTGCCGCTAGCAGTCACGTCGTTGACGTAAAGGACCCAGCCTGGAAATCGCTCGTCGAACACGCGCGGCTGCACCTGGAAGGATATTTGCGAGGCGATCAAATTCGCTTCGATGGAGCGAAGGGTGCGCAAGGCCACTGGCGAAAGCCAAAGGCTCATGATCAGCGTCAGTGCTGCGCCCGTCAGGGCAATTACGCCGACGGGCAGGAGAATCCGCCGGCGCCCGATGCCGAGGGCGGTCAGGGCGATGATTTCGCTGTCGGCGGACATGCGCCCCAGGCCCAAAAGCACCCCGATCAGAATGGCCATGGGGATGGTAAAAATGAAAATACCCGGAAAAAGACAGAGGAAGAGCTTGAGAATCTGACTTCCGGAGCCGGAATGACGGACAAAAAGCTCCATCAAGCGGACAAGTTTTGGAACGAAGAGAACAAAGGTAAAGACGATGAGCCCAAGAACGGCGTGCCGGAAGACTTCGCGGACGATGTAACGGTCCAGGATGCGCATGGCGCGAACCGTGAGTGTAGCACGGCCGCGACGGCGTTCACTTGCGGCGCCTCTCGTACCGCCCAGCCCCAGGTGCCGGAGGCGCGAAACAGGCCGCGCCTCCAAACATTTCTCAGGTTAGTTTCAGTCCATACGATAGTTAGTCGTTATGGTCCTTGTCTTGATGGTGTTTGTCCTTTTTATGATCGTCTTTGTCTTTGTCATGACGGCCTTTATCTTTGTCCCTGTCATGATGGTCTTTGTCACGATCATCGTCGTCGTCGTCATTCTTGCAGCCTGCCTTTGCCTGGTCCACCAGTGCGCAGACACCGTTGATGTTGGTGTTGGTCATCGTCACGGCGACGTTCGCCAAGGCACGCCCGACCAAGGCTCCACCGGTAATGGTGATGCTCCCATTAATTGGGTCGCCCGCGAGAAGGTTTCCTTGGAACAGCGGCGGCAGCGTCGAAGTCGTCAATGTCGCAGCGGCGTCGACCGCCCAAAATACGTTACACGCCTGCCCCCCGTTGGCCATGACCACCTGGAACCCATTGCCCGCGAGGGCTCCTCTGACTTTGAAAATCCAGATCCCGCTCGGATTCGTGGACCCGTCGAGCGTCAATGTGGTGTCCGTGAACGCCACCGCCGCTGCGAAACAGTAGACACCCGGCGGGAGCGGCCCAAGCACCGGCACATTGCCCGTGAAGGCAGCAGTCGAGATGGTCTGGGTACACGGCGTGAGCAGGTTGTCCTTGAGCGCCGCGTACGCATTGAGGAAGTCCGCGCGAGCATTAAAGGCCGCCGGGTCGCTCACGTGAGCTGTCCCCGCAATCGTGCATCCGGTATTTGTGAACGGAACGGCGGCGCCGGGGGAGACGCCGACGTCTCCGGTGATCACGCCGGGAGCAGTACAGGTTACATTCGTGCCACCCAGGACTGCGAAGCTTGCCGCTGTGCCCAGTGATGGCGCCTGCGCCCAGCACAGGCTGCCAGTGCTTAACATGCAAACAACCAACAAAAGTCTTTTCATATCAAAACTCCTTGGCTGGACTTGTCGCCGACAATGCGAGGGCAGCGTTGTCGAGTCGACTTCGAGTTTCCGAACCGGCCCGGATGCTAACAACCAGTGCAACCCGTATCTGTCCAATTTTGAACAGCCTCGTGTGCCAACAGCCCAGGCTGTGATCGGCTGCATTCGTCAATTCCTCGTACCGCCCCGCCCGGAGCGCAGGGAGGCGCGACATGAGCCGCGCCTTCGGGAATTTACTTCAGCATGCCGCCAAGGTTAAGGATGGAACTGGATGTTCCCGCGGCTGATTACCCGCTGCGATCGGACCTCGCTCACAGTACCGGTCACCGTGACACCAAACTGATCGTTCGTCCCGGGCTCGCCGTGGTCTTCCACCGTCACGCTGAAGGCGCAACCGTCGCCGCAGGTGCCGGAGAACAAGACCGTCTTCGGTGAGCCGTCGGGGTTGAAGGCGATCACCACGATATCGTTGACCGGGCCATCGATGTGCTGGCCGTTTACGTGATTGATATAGTTGAAATGGCCGCCGCTGCCGCCCTTGCCCGTTCCGGCGTTGAAGCCGAAGTTCGCAACACCGGGGGAGTCGGCATCAGGCACTTGGATTTGACCGCCACCGGTCACCTTGATGGTTCCAGCCGCGGGAGTAGTGCCGCCAGAGCCGCTGCAAGCGTTAACCAAGTTGGTATCCAGCGTCACTGCTCCGGTTAGCGCAAAAATTCCGCCGGACACGTTTGCGCTGGTAGTCACAGTGGCACTGATAAGCGCGAGGATGACTCCTTGGAACTGGGTTCCTGTTCCCAAGGTGGCGGAGCTGCCGATGGCCCAAAAAGCTCCCGGCGAGCAGCCTTGCGTAGTTGAACTTCCATTAACTAGAACAACGGCATTGCTCGCGGTTGTGAGCGTGCTCCCTGTCTGGAAAATCCAGGGGCCCCCGCCCGTGAGATTGAGTGTTCCAGTTAACTCCGCCGAGGAATCGAAGCAATAGACGCCCGGCGAAAGAGTAAGTCCGCCCAGATCCTGGCCCGTCAAGTTGGTATTACAGGTCTCCGCTTTAAGAAAAGCGTACGCAAGGGCGGCATCATGATGAGCCTGGAGCGCGACCGTGTCAGCCGCGTGTATCGCTCCTCCGACGACGGTGCACGGTGCAGGAAAACCCGTAACCGCGGAGCCGGGGCTGACGCCGACGTCTCCGGTGATGGTGGTCGCACCGGTACAAGTGACCGTTGAAGAACCCAGAACGGCGAAGCTTGCCGCCGAGCCCAGCGACGGCGCTTGCGCCCAAGCCAGGTTCCCTGTACTCAACATACAAATAACCAGCAAAACTCTTTTCATAGCAAAGCTCCTTGGCTGGACTTGTCGCCGACAAGGAGGGGACAGTATTGTCGAGTCGACTTCGAGTTTCCAAACCGGCCCGCATGCTAACAACCAGCGCGAACCGGCATCTGTCCACTTTTGAACAGCCTCGAAAAAAAACGGGCCTCTGGCACTCTTTCGGTACCCTTAGAACGCACAGTACGTCAATTCATTCACCGAAAGGCATTAAATGGAGGTGACCTGTATCGAACAGAATCAAAACTCCCGTTATGTGAGGCTTGTTGCTTCAGACTAGGAGGTGCCGGGAAGGTGCGCGAAATTCGGGATCGAGAATCAAGACACCGCGCGCTCCGGCGGTAAGCAGTTCAAGTGCTCAAGACTAATTCACTTTTTTCGCAGTTCCCCCGGACCTTTCACCGACGGTTGCTTAGGCTGTGGGGGACTTACAAGAAGAGTCGCTTGCTTCGCATTGCGTCTCTAGTGGCTGCTGTCCCGCTCGTGCTTGGCCTGTGCGGGATGATTTACATCAGCTACAACCGAACGAACTTGCCCGATTTAGACGCGTTCCTTCGCTTTGAGCCTCCCACCATGGGTCGAATCTACGATGCGAATGGCCACGTCCTCATCGAATTAGGAAGGGAACGCCGGGAAATCATCCAATATAAAAATATTCCTGACGTCCTGCGGCAGGCGATACTTTCGGCCGAGGATGAGAACTTTTTCTCACACTCGGGAGTGGATTATTCTGTCTTTCCTCGTTTATTTAGCAAGATAAACTTTCACTCCTTGGTCGTACATGCCGGGAACCCAACCGGCGAGAATGCCGCTGTGCGCGCTCCGGTGTTTCCCCAGGGCGGCTCGACGATTACCCAACAGCTTGTGCGCGGCTTCTTCCTGCAAAAACTTACAAGCACGAAAAGTAGCAATACACTTCAGCAGGAGGGCCTTTTCCCGCGCGTTCTCGCCTTCGTTATCGGTGTCCCGGGCGCCAACAGATGCTTGCTGAAAGTAGAGGAAATGCGTCTTTCCTTGTGGATTGAGGGAGAGATGCGGAAGCGCTACGGATCCAAGCGCAGGGCCAAAGAAGAACTACTCGCCCGTTACGCCAGCTTCATCTACTTGGGAAATGGCCGCTACGGTTTTGCGAAGGCCTCGCAGTATTATTTCGGCATGCCGTTAGAATCGCTCACTGCAGGGGATGCCGACAAGGCGGCGCTTCTGGCAGGCATTACCAAGTCGCCGGGCCAGTATGCCCCCGCTTTGGCAGGCAATCAAAAACCACTCCGCAGACGAAATCAGATCCTGGCTCTGATGGTTAAGAACCATTTTATTTCCGCACAGACGGCTCTGAGCAGCCAGCAAACTCCAATTCGTCTGGCTGCGCGTGTTAGTGGTCTGGTCGAAGCGCCCGCGGCCGTGGGAAATGTTCTCGATGAGCTTAAAGGACTCGACGCCACCCTCGCCCCCGATATCGGAATGAGCCAACTGTTGGACGGCCGCATCCGGATTTATTCAACGATTGACGATCGAATCCAGCGCTTCGCGAATGCCGCACTCGAAAACGGCTTGAACCTCTATGAAAAGCGTCATCCGAAAAGTGCGGGGATGATTCAGGGCTCCGTGGTTATTCTGCGGAACAGCGATGCCGCCATCCTGGCCGAGGCAGGCGGACGGCGCACATACAAGGGTCACAACACCACTTACAGCGACTTTAATCGCGTAACCCAGTCCGTCCGCCAGCCAGGTTCGGCCATGAAGCCGATTGTTTATCTGGCAGCTTTTCGTCAAGGCGCCCTGGATCTCGATACTCCTGTACCAGACGAGCCCATCTCGGTGCACACCTCGGGAGGCCAGCCTCCCAAGTGGATCTCCAATTTCGACAATCAGTTCAAAGGCATCATCCCCGTCCGGCAGGCGCTGGCGGAGTCGAGAAACGCAGTTGCCATTTGGATTACTCAACGGATCGGAATCGATTCTGTCTTGAAGACGGCCCGGGACCTTGGCATCCGAACCCTGTTGCATCGCTATGAAACTACGGCCCTCGGCGCATCCGAAGTCACCTTACTGGAGCTTGCAAACGCTTACCGGATGATGGCTAGCGGCATACATGCAGAGCCTTACGTGATTGCAAAGATCGAACGTAGTGGGGGAGATGTTGTTTACAGCCATCCCTTGCCCTGCTGTTCGATCAACGAGGACGGACTGGAGCTATCCCTGATCCAGGAAGGACTGCGCGGCGTCGTGCGCATTCCGTCGGGTACTGCGCACTCGCTCGATGCGCGTGCCTTCCCAATTCCCGTGATGGGTAAGACCGGCACGACGAACAACTACCGGGATGCCCTTTTTATAGGGTCTACTTATGGCCCCAGTGGAATTACGGTTGCGGTACGCATCGGGTTCGACGACAACCGCTCACTGGGCGGAATGGAAACCGGCGGCAGAGCCGCACTTCCGGTATTCAGGGAAGTCATGCTGAATACCTATCAAGCCAAGCTCGTTGGGCCTGCGCCATCCTTTCCCGCAAACATGGAGAACAACATTGCAGCCTATCTGAATGGCAAGTTTACGCAGGAGGAAGTGGCGCGGTATTTCAACTCGCCCAATACCGGAGATGCGCCAGTGGATCGAATTAGATTTTGCCGAGCCGCAAGCACAATTCTGGCAACGAAAGCCTGCGAGGTACCGCTCATCCCCCTGCCTGTCGTTTACCAGCTTAAAGATGGGCATGGCCGCATCGTTTTTTCGAACGAGTGAGTAAACCTAACCCTCTCGCGCCATTCACATACCCACGGCATCAGCCGCCATTTCCATCCTTGGCCGCGCGCTGGCCTCTCTTCCATTTCTGCTGATCTGGCTGCGCCAGGAAAGCGCTACTCGTACCGCAAGGCTTCGATGGGATCAAGATAGGCAGCTTTTCTGGCAGGGTAGTAGCCAAAGCTGATTCCCACCAGGGCGGAGAAGAGCACCGCAAGCAACACTGCGCCCGGACCGACTACCGTCGCCCATTGCGCCAGATGCGAAATGGTGAACGAGGCGACGATTCCCAGCAGGATTCCGATGACTCCGCCGGCAATCGACAACGTAACCGCCTCGACAAGGAACTGCGTAAGAATATCCTTTGTTTTCGCCCCCAGGGCTTGCCGCAATCCAATTTCGCGCGTTCGTTCGCGCACGGAGATGAGCATGATGTTCATGATGCCGATGCTCCCACAACCAACGACACCGAAGCCACTGCTCCCAGCATGAGCGACATAATCTTGGAAGACGCCTCTTGCGCGGCAAAGATCTCTTCCATATTCCGGATCGAGAAGTCGTGCGCTTCGGCCGGCTGAAGATGATGGCGCTGCCTGAGCAATCCCTGGGCTTGGTCCTGTGCCTCTTGCATCTGGCTGGGGCTCTTGGCCTGCATGATTATATTGTCCACGGCATCGGCATTCGCCTGTTTCACGCCAATCACTTTTCGGACCGCCGTCGTAATCGGAAGCAGAATTACATCGTCCTGATCCTGGCCCGAGGACGACTGCCCCTTCGGCGTAAGCACCCCTGCGACCGTGAATGGCACCTGCTTGATGCGGATCGTTTGCCCGATCGGGTCGGCGCCGCCGAACAGATTGGTCGCCACGGTCTTGCCAAGCAGAGCGACCTTGGCAGCCCCATCCACATCCTGCTGGCTAATCTCATCTCCATCGGCAACGGAGAGCTGGCGCACCGTTAGATAGTCCGGTGTGATGCCATAAATCACCGTGGCCCAGTTGTTGTTCCCGTTGACCACCTGCGCTGAGCCTCGTACCGTCGGCGCCGCAAGCGCAAGGGCAGGGCACTGGGCGAGAAGCTCCTTGGCGTCCGTCTGCGTCAACGTTACCGCATTCCCGCTGCCGAGACGCAGCCCCGAACTGGCGGTGCTCCCCGGCAAAACCATGATGATGTTGCTGCCGATGCTTGCGATCTGTTCCTGAATCCGCTGGGTGGCGCCCGAGCCGACCGCTACGGTTGCGATCACCGAGGCCACGCCGATCACAATTCCCAGCATCGTGAGCGCGGAACGCAGCTTGTTCATCGCCAGCGCTCGGAACGCGATGCGGATGGAGGAGAGCAATCGTTTCATAGCCGCAACTCCATGGTCGTGCTCAGGGCAACGGCCGGTACATTGCTGAGTTTCTCCGCGCGCACGACGGGCGCGTCGCTCACGATGCGCCCATCGCGAAAGCCGATGATGCGATCCGCGTAGGCCGCGATCTCGTCGGAGTGCGTGACCATCACGATGGTGATGCCCTGGGTGCGGTTCAGCCGTTGGAAGATGCCGAGTATTTCCGCGCTGTTGTGCGAATCCAGCGCGCCGGTGGGCTCATCGGCCAGAAGAATTTCCGGCCGGTTGACCAGCGCACGCGCAATCGCCACGCGCTGCTGCTGGCCGCCGGAAAGCTGCGTGGGCAGATTGTGCTCCCGCCCGGTCAGCCCGACGGAGGCCAGCGCTCTTAGGGCCAGGCCGTCCGCATCCGGGGTATCTTCGTTCTTGTAAAGCAGCGGGAGTTCCACATTTTCCAGCGCGTTCATACGCGGAAGCAGGTTGAAGTTCTGAAAAATGAAGCCGATCTTCTGGTTGCGGATTTCGGCGAGCTGGTCGCGATCGAGGCTCTCCACGGGGATGCCCGCAAGCAAATATCTTCCCGAGGTCGGCCGGTCCAGGCAGCCCAGAAGATTCATGAACGTGGATTTGCCCGATCCGGATTGGCCCATGACTGCAACGAACGTGCCCCGCTCAACCGTGACAGTGACCCCCTGGAGGGCGTTTACCGTGATGTCCCCGAGCTGATACGTCTTCGTGAGGCTTCGGACGTCGATGAGGGGTGCTGGCACTCCAGATTCTCCTTAGAGCCCAGGCCCGCGGCGCGAACCGCCGCCGGCGGGTGATGGCGTCGCGGCCTTCGGCGCAGTATCACTCGTGGTAAACCTCACCACCACAAGTTCTCCCGATTGTAAATTACCGGTTGTTACGGCAGTGAATTTGCCATCCGAGAGCCCAAACGTAACCGGAATCGCTTGCAGTTTCCCACCTGGCGCTGCGTAGATGGTCGCTTTCCCGTTTTGGCCGGCCGGGAGGCCCAGTTGCTTCAGCATTGCCGCAGAGGGATGGAGTCGCAGCACGGCGTTTGGCACTTTGAGCGTGTCCTCGAGCTTGGCGGTCAGGATTTTGGCATTCGCGGTCATCCCGGGGAAAAGTTTGAGGTCCGGATTTGGGACGGTAATCACCACATCGTAGGTAACCACGTTCTGCGCAATGATCGGCGCTTTGCGGACATTGCTGACTTGGCCGCGAAATGTAGTCCCTGGGTACGCGTCAACAGTGAACGTCGCCGTCTGCCCCGCCGTGATGGTGCCGATATCGGATTCATCCACATTGGTATCGAGTTGCATTTTCGTCAGACCTTGCGCGATCTCGAAGATCGTGGGAGCCGCAAACGATGCGGCTACGGTCTGGCCCACATCCATGCGCCGGGCGATCACCGTGCCGTCAACCGGCGCGGTGATTCGCGTATGTGCAAGGCTGATCTTGGCCTGATCGAGCACCGCTTGCGCCTGGCGTTCTTGCGCCCGCCCGGCACTGAGCTGGCTTTGCGCCACTTGAACCTGGGCCTGCGCCGATTGCGTGGTTTGCTTGGAGGCTTCAATCTGTGATTGGTCGGCCGCGGTTTGCGCTTGAGCGGCGTCATACGTCGCTTTGGCCGAATCGCGGTCCTGCTGGGAGATCAATCCCCCGGCGAACAGCGCATCGGCTCTCTGCGAAAGGGTCTTGGCGTTCAATTCGTTGGCACGGTCTCTAGCGACGACGGACTCGGCGCCCTTTCCGCTCGCCACCGTCCCGGCCACGTCTGCGTTCGCCTTGACGACCTGGGCCGCCAACGTGGCGGTTGCAGAGTGCACCGCGCCCAGTGCCGCCTGGGCCTGATCCACTTGTGCCTGGAATGCTTGGGGGTCGATCAGTGCAACCAGCTGGCCTTTGGTTACCTTCGTGTTGAAGTCCGCGTAAAGCGCTTTGATATTTCCCGACACCTGGCTGCCCACCTGCACATCCACAACCGCATTGACCGTGCCCGTGGCTGTCACACTCGCCTGGATCGTCCCTCGATCGACCGCCACGGTCTCGTAGCCAATCGCGTTCTGCGCATGCATCCGCCACAGTTGCATCCCGATTCCCAGGGCGGCAACGACACCAATTACCAGTGCCCATTTCGCCCATTTCGGTCGGGAGCGCTTGACGATTTGCGGCGGGGGAGCGGACTCCGGCGGTCGTGCGGTCAGCTCCGCAGGCAATGTCTCTGGTACCGCAATTTCGACCTCATCTAATGCGATGGCCATGAGTCACGTTTCCTTTTCTATTCGACGCGATTTCTGTTGCTCGCCGTGGTTCGGCGTATGGATGTCCTGATGCCGCACCTCTTCGCTCGAACTCTGCGGCCCACCGTGCTAAGCGCAGGGAACGAGGTGAAAACGCAGCGTTCTGCGCCGTCCCGGCAGTCGCGCTCCTATTTTGTTGATGAATATCGAGCTCCACCCCAAACCTACCAGTTCGCGCTCCTGGCTGTCTGTACCATAACGTTCACATGGGCAGCGGTCGCTCCGCCCATGCCTGGGGCTCTCGCCGCAGAGTCTTTCTTGGAGTTCGCGCTTGCGGCACACCATTTCTGTTAGCCTCGATTACGTGATAGTTTTTCTAAAGGCGGTTTCCCTCTAAACCAGCACAGGCGGGCTCGATTCGAATGCAACCGGGCCTGAGCCGCCACTCGACCTTCAAAGATCAGCCGGACGCCCTCCGGTCACGGGTCTATCAGGGAGACACGCGCAGAATGAAGCCGGTTCATCTGGTTGTCTTGTGGCACATGCATCAGCCGCAGTACCGCGATCCCGAAAGCAGCCGCTATGTCCTTCCCTGGACGCGCTTGCATGCCCTGAAAGATTACTGGGGCATAGTCGACATGATGCGCGAGTTTCCGAAGTTTCATGCCACCTTCAACGTCGTGCCTGCGCTCGGTCTCCAGCTCGAAGAGTATGCCAGCGGAAATTTTAATGAACCGTGGTTTTCGCTGGCGTTCAAGAACGCGGACGAATTGACGCGCGAAGACAAAGCCGAAATTCTGGCACGAGCGTTTCAGGTAAATCTCGAGCGGCTGATGTCACGCTGGCCGCGCTTCGTGGAATTGCACGAATGGTCCCGGCCGGCCGGCGGCGCCCAGGCGCTCGTAACTTTCACGCCGCGCGATTGGCGCGACCTCCAACTGCTTTCCCAGTTGGCGTGGATGGAAGAATCCTGGCTGCAAAAAGACGAAGCCGTCAGCAAGCTCTCCACCAAAGGGAAGGATTTTTCCGAGAAGGACAAAATCGCGCTCAAAGAAAAACAGTTCGAATTGCTCCGCATGGTGCTGCCGGCATATCGCGAAGCGGCGCAGCGCGGCCAGATTGAAATCAGCACCACTCCGTTCTATCACCCGATTCTTCCTCTGATTTGCGATTCGGACATCGCGCGCGTCGCGAATCCCGGAACGCCGCTGCCGCGCCGCGCCTTTCGCCACCCCGAAGACGCGCGCGAACAGTTGCAGCGCGCGCGTGCGTACCACGAAAGGGTTTTTGGTGGGAAGCCCGCCGGCCTCTGGCCTTCGGAAGGCTCCGTATCCGATGCTGCGCTCACCATCGCCGCCGAAGAAGGATTCGAATGGTTCGGCACCGATGAAGGCGTTCTGGGCCGCACGCTGAACGTCGGTTTTTTCCGCGACGCAAATGGAATTCCAGCAAACGCGGATCGTCTTTACAAACCCTGGCGCGTGCAATTGGGCGGAAAGGGAATCACGGGATTTTTCCGCGATCACCACCTTTCCGATCTGATCGGATTTGTTTACAGCCGCATGGATGCGAAATCCGCCGCCGCGGATTTGCACGGACGCTTGCGCCATCTTGGGGAAAGCGTCCAGAGTGCGCTGCCATTGACAATCTGTCTTTTTCTGGATGGAGAAAATGCTTGGGAATACTATCCGGGGAATGGACGAGAATTTCTGCGCGAATTTTATGGGCGCATTCAGGGCGACCAGGATTTTCGCGCGCTCACCGCGAGCGAGGCAACCGCCGCTTCCGCGGGAGAAATTCCAACCATCAACGGAATTTTTCCGGCGTCGTGGATCAACGCTAATTTCGACGTCTGGATCGGCCACAGCGAAGACGTCGCGGCGTGGGAATTGCTCTGGGACGCGCGCGAAGCGTACGGCCGCGCCGTGGACGCGCAAAAAAAAGGCCAAGCCGGGGCGCCCACGGAAACCGCGCTTAAGGAAGCGCAAGAATCGCTGCTCGTTTCCGAGGGCAGCGACTGGTGCTGGTGGTACGGTCCCGAGCACAGCACCGCGAACGACGCGGAATTTGATGCGCTTTATCGAAAGCATTTGACGGGCGTCTACCTGGCCCTGGGCCAGGTGGCGCCGGAAGAACTCGCCAAACCCATCAAGCGCCGGCCGGAGCACGCGGTGCAACTTGCGCCGTCGAGTTTTCTCAACGTCAAAGTGGATGGCCGCGACACTTCTTATTTCGAGTGGCTCGGCGCCGGTCTTTATTCACCGGAACGGCGCGGCGGCTCGATGCACGGGCGCGTCTTCTACTTGCACGAGCTGCGCTACGGCTTCGAGGAAGAGCGCTTCTGCGTGCGAATTGATCCGTTCGTGGAGGCGCTCAGCGAACTCGAAGATCCCGAGTTTCGCATCACCATCGGCGGCGCGGAAGAAGTGACCATCGTCGTGAATCTGGTGCGCGGTCACGTGCAGGGCTTCGCTGTCGAGAAAGGCCTCGTGTGCCTGCTGAATCCCAAGGCCGTCGCGGAAGTCGCGTTCGAGCGAATCCTCGAGGTGGCCATCCACAAGGACCAGATCAACCTCGCGGGGCAGACCAAGCTCAGGCTCGGCGTGGCGCTCTGGCACGGCGGATTGCCCGTGGATGTTTTGCCGGCCGCGGGATTCCTGGATGTCCAGCTTGGCGAAGACCACGCCGCTTGGCCGCCGGAGTAGAAATGTTCGGTCCGCGTCGAAAGCAGATTCCTCGCTTCGCTCGGAATGACAAACAGAGACGCATTGTCGATAAACTCCTAAAACAATTTGACGGCGAGATCCTGGGGGTGATCGCCTACGGGAATCATCGTCACCAAAAAATTTGTGCGCACGCGAATCACGACGAGGTCGCCGGAGCCCTGGCTCACGACAAGGAGCAAATTCTCCTCGGGATCGAAGCGCAGCGCGGAAGGCGAATCTCCCGCAGGAACCGGAAAGCCTTTCCCGGGTTCGCGGATGATGCGGCGATTGTAGATGTCCACAGGCGTGACGCGGCCCGCGGCGGTGTCCGAAACATAGAGCAGGGACGCATCTGCGCTAAGCACGCCGCGAGTGGGAGCCGAGCCGAGCACCATGTAGTCGCCCACTTCGTGCGTCCAGGTGTTGATGGCCTGGAGGCCGTGAGCTTCGGGCGAGATGATGTAGAGCTCGCCGCCGTCGGGTTTAAGCAACATGTCCGTGGGCTTGCCGGCCAGCTCGAGATGGGCGACCAGGACGCCGCGGCGCAGGTCCACCACGGAGATGCGGCGCTCGGAACGGCTGAGAACGAAGGCTACGGAGCTGTCCGGCAGGATGGCGACGTCCTCGGGCTGTGCAACGACGCCAACCGCCGTGCGCTGGGCAAGCGTCCCAGCGTCATGAATGCCGAGGGAGCCGTCGCGGCGATTCACCACAAGGATGGATTTCCCGTCCGGCGTGACGCGGGCGAGGACGGGTTCGTGGCCGGTGGCGGCGCGCGCGACGATGGCGTGCGATTGCGCGTCCAGCGCGAGGAGCGTGTCGTTGCCGGAAGTCGTGGTGTAAAGCCATTTGCCATCCCGGGAAAATTCGACGGCGTAGGGAAGCGGGCCCACGGGAATGCGCGCGGTGACCTGGTTGACTTTGGGGTCGAGAATCCAGATGTAGCCGCCGGCGCTGCTGACGCCAAAGACTTCGGCGCGCGTGGGATGCTCGCGCAATCCGGAAAGGCCCGGGCCGACGTACATGTGCGAAAAGGCTTTGAGCTTGACGAGGTCGACCACGGTGATGCCCCCGTCGGCGGTGGTGACGTAGGCGTAAAGCCGCAGCCCCGGACGAAGAAACGAGGGGCGATGCTCGCGCAGAAGCAGGATCAGTCCGCCGAGGGCCAGGGCAGCGAGCAGGAAGTAGACGCGAAAGTTTCTCGGGCGGTTCATGTTTGAGATGCGATTCTCCCATGCGGAAGTTGAGAGTTGACAGTTGAAAGTTGAAAGGGAAGCCCGCCGAGCCGCACAGCTAGGATTGGCTGTGCCACGAACGAAGCGGGATAAATGAGTGGGATGGGGGGTACACCCCCCATCCGATGCATGAATGTCAAAACAAAGGAGATAGAAAATGGGCAATTCGTAAGTGCATGAGAACAAAGAGCGGTGACGAGTGGTTGGTGACTAGTGACTGGTGACCCCGGCAAGCCCGGAACAGACTGGTGGGGGCAAGGGCGGTTGAAAGTCGAAAGTTGAAAGTCAAAAGTGGGAAGAATCCGAGGAAAACGGTGCAAGGAACAGAAGGAACGAGACTTAGGAGTTCGGCGGCGGGAGGAAGCGGGGGGACGGAAGCCGAAAGCGGGGAGGGGGAGGAGTTGCAGCGCTGAGTTCATACGACAGGGTAGCACGGAATATACCGACTGTCAACTGCTAACTACTTGGTGATTTGAATGAACGTCTGAAAGTCTGAACGTCTGAAGGTCGGAACGTCGGAAGGTCTGAACGTCGAAACGTCCGGAGAACGAAAAATACCGCATATCATGTAAGCTACGGCGAATGAGAAACCGGTCGGCTGCGAACCTTTTAGTTCTGTTCCTTTTAGCGGCTTGCTCGTGTTCGCGTGGGCCGCAGCGGGCGCTGGGCTTTCCGCTGGTGCAGAAATATACGACGCGGGCGGGAGACCTGTTCTATTTCCGGCCGCGCGACGGGCAATTTGTCTTGCTCGAACGGCGCAAGGCGCTGGCGGTGGCGGTTGCGCCGGAGCCGAATATTCAAGCCTACTCCTACGAGGACCGGATCACCGTGAGCCGTCCTAAGGATGACATGCTGGAGAACACGGTCTTTTTGGAGAAGATAGGCGCTCAGCAAGCACTGGCCATCTCGGCCGACGGATGGAAGCTGGCGGGCGGCGATGCGAACGGCGTGGTCACGCTTTGGGAGATCGCGACTGGGAATTTGACGCTTCAGTTGAAAGAGCGAGGCCCCATTCTCAGCCTCGCGTTTTCCCCCGATGGAAAATGGCTGGCAGTCGGCCTGGCCAAACCGGCCGGCGAGCCTGCCGATACCGTGTGGGTCTATGACGTCCGCTCCAAAGGTCCGCATCACAGCTTTGGGCGCGCTGCTGCCTCGGCGCTGGCGTGGTCGGCGGACAGCCGGTGGCTCGCGGCGGGACTGGATGACGGCACCGTGCTGGTGAGCGAGGCCGGCAGCGATGGCGAACCGCGGCGAATCCGGTTGTCCCCCTCCGCGGTCACCGCCCTTGATTTTCATCCCTCCGGGCAATTCCTGGCCTCGGCTCATGCCAATAAGCGAGTGCTGCTCTTCAAACTGGCAACGGGAGAGCGGCTCTATACGTTCGAGGCGGCCCTGCCGCCCAATCCGCAGTTCCCCCGGGTCATCGAACGTGTCGCCTTTGACGGGAAGGGAGCTCGCTTGGCCGCCGCCTTCGCCGAAGGCGAGTTCAGCATCTGGGACACGTCGGCTTTGATCCAATAAGGGCCGGGTTCTAGGTGGGAGTCCGGGCCTTCGGGGTGAGTAGCGAAAATCACCTCGAATCTAGTTAGGAACAGGCCCTGCCGTCGAGTCGTCCCCCGGAGAGTGGCTTACCAGGTTTATTTGGGCCCGGATCCAGGACCATGCAAATGCTTGCTGTGCCTGATTGAATTGTAGGCTATCTAATTTACGTTGCACTTCGTCTGAGTTGTGTTTTTCAAGTCGAGCAGCTAGGAGTGGAGATAGTTCCTGGAAGTTGGGTTGCGTCGAGGCTTTTAGGCCCGCTGCGAGACTCTTTGCATGCTCCGTACGCATCGAATTCTCGACCATCAACGCAAGTAGAGCGAAGCAGCCGAAAAGGGCTGTTGGATCGTTCACTATTCTTGCGCCGCCGATCTCACGACGGGGCTGCCTCGTAAATGGCCAGTTTGGCAGGTCCATAGCCGAACGAGTCTTCATCCAGGGGACGGGGAGGTCGATGAGGCACCTAGCAGCATCAGCCGCCGCGCGCACCCAATGCGACTCGAGTTGCCGGCTCTCTGAGTGGAGGGTCCTGAAGACAACTTGGTATATCAGAATTGCGCCTGGGGGTGTGCAGTACACGTTGGGGTACATTAAATAGTGAGCGCTTTCGAAAAGGGCATCCGCGCCGTGCCAGCCTATCAATTCTGGTACGGTAACCTTTCCTCTGACAAACCAATCAAAGGTAGTCCCAAAATCTTGGGGACACAGTTCCAATATTCTAGACGAGCAAGCATCAGCTATTTGGTTTGCGAGATCTGACCAGAACTTGTGGCCCGCTTCGCTCATCGGTCGGGCTCTTCGGCCGAGGGATATTGACCAAAAGGGGTTTAAGGCCATGTGGACGGCAGCGACGGACTCTCGTAGTTCGCCGTTATTAATCCTGTCGACGAGCAATTTGCTGAAACAGTCGCCGATCGGTCCCCAATTCTCCATGGTGGCCATCAGACAGTCACCTATGAGCTGGGTTTGTTCGAATTCGAGCAACCCTGCTATTGGGGGCATAGAACTTGGTGTCAAGGCTGAGCTAAACGTGTGTTCAACGCAGGCACTTACTATTTCGCGCGTGACGCGGGGACTGGGAACTATAAACTCAAGGCACCTCGCTGCGAATGAGAGGACATTCCAAGTTTGCTGGCCGCGTTGGCCTTTGGCTTGATCTACGAGACACATTAGGAGCTCATTTCCCGCTCCCTCGAGTTGCTTGTTCTGAAGCTGAAAGGACAGCTGGGCAACAACGTCCCACTCTCGCATTTCTATTTTGGTTATCAACGTAGCCAGCAGGTCGGCGGGCCTTGCGTTCGTGCGCACGATGTGGGCCGCGGTGAAATACTCCAGAAAAGTCCGATGCGTAAATTGATAAAGAGAATCTCCTTCCTTGGTAGTGCCGGTGTCCGTGAATACCCATGCGCGACCCTTGCAGAAATCTATGAATTTGTGGGCTGCGGCCTCGCCCTCGTCCCTATCCTCGAAGCGCACGTCGCATAAGTAGTCGGCGGCTTTCCCTGCTAAATTGGTTTCTGTAACACCGGCTTGCAGTTTTTCATCTGAGTAAATCCAGTGAGCCAGGTATTTCATCGCGGGACTTATATGGTGTTCAAATGGCAGAGGAACAAAAATCCCTCGCCCTTTATCCCAGCGCTCGAAAAGCATCGTGGAGCACTTCTCATAGACATCGGGGCGATTTCGAGGTATGTAGTTCTCGCCCCGATAGATATTGCACATCAGGCCAAGCATCAAGGGATTTGAGCGAAGATCTGAAACGACTACGCTCTCAGAGAGAAAGATAGCGGCTTTCTGTTTTCGTTGGTCGAATGTTAAGTCGGTGTCGCTGGCGAACCATTTTTCGGCATATTCCCTTACCTGGTCTTCGTCGAATGGCGAAAGTCGATAAGCCACGAATCTCCTTGGATCCAACGGTGCCTGGTCGTAGCCGACTTCTCTGGACGTAACCAGTACTGGCACAGACGGATATAGTGTGCAGAAGGACTCGATATCAGAAGCGATTTCTCTTCGACTGGCCGTATCCAAGAGTTCGTCCAGCCCGTCGAAAATTACTGCGGCCCTGCCGTTAAGCAGCAAGTATTCGATTGCCCTTGAAGGGGGTTGTATCTGATAGTTGGAATTGGCGACCCTCTCGATGAATTGAACGAACGAACAGGGGCTATCCTTTTTGGCTGCACCGTAGTCACGAAGCACGACAAGCATGGGGATAATTTCGCGATTCGCCAAACGTCTTGAACGAATATCTGAAGCGAGGTCATAGCATAGTTTACCGGCCAGAGTAGACTTCCCACCACCTGGGTTGCCAATAACGACGGCACGATGCAAGCGTGAAACGAATTGATCCAAGGAAACTGTTTCCTTATCTTTGGGCTGATCGAGTTGCATCAGCTTAGGAGCGACGCAAATGTCCTTAATTGGCAATTTCCGCGCGGCGTCGAAGTGGGGTGGCGTAATGAACCCGTGGCGGTTGGCCAACTGCTTCCGGAACTTTGCTTCAAAGTCCAGGATTTCTCTCAAATCCAATTTCGTTGGCTCTCGTAAGAGGCGTAAGTTCTCCTGTATTGCTGACAGTTCGTCCAATATTGCTAGGTGCCTGGATGCACTTTTTGCCTCGTGCGCCGATAAGACTCCCCGATCAATGGCCAGGCTGAGTGTACGTTCACAGCCATCAAGTAACGCCTGAAATAGAGTGTTCGCTAGCGGCTCCACTACATCGACGGGCAGTTCTAGATGTAGCGCGAGGGAGCAAAGAAACGTCGCCCGAATCTGTGGCTCAGATCTGAGTCTTTCGTCCGGAGCGAAATATATGCCGTAGATTTTGCGGACTAGAGATTCTGCATCAGGTGAGATCAAGAACAGGCGAACCTGCTCTGTCTTTTTGGCGTCAGCAAGCGAACTGGAGCGGGCGACCGACGCTGTCGCCTTCTGTAGGATTATTGCCAGATGCTCATCCTTTTCCAGTATACGAGTGATCGCGCGGTCTTGAGGACTGCCTGCGTCACTTTGGGGGATTAGGCGGAAGAGTATTGAAGTGATTCCGTTGGCTATAAGGCTTGCGAGGATGCCTTCGGTAAGAGGGCTCATCTTCGGCGTCTCGGCAAGTGTTTAGTGTCAACAGGAAACATTGCAAGGTACTTATAACATTAACCGTTATGAATGTTAATCGATAGGCGGATGGCCCAGGGAGGTTTGGCCGGTAGTGTCCTCCTTCGATTTCCGCGGTCGGATTTCCCGGATGCACCTTTCGACGCTCAGGGCAAGCCGCTTCCAGTAAGATGTTGGCTTCGTCAGTGAGGCGACCCTTGTATGTGTTTCCATCGATGGTGGAGCGGACGATGGTTGCCACGATCCCTCCACTCCGGTTGGGATGACAATAGAAACTAGAAATCAGAAAAGTGAAACTAGAAAATGGTGAAGAGAAAGTCCCCACACGCAAGTACGGCGTATGGGGCACCCGCTACAAGGGACGAAGAAGGGCACGATGTATCGCGCCCCTACGAGGAGAAAAGCACACAGCCAAGAGTGGTTGTGCTACGAGAAGAGAGAGGCAAAGTCAGAATCCCCATGGTTCGGCTACGCTCACCACAGGCTACGCAGGAACGGCCCGTGTGGCACCCCGGTGTTTCCAAATGAAACTAATCCAGGAGTGCCATCACTACTTCTAGAGCAGGGGGTGAAAGAGTGCCCAGCTTCCCTGTCCCCAAAGGCCGCCGCTCGAAGCGGGTGATGTCGAAGAGGCGCGCGAGCATGGTCATCAATCTGGATCGCGACCAGAAGAGGCTCCCCTGTCTGGTCGTCGATTCCTCGAAGGAAGGCTTCCGGCTTCGCGGAAGCTTCCACCTAAGGCGCGGCCAAGCGGTCGAAATTGTCCTCGATGAAGACCCGTTCAGCTCCGTGCGTTGCAGCGTGGTCTGGGTCGGCAGAGCCGGCTCCAAGCAGGAAGGGGAAGTCGGCCTGGAAACTATCTAGCCCCTCGGCAGGGATTCTGACGGCCCCCTCTGACTTCTTCTCCGCCTTTATTGCCCCCTTTTTTCTCTAGTTTACGCCGCCTATTGGAGCTCTTCCTCAAAATAGAAATGGTAGTGGTTCCGGCATCCGGGATTGAAGGGGGCAGAGCAGACCGGGCAGCGAGACTCGCATTGCATGTATTCGCGAATCGTCAGCCTTGCGCCGCAGGCTCCGCACAGAATGGCTTCCTGATTCCATTCGCTCCGCGGCCAAACCTCTATGGCATGGCCCGCGAGCGCGATATGGCAGTCTTTGCAGGCATAGTAGGTGGCGCAGCACTTCATTTTGATGGCGATGACGTCCGCCTGCGCATGGTGGTGCAAGCAACGCGTCTGCGGATCGAGATTCAGTCCACGAACCTCTGGAGTATCTGCACGTGCGGCGCGGCGGAGGAGCGGTTTCTTTTTTCTTGACGTGGACATTCGATCCAACCCTTTGGGTTTCGCTTTTCAAAGCGTACGGGGCTTGACTCTTCCTCGAAATCGCGGCGAGGGTCGAGACTTCTTCCTTCGTAAGGCGGCGCGACTCGAGCGGACTTCGAAGCGAACGCCTTCCGCGCGTTGCAAATAGGCAACGATTTCAAACAAGTTGCGAGCCTGCGGGTTGCCACGGGGACCGAGCATGCGCATGAGACTCTTCGGGGAGCGATGGGTGACGTCGCTCAGCTTGGTAAAGCCAACGGTGGCATTGATGAAATCGCGCAGGATGATCTTGCCGGTTTCCACGTCACCGGAAAGAAAGTTTTCGATGCCCTCCCGGAGAAGGGCCTTGCGGAATCCCGGATCACGCTTTACGCGCGCCCGGATGGTTTCCTTGAAATCCCGAGTCAAAGCCATGGTTGTCACCTTTCTGTACCCTTTCGCTGCTTGTAGTCCTGCCAACGGGCCAGTGCTGATGTCTGCCTGCTGGCGTTTTTTTGTCCCTCCGCCAACTAGGATTACAAGGCGGTCGCCATCTTTGCCGAAGTAAAGCCGGTAGCCTGGACCAAAATCAATCCGGTACTCGTAAACACCGGCTCCCACGCCCTTGGCGTTGGAAAAATTGCCCTGGTGGATGCGGGCTAGAGCAGCCGCCACCTTGGCCGCCGCTTCTTTGTTCAGGTGGTCATACCATGCGGCATACGGACTGCGTCCGCCCCGGTCAAGGTATTCGCGCACTTCGACCATGCTTGATGGTAACATATGAGGTACCATTGTCAAGGGCCACCGCGGGCGAGTCACTACGGCAGGGATGACAGAAGAAATGAGAAGGCCGCGGGCACGACTGAAGTCGTGCGCCTACACGGGAAGAAGGACGCCTACGCGGGAAGAAGGGCACGATGTATCGTGCCCCTACGGGAGACACCGGGGGAGAGAGGCAAAATCAACATCTCCACCCTTGCGTGACCCATAACCCGCAAGGGTGGGGCGCCCAGCGACGGCCCGCGGAAGGGCGGGCCAAAAAATTGAGGGCGCAACCGCCGTTAGGCTGCTGCGCCCTCTAAACTGAGCCGTAAAGTTTCTAACCTTGCCGATCCC
>Ga0137403_10001799_pt1 | contig 26763 bp, 23 predicted proteins | sample CZOMad2_1_16fung_FD_122057 | JGI IMG/M metagenome (GOLD analysis project Ga0137403, IMG submission 122057) | Vadose zone soil fungal communities from Angelo Coast Range Reserve, California, USA - CZOMad2_1_16fungal (Hybrid Assembly) | ecosystem: Environmental > Terrestrial > Soil > Vadose zone... | reverse complement strand
CGAGCGTCCTGAAGCTATCCGCGGCGCGACTGTGGAACCGGATTTCTTCTCGATCCTCGGCACACGGCCGGTTCAGGGCCGGGTTTTTTCCCCGGACGAAAATCGCCCCGGGCAGGGGCACGTCATCATCCTGGGCAACCACCTCTGGCGCGATCAGTTTGCCAGCGATCCCGGAATCGTGGGCCGCAACATCCTTCTCGACGGCGAGAATTACACGGTCGTCGGTGTGATGGCTCCGAAGTTCAAGTTTCCAGACTGGGCGGATTTCTGGATCCCGACAGCCTGGACCGATCAGAATCGGGCGGTGCGTGGCAATCACAACTACCTGGCGATCGGAAAACTCCAGCCCGGAGTCACCATCGAACAAGCCAAAGCGGATCTGGGCGTCATTTCCACGCGTCTCGAGCAGCAGTATCCGGAGGACGACAAGGGCTGGGGCGCCACAGTGATTCCTTTGCGGGAACAAATCGTCGGGGACGTGCGGCCCGCGCTGTTGGTGTTGCTCGGAGCGGTAGCATTCGTACTTCTGATTGCTTGCGCCAATGTCGCCAACCTGGTACTGGCCAAAACGCTGGCGCGAAGAAAAGAAATCGCCATCCGCACATCGCTGGGTGCGAGCCGCGCGGCGCTGTTGCGCCAGATTCTCGTGGAAACGCTGGTCCTATCGCTCGCTGGCGGAGCGCTGGCGATGCTCCTGGCGCGCTTCGCCATCGCCTTGATCCCGAAACTTCTGGCCGACCGGCTGCCGCCATCCGCGGAGATCTCGCTGGATGGGCAGGTCATGGCTTTCACGGTGTTCCTGGCTCTCTTCGCGGGAATCCTTGCTGGTCTGTTGCCAGCCATGCGATTCACGCGCACCGATGTCAACGAGGCGTTGAAACAGGGCCAGAGCCGAGGCACCTCGGATTCCGGCGGAGGCAGAACGCGCGGCCTGCTGGTCGTCACGGAAGTCGCCTTGTCGCTGGTGCTGTTGATTGGCGCGGGGCTGATGATCCGCAGTTTGCTGCAACTCAGCAGCGTGCAACCCGGGTTCGATCCCAATAATGTCCTGACCGCAACGCTGACCGTGCCGGCCAAGAAATTCGCTGGTCCGGCGGCGCAGATCAGCTTTTTCGATCAGGTGCTCCGGCAGATTCGCGCCACGCCTGGCGTCGAGTCTGCGGGCCTGATTGACAACTTGCCGATGGACGGCGGCGGCTCGCATCAACCGGTTGCGGTGGAAGGCCAGCCGGTGGTGCCTATGGCGGATCAGCCGGAAGTCGACGTGCGCATGATTTCGCCGGGCTATTTGCACGCCATGCGCGTCCCGCTGGTACGCGGCCGCGACGTAAACGATGGCGACGTAGTCGACCGCTCCCATGTCGTGGTCATCAGCGACTCGATGGCCAAACGCTTCTGGCCTAGTGAAAATCCCCTTGGCAAGCATATCGCCCTCACGTTCATGGCGGACGGCCCGCGCGAAGTTGTCGGCATAGTTGGCGATATCAAAGATGATTCGCTAGACCAAACCCGGCCCGCCGAAACGCTGTACTGGCCGGTCAGCCAATTCACCAGCCCGGCTTCGCAACCCTGGCGATCGTTTGGAATGAGCCTCGCGGTGCGCACCAACGGCGATCCGGCCAGCGCCATTTCCGCAGTCACCAGCGCGGTGCATCAAGTGGACCCGGAAATTCCCGTGGTGAGCGCGGTGAGTATGCAGAGCTTGCGAACTGCTTCGCTGTCGCCGCAGCGCTTCAACGTACTGCTGCTCGGCGCATTTGCCGGACTGGCCCTGGTGCTCGCGGCCGTGGGCATCTACAGCGTGCTCGCGTACACCGTGCGCCGGCGCGTCCGCGAAATCGGCATTCGCATGGCACTTGGCGCCACGCACTCCGACGTTTTGCGGATGGTGGTTACCGACGGCATGAAGCCCATTCTGCTGGGCGTGGCGATTGGCCTGGCTGCGGCACTCGCGCTCAGCCGCGTCGTTTCCTCGCTGATTTACGGCGTGCGTGCGACTGATCCGCTGACGTTTGCTTTGGTGGCGCTGATTCTAGTTGGCGTTGGACTGGTAGCCACCGCGCTCCCGGCGTTTCGCGCCTCGCGCATCGAGCCCATTCGCATTCTTCGCGAGGAGTAGTCAGATACGGAGCGGCAGTCATGCGTTCCGCTGGCGATAGACTTCCCTGGCCCTCAGTGCTATCTCTAGGTCGCCGCCGAACTGCCGGTTACTTCGCAGCGCGGGGGTATGGAGGGGTCTATGTTTGAAGCGCCTCAAAAAGCGGAGCCATCGGTTTCCAAAGGACTGTGGATCGGCATGGTTGTGATTGTGCTTCTCGGAGCGGTCGGCGGATATTTCTTCATCGAGTCCAAGGGCAGCGGCGCCCGGCAAGGGTCGACGGGTTCGGTAGCGGCGCCGAAGGGCGACCCAGATCCCGTGCGCGATCTGAAAATCCAGCGCACCACCATGGACAAGGATCGTAACGGCACATCGTCTGTGTGGGTCGTTACCGTCGAAAACAAATCTGCTGGCTACGGCTACAGCAAAATCCAATACGAAACGACCTACGTCGGCGCGGACGGCCACGTGCTGATGACCAACAAAGGCACTTTGCCGGACGCCATCGGCCCGGGGGAACAGAAGAATTGCACGGTTAACGATCCGCTCTATCCCGCTGGCACGGTGCGTTACATGATGAAAATTACCGCGGCCACGGCGCAATAGCTCGGTTCGGCGCGCCGGCGCTACTTTCTCCGCGCTAGCAAAACCGGTTCCGGATCGCTGACCGTCATCACCATGGTTTTTTCGTCACCGGCAAACTGCATGCGCACCGACGGCGCGCCCACCGGATAGAAAGCGCGCTCGCCCAAATAAATCAGCGGACGCCCCATTCCGCCTTTGCGTGTCCAGGTTAGCCCGCCGCGCTCAAAAGTGACGTCGATAGCCTGATTTGCGGCAATGCCAAAAACGTATGTGCCTCTCAGCGGGTTGGCGTCGGCTTCGGAGAATGGAACTGACGGGTCGGCATCGGCGCCGCCCACGGATTGCAGATAGTCCAAGACGGCTCGAGCTGGCTCGCCGCCGGCTTTGGCATGCGCCAACAAGGGGATACTGTGCGGTCCGCGAATGCGCTGTACGTCCGGCTGCGCCGCGATGAATGCTTTCACTACTTCGACTTGGCCGAGCATCGCGGCGGAAAACAATGAAGGCCGCGCCCCTTTTGAGATCAAATACTCGGCGATGGGCCGGTTGCCCATGTGCGACGCCGCGCCCAACGCGCATTCCCAGTCGCCGAATCCCCAGTCCCAAGAAGCTTTGGCCAGCGACGGCCGGGCCTCGACCAATTCCTTTACGCGATTGAGATTGAAGTGCGCCACCGTCACCATTTCCCGCACCAGCTCCGCCGGTTGCGTAGGAAACGCATCGCTGACCAGATCACCAGCGTGCTCGCTCCCAAGTAGGGGCACGGCATTGCCGTGCCCGCTCTCGCCGATGCGCCAACCACGAACGCCAACCCAAGGCGCCGCCACCGCCACCTTCACCCAATCTCGCCGCGACCAGCCGTTACTCATCAAAGCCTCCTGAGGGCCTCGTGAAGCCCTCCCAACAATAGCTACATGGGCAAAATGGGCTCCCTAGCCGCCGCACACAAGCTAGTTGTCGCTAGTTTTCCGCCAGAAATATGAGGAAGAGAACTTATTTGCCGGGAATCGCCGCCTGAGCGCGCTCGCCGGCATCGCGTTCGACCCGGGGCGCAAACTCCGCGGCGACTTGCCGCGCGATTGCCGTCTCCAACGCTAGCGGATCAGCAACCTGGTGATCCGTGCGCACCACCCACAGGTGCTTCTGGTCCGGCAGCCGAATCAGGTGCGCGAGGATCCGCGTCTGCGCGCCGTTGCTTTGCACTTGCCCCAGCACCACATAGTTAGCGTCCAGCGACGCCGCGATCGCTTGCAAGTCGCGCTGCTCGCGAGGCATCCGCAGGACGGCCGCGTTGCCGATTACATCGTAGCGGCCTTCGCTTACCGCGGTAAGCCGCTCGACCACGCTGTCCGTCAGCCCGTCGCTGAAACGCGTCATCGCCGCGTCCGCCGTCTCATTGTCAAAACGCAGCACCGCAACAGTCGGCACTTTCTTACCGATGGCCCGCACATGCAACCAGTATCCCGCAGCCAGACTTGCCGCCAGCAACAGCAGCATCAAGCACGCGAACGCAACCCGTGGCAGAAAAATCGGCGACTCGCCAGGACCATCCGAAACCCGACCGGCGGGCTGGCCGCCCGCTCGTTCGCCTACGTCGCCCTTTTCTGCGAACGCTTCCACCTCGCCAGCAACTTCCACCTTGCCAATAAACTGATACCCCCGCCGCGGAATCGTCCTCACATAGCGCGGCGTGTCCGCGTCATCTTCCAGCGCCGCGCGAAGCTGCCCGATACAAAAATTCAGCCCGCGTTCGAAGTCCACATGCGTTTCATCGCCCCAAATCGCCTTCTGCAACTCCTCCCGCGTAACCACCCGCCCCGCATTCGCCAGCAAACACTCCAGCGCCAGCGCCGGTTGCCCCTGCAAACGCACCGGCTCCCCATCGCGCCGCAACTCCCCCGCCGCGCCATCAAACTCAAACAACCCAAACCGGTATCGCTTCGAATCCATCGCCCTACATTCTATAGCGGAGCCTAGCCCTGGGCTCGTTCACTCGCGTACCCCTCCGTATCGCCTGGATCGAAAGTCTCAATCCGTGCAGTCAGGCAGCTTAGCGGCTTTGCGGCCGCGAATTGGAAAGGGTACCGCTCCTGCCTCGCCCTCTTGCTCCTGTTTCTTTATTACTTCGCCCGTGGTGTTTCCTTCGGTGCGGCCGTCCGGAAAGTGGCGAATGTAGTCAAAGACATCCTCTTCGCGGACTTCGACAATCTGTCCAGCGTGCAGGCTTTGCACTTCCACTGGATCGTTCCGGAGCACTCCTCTGATCGTTTGGCCCTTCCAGCTTCCGATTTCCACCCACATCCATTCGTTGCCGCGCGGCGTCTTGAACGGAGCTTTGACATCTATATATTCCCCGGCTTGCAACCCCGCATCAAAATCCTTATGTAGTTCGGGCAGATTGGACCTAGCAGTTCGGCTAACTTCAAGCAATTCATCCGTGTGTTCGACTTGCCCGACCACGTCTTTAGCTCCGAACAGCAAACTGATGGCAGCCTCCTGTTTTGCATGAACGTCGTTTCCTTTGTACCGGTCAAAAGCAAGCTGGATCAGCTGGTTTTTGGGATCTCCATCTTCCCAGGTGCCCTGCTTCAAGGTCAGGCACGCCACGCCGCTGGAATCTGCTTCCAGCGATTTCAATTGCCGATCGCGAGATCTCGCGTTCTGAATTGCCCGCAGGTCTAACTTGAACCTGGCCACATTCTTGGCAACAGCCCCTTCAACCATCGCCTGCGAGAAAAGATTGATCAAATTGACGACTTGATTGCCGGAAGACCATGGCAGTTCCTCGACGATGACGTCCGGCAATCCGGCCTTCGCCATTCCCAACGTAATGGCCCGCGCAAACTCGCCGTTTTCATATACGTGTACCGTAGTTTGCGTGGAAATGTCTGGCACGCCGTCAGGCCAATCCTGCAACCTCCTTTTGTGCCAAGCGTCCGGCGAAAATATTTCGCGAGTCTCCTGATCCCACACCAGGCCGCCCGATTCCCGAGCTATGTCTTCCACGAGCAGATCGGCTGTGTGCAATGCGGACCATACATTCTCTTTGGGGTGGCCGAAGTCCAGAATGAAGGCCTCCTGCGATCTCTGCAGCTGTTCAACTTGCGCATCGCTTAGTCCGTGTCCGGAGTATTTCAGCGATCTCTCATCGGGAGGAGCGTATTCCCGCTGCAGCTTCTTCTCCACCCGTGCGGATACGAGCATTCCTCGCAATTCCTTCGGCAGTTCACTCACAAGGGTTAGATTGGCGTACCGGCCAGCCAGCACGTTGCGAAGAGCCGTCAAGGGATCCTTGGCGTGTACTGGCAACATGTAAACCGCATACTGGAAGTGTATCGACGCAGCCATCGGCGAAACCAGTGGAACGGCGTTCGACCCCGCCTGCTTCGAACAACCGCTTAGCACTATCGCCAAGCCAAGAATGACGCGGAAAATGCGGGGTCGTTGAATTACGTTGCTCATGATTCACCTGCCTAACCTTGGCCAGCCCCTCTTGGGGAAAATAATACCTCTCTTGCGCAGCGGGTGCGACCCTCCGTCGAACTGTCCGTAGGGGGTCTTTGGCTCTTGCGGACGGCCGGCTGCAGCGGCCTACTGCGCTGCACTCATTGCCGATTTATGGCAAACTGAGTGTTTGCGTGGCGTGGCTTGGCGCGGTGTGGTGGCGTTCCTCCTCTTGGGAAGCGGCTCCTGCCGGTAACGACGCGAATTAGCAAGGCCAGAACAAGGCAACGACCAAGGCTTAATGGATCCACAGTTCATACGGAATTTCTGCATCATTGCGCATATCGATCACGGCAAGTCCACACTGGCCGATCGTCTGCTCGAAATGACCGGCGCGCTGACTTCGCGCGAGATGCACGAGCAGGTGCTCGACTCCATGGATCTGGAACGCGAGCGCGGCATCACTATCAAAGCCAAAAGCATCCGCCTGCATTACAAAGCGAAAGACGGAAATACCTATCGCTTGAACCTCATCGATACGCCGGGGCATGTGGACTTTTCCTATGAAGTTTCGCGCGCGCTTTCTGCTTGCGAAGGCGCATTGCTGGTGGTCGATGCATCACAAGGCGTGGAAGCGCAGACCGTGGCGAATGCGTTTCTCGCTGCCGGGCACAATCTGACCATTCTTCCGGTAATCAACAAAGTGGATTTGCCTGCCGCGCAGCCGGATTTTGTGAAAGAACAAATTGAAAGCGTGCTCGCGATTCCGGCAGACGATGCGCTGCTGATCAGCGCGAAAAGCGGAATCGGCGTCGAGGATGTACTTGAAGCTATCGTGGCGCGCATTCCGCCGCCCAAAGGCAATGCCGAGAATCCACTGCAAGCTCTGATCTTCGATTCCTGGTTCGATATTTACCGCGGCGCCGTGGTGCTGGTGCGCGTCATGGAAGGCCGCGTCAAGAATCACGTAAAGGTGAAGCTGGTCGCCGGCGACGAGACCTACGAAGTCGAACAGCTTGGCACACTTACCCCGAAACCCGTTGCGCTTGACGAACTTGAAGCCGGTGATGTCGGCTTCATCGTCGCGAACATCAAACGCGTGGCCGACGCGCGCATGGGTGATACCGTCATCGAAGTCGCGCGGCCCGCTCTGGCGCTGCCCGGATTTGAAGCCATCAAGCCCATGGTCTTCGCCGGGCTGTTTCCCGTGCTGGCCGACGATTACGAACCGCTGCGCGACGCGCTCGGCAAATTGCAGCTCAACGATGCCGCATTTTTCTACGAGCCGGAGAATTCCGTGGCGCTCGGTTTTGGTTTTCGCTGCGGCTTTCTCGGCTTGCTGCACATGGAAATCGTGCAAGAGCGCCTGGAGCGCGAGTTTGGCTTGAACCTGATCACTACGGCGCCGAGCGTGCGCTACCAGATCACCAAGGAAAGCGGCGAGACCATCGAAGTCGATAGCCCCGCGAAATTCCCCAATCCCAGCGACATCAAGATCATCAAAGAGCCCATCATCAAGGCCATGATCATCACCAGCAGCGATTCCGTTGGCGGCATCCTGCAGCTTTGCCAGGACAAGCGCGGCACGCAGAAAAATATGGAGTATTTGTCGCCGACGCGCGTGATGCTCACTTACGAATTGCCGCTAAACGAAATCGTGCTCGATTTCTACGACCGGCTGAAATCGGTTTCCCGCGGCTACGCTTCGCTGGACTATCACCTCGCAGGCTACGTCGAATCCGACCTGATCAAGCTGGACGTGCTGGTCGCCGGCGAACCGGTCGACGCGCTCGCCTTGATCATCCATCGCGATTTTGCGCAGGAACGCGGCCGTGAATTGGTGACGCGCTTGCGCAAACTGATTCCGCGCCAAATGTTTGAAGTGCCCATTCAAGCCGCGATTGGCAGCCGCGTGATCGCGCGCGAAACCGTCGCGGCCATTCGCAAAAACGTGCTCGCCAAGTGCTACGGCGGAGACATTTCCCGCAAACGCAAACTCCTCGAAAAACAAAAAGAAGGCAAGCGCCGCATGAAGCGCGTCGGCCAGGTGGACATCCCGCAGGAAGCCTTCCTCGCCGTACTGAAAGTCGCCGGCTCCGACGAAGACGACTGAGTAGCCAGGCACTTCTCTTTATCCTAATTCGAAGGGCCTGCGCAGCGTTCCCCTTGATCCGCCTGCCAATCTCGGCGTAACTTCACGCATCTAGCCTGGTATTTTCCCCGCCGCCCTTGACGCCAATCGCGTGAAACGTTAGTTTCACTTGCTCCTGGAGGTGTAACGTGAGTTCGCTTCGTTTCTGCTGTTCTCTGCTGTTGCTGCTTGCTTGCCCGCTGCTGAGTTTCGCAACGTCGAATCATCCCAAGATTCTAATCATCTACGACATGGAAGGGGTTTCCTGCGTCACCCACTACGAAATGCTCTGGGTCGAGCGCCCCAGCGAATACGCCAAAGGCCGCGAATGTCTGACCAGCGACGTGAACGCGGCCGTTCGCGGGCTGGTTGCCGGAGGCGCCGGACCGATCTGGATCCAGGATGGCCACGGCTCGGGAAATGACCAGGAGCCCGATTTCCTTGTCGACAAAATGGACCCACACGCCAAATTCGATTTCCGGGATCATGACTTTGACCCGTACAACACCGGCATCGACGCATCCGTGGACGCCATCATCTGCATGGACATGCACGCCCACGCCAACACCGGCGGCTTCATGGCGCATACCGTCACGGATCGCATCAGCTACAAAATCAACGGCGTGGAATTCACCGAAACGCACATCGTGGCGTTGTCCGCCGCTCGCTTCGGTATTCCCGTCATCATGGTGTCCGGCGATCAAGTGCTGCGCGACGAGCTGAAGCCGGATTTTCCGGAACTCGAATACGCGCAGGTGAAAAAAGCCATCAATCGCGCGTCGGCCGAACCGTTGCCTCCGGCCGAAGTCACCAAAAACATCGAAGAAGCCGCGAAACGCGCGATGCAGAAGTTTCTCGCTGGAGCGTTTCGTCCGTACTACCTCCCGCCGCCCTATGATTTTCAACTGGGCTTCCAGAATTGGCAGCAAGCCGGCGGCGCAGCCACCGCTCCAGGCGTACTGCGCGACGGCGAGCTCGGCGTACGCTACCGCGCGTCAAATTTCATCGAGGGTTACACGCTAAGTCTGGATGCCCTGCGCCGCAGCAGCGACTCCATGCAGGTGCTGATTCGTATCCTCAGCCAGGACCCCGCCGGCAAAAAATATCTCGACCAACTCAGCGACACCTTCTGGACTCGCTGGCTGACTCCCGAAAAAGCCCCAGCCTACATGCAACCAGGCCCCAAGCCCGCGCCAAAAACCCGCTTCTACGGCGACAATTAGTCGAACGGCAAAGCAGTTACTGCTTCCGCAGGGCTGGTTGCCGGCGCAGCGGCGATTCGCTAGACTGCGCTGGAGGCCGTACCCATGACAAAACCTCCTCAATTCCTGACCGATGCCAAGGGCGAGCGCATCGCTGTGGTCATCTCGATCGAAGACTACGAGAAAATCCTCGAAGAACTCGAAGACAACGAGGCCATCCGGGAATACGAAGAAGCTAAAGCTTCGGGTGAGACATCCGTGCCTTTCGACGAGGCGGTGGCCCGCATCGAACGCAATCGCAAGTGACTTACGACCTGCGCATTCTCCGCGGGCCGAGAAAGAGCTCGCGGCTCTCGATCCGGGGCGCTATCGCTCGGTAAAAGCGAAGATCGACGGCTTTCGTGAAAATCCGCGTCCGGCCGGCTGCCGCAAACTGACAGACATCCGGCCTGGCGAATCCGGGTCGGCAACTACCGCGTCGTCTATGAGATCGATGATGCCGCGCGGACCTCGACCGTGCTCCGCATCGGGCATCGCAAGGAAATCTACAGGTAACATCAGCTCTCCTTCCTCTTCACTTCCGAAATTAGGCGGCCGCGGTGGAGCTGGATGGCTACGGTGTCGCCGAGGGCGACGCTGCTGGCATCGCGGAGGACATTGCCGGCGGCGTCGGTGGCTATGGCGTAGCCGCGTTCGAGGACTTTGAGGGGGCTGCGTTCTTCGAGTTGGAGGCGGAGGCGCTCGAGCCGTTCGCGCTTAGCTCGCAGAATACGGTCCGCTCGAGTGCCCAGCATGTCGCCGCGGCGTTCGAGGCGGATGCGGAAAGCGGCGACTCTGGCGCGGAAATCGAAGGAGACGATTTTTACATGGGCGGCGGTGTAGCGCTTGCGCGCCTCAACCAGGCGCGCGCGGAGGCCTTGCGCCACGCGAGAAGTGAGATCGTCGGAACGCTGGCGTAGCTGGCGGAGAATCTCGAAGGGGCGGTCAAAGCCGCGGCGATTTTCCAGCTCGAAAACTTTGTTGGAGAGTTCCAGCATGCGGTAGCGAAGGAGATTGGACATCGTCTGCACGAGATCGGCGATGTGCTTATCGAATTCGCGGCGGGTTTGCACCACGAGTTCGGCGGCAGCGGATGGGGTGGAAGCGCGCACATCAGCAACAAAGTCCGCGATGGTGAAATCGGTTTCATGGCCGACGCCGGAAATAATGGGAATGGAGCAGCCGAAGATGGCGCGAGCGACTGCTTCCTCGTTGAAAGACCAAAGATCTTCGAGGGAGCCTCCGCCGCGCGCGAGAATGATGACGTCAACGAGCTGTTTGCGCTGGAAAAACTGAATAGCGCGGACGATTTCGGTGGCCGCGCCTTCGCCCTGAACGTGCACAGGAAAAAGCGTGAGATGCACGTTATGAAAGCGGCGGCGCAGGATGCGGACTACATCGCGCACGGCGGCGCCGCTCGGCGAAGTGATCAGGCCGATGCGGCTGGGCAGAATGGGCAGCGGCTTTTTGCGTTCGGCGGAGAACAAGCCTTCGGCTTCTAGACGCTTCTTGAGCTGATCGAAAGCCAACTGCAGCGCGCCGAGGCCGACCGGCTCGATGTGCTCGATGTAAATCTGATATTCGCCGCGAGCTTCGTAGACGCTGATGGAACCGCGCACGGTGACGTGCAAGCCGTCTTCCGGGCGGAACTTCATGCCGCGCAACTGGCTTTTGAAGCAGACACACTTGATCTGGGAGCGATCGTCTTTCAGGGTGCAATAGATGTGGCCGGACTGGGCTTCGCGGCAATTGGAGATCTCGCCTTCGACGAAAATATCCGTGAAGTTCTTGCCGAGAAGGTCGCGAATCTTTCCGGTGAGTTCGCTGACGGTGAGGATACGGCGTTCCGGAGCGAGATTGAATTGAAGCTGAGTCATAGCTCAAATCAAACTATACCCGATGATTGGAGTTTCGCTTGGAAATACCAGAAAACGTAGGCCCGGTTTGCATCAATGAAGAAGCGGAAGAAGCGCACAACCCACAGTTGCCCCACGCCGGAAATTCGCTCTTGTCAAATATGTATTGATGTTGTATAGGTACGCTTCTGCCTATCTACACGAGTCTGGGAAGCGCTCCCACCCGAGCTCGCGATTAACGATGCGGCAAATGCGGAGGTATCGTATGACCGGCACCCAGCGCCTGTTAGCGATAGCGATTTCGTTTCTATTGACGGGCTTTGCGAACAGCGCCACGCCCGATGTGGTTGGTATCGTCGTACAAGCAAGCCATGCAAATTTGGGCGGGCACACGGCTTCCCAGGGAACCACCGTCTACGATGGCGACCGCCTTTCCACCGAAGCCGAGGGCACCTTACAGCTAAGCAGCGGCAAAGTGGCGCTATTCTTGCCGGAGGCAAGTAGTGCGATTGTCCACCGTGATACCGACGGCGGCGAGAAGGGGCTCAAGGCAGAGTTAGTGTTCGGTACCCTAACACTAACTATGGACACAGGAACGGCGGCCGAAGTCGTCGCGCGTTCGGCGCGCATTCGTCCCGGCGACAACCAGGCGTGCGTAGTCCAGGTGCGAGTTGTGGGAGAAAGAGAGCTGATCGTTTCCGCGCGACGCGGCACGGCGGTTTTCTCTTACCGCGATCTGAGTGAACCGATTCCCGAGGGGAAATCCTACCGCGTTGTGCTGGATCCCGCGGAAGACGGTACGCCCACGGGTCAAACGACAAAAAAACCGAACCGACGTGGCAAAGCATTCATTCTGATTGCGGTGGCGGGCGCGGCAGCCGCTACCGGCATCGCCATTTGGAAAACAAGGAATGCGGTCGAGAGCCCCGATCACCCCTAGTCATGGCCGCCGGGGCTAGATTAGTTCGAGGCCGGCGAAAAAGTATCCGATTTCGAATGCGGCCGTTTCTGGGGCATCAGAGCCGTGCGTGCAGTTGTTGCCGATGTTGGTGCCCAGATCGTGGCGGATCGTTCCTGGCGCTGCTTTCTTGGGATCCGTGGCGCCCATGGTGTCGCGCCACTTCAGGATGGCGCCATCGGCTTCGAGGACCATGGCAAAGATTTTGCCGGAGGACATAAAGTCGGTTAGTTCGCCGAAGAACGGGCGCTCTTTGTGCACGGCGTAGAAGCCGCCGGCTTCCTCTTTAGTCAAACGCATGGATTTGATGGCGACGATTTTGAAGCCGGCCTTGTGAATGCGAGACAGGATTTCGCCTTGCTGCGAGGCTTTGACGGCGTCGGGCTTGATGATTGCAAAGGTGCGTTCGAGAGCCAAGAATTCCTCCGAGTGATTTGTTATGTGTTGCAGACGTTTTGCTTGCCCTTTACGCTGGCGAGCAAGTCCCGCCACCACAAGAACTACTTCAGAGCTTGCGCCATCGTCGAACCGAGGTCGGCCGGCGTTTGTACCGTACGGATGCCGGCGGCGGCCATCGCAGCGTACTTATCCTTGGCAGTTCCTTGACCGCCGCTGATGATGGCTCCGGCGTGTCCCATGCGGCGGCCGGGAGGCGCGGTTTGCCCGGCGATAAATCCTACGACCGGTTTCTTCACGTTGGCTTTGATGTATTCGGCGGCGCGTTCTTCGGCGTTCCCGCCGATTTCGCCAATCATGATGATGGCGTGCGTGTCCGGATCTTCGTTGAAGAGCTTGATGGCATCGAGGAACGATGTGCCGATGATGGGATCGCCGCCAATGCCGATGCAGGTGGATTGGCCGATGCCCAGGCGCGTGAGCTGGTCGACCGCTTCGTAAGTGAGCGTGCCACTGCGGCTGACCACACCGACGTGGCCTTGCTTGTGAATTCGGCCGGGCATGATGCCGATTTTGCATTTGCCGGGAGAAATGACGCCGGGGCAGTTTGGACCGATTAGTCGCGTTTTCTTGAAATCGACGGAGACGGTGGCCCGCACCATATCGATGATCGGAATGCCTTCGGTGATGCAGATGACCAGAGGAAGCTCGGCATCCGCAGCTTCGAGAATGGCGTCGGAAGCATAGGGCGGCGGAACGAAAATGACCGAGGCGTTGGCGCCAGTCGCTTTCACTGCTTCAGAGACGGTGTTGAAGACCGGTCGCTCAAGATGCTTGGTGCCGCCTTTTCCGGGAGTGATGCCGCCGACAACGTTCGTTCCGTACTCGATCATTTGCTGCGAATGAAAAGTACCTTCGCGCCCGGTGAAGCCTTGGACGATGAGCCGCGTTTTTTCGTTTACCAGCACGCTCATAGCGCACCTCCCGCGAGGGACACGACTTTTTCGGCACCATCTTTCATGCCGTCGGCGATGGTGAAGTTGAGGCCGCTTTCGCGAAGGATTTTCTGGCCGAGTTCGACGTTGGTGCCTTCCATGCGCACGACCACGGGAACCTTTACTTGCAGATCTTTCGCTGCCGCGACTACGCCGGTGGCGAGAACGTCGCAGCGCAGGATGCCGCCGAAGATGTTAATGAAAACGGCCTTCACGCTGGGATCCCCGATGAGAATGCGGAAAGCGTTTTTAACTTGATCGGCGGACGCGCCACCCCCTACATCCAGAAAATTCGCGGGCGAGCCGCCGGCATATTTGATGATGTCCATGGTGGCCATCGCCAGGCCAGCGCCGTTGACCATGCAGGCCACGTTGCCGTCCAGCTTGATGTAGTTCAGTCCGTACTTGGATGCCTCAACTTCCAGCGGATCTTCTTCGTCGAGATCGCGAAGCTCGCGGAGCTCTTTGTGACGGAACAGGCCGTTGTCGTCGAACGTCATCTTGGCGTCGAGCGCGACCAGGCGGCCATCGCCAGTCACGACGGCGGGATTGATTTCCAGCATGGAGGCATCGGTATCGACGAAAGCGCGGTGGAGGGCCTGCAAAAATGGGCCGGCGTTCGTGGCGACTTCACCGGAAAGGCCCAAACCAAAAATCAATTTGCGCGCTTGATACGCCTGCAGCCCGACGGCAGGATGAATGCTCTCATGCATGATGGCTTCGGGATTGGTCTTGGCGACTTCTTCGATGTCCATGCCGCCGGAAGCGCTGGCCATGAAAACGACTTTGCTATCGGCGCGATCCACCAGAATCGAGAGGTAGAGCTCGCGTTTGATGTCCAGGCCCTCTTCCACCAGCAGGCGCTTGACGATCCGGCCACTCGGGCCCGTCTGAATCGTCACGAGATTCATGCCCAGCATGTGGCTGGCGATGTCGGCGGCTTCGTCCGGCGAATGAGCGAGCTTGACGCCACCCGCTTTGCCGCGGCCGCCGGCATGAATCTGCGCCTTCACGACGACTACCGGCGTCTTGAGGCGGGCAGCACCTTCGCGGGCTTCTTCCTTGGTGAAAGCGACTTCGCCGCGGGGAGTGGTGACACCGTAGCGGGCCAGGATCGCCTTGGCCTGATACTCATGAATCTTCATCTAGGTCCCGTAGTGTTAGAATTTGGAGACTGCGTGAAACATAAGAGTGTAAACGGAAACGTAAGGATGGAGCAAGGACACGCGGAAGATGAGAAAAAGCCAATGAACAGGAAAATTTGGGCCTGGGTGATTTTCTTCGCGTGTCTCCTCGTACTCAGCCTCGGTACGACGGCTTATTCAGCTCTGGCCAATGGCGCGCTGATTGGCGCGCGGCTTGGGCTCATCGCAGTGCTCTCAGTCTTGACTGTGCGGGAATGGTGGCGGTCGCGGCAAGGCACTAACGATAAGTGGCAAAACCAACGGGCGGATGCGGGCGACCACTTTTTGCAACGCGCGCGGAACTGGTATTACGGCGAACCAAAAAATCCTCACTAATGGCGCTCACAATTATCGATGGGATTGAGGCGGGACGGCTGTTGAGCCGCGCGGACGCAGAGGTCTTGATGGAAGAGCTTTTGTGCGGGCGCGTAGCCACATCTGAGATCGTGCGTCTGCTGACGGCGATGAACTCACGCCCCCCACAAGTTGCGGAGTTGGCGGGATTTGCGACGGCCATGCGCCGCCACGCAGCGAAACCATTCGCGCCGGGCGAGTTGCCACCCGATCGCTTGGTCGATACGTGCGGCACGGGCGGCAAGACTACCGGCACGTTCAATATTTCCACGGCCGCGGCCATTGTCGCCGCAGCGGCCGGAGCGCGCGTGGCCAAGCACGGGAATCGCGGGATGAGTTCGCGCAGCGGGTCGGCGGATGTCCTCGAAGCGCTGGGCGTGCGCGTGGACATTCCGATGGCGCGGCATGGGCAGGCGATTCGCGAAATCGGAATCGGATTTTTGTTCGCGCAGATGGCGCATACCTCGATGCGTCATGCGGTCGAAGCGCGGAAGCAGATAGGCGTGCGGACGGTTTTCAATTTGCTAGGGCCGCTCACGAATCCGGCGGGAGCGCGGTTTCAGGTGGTGGGCGTGCCGTCGGCCGAACTTGTCGATGTGATAGCTGCAACTCTGGCGGAGCTCGGCACGTCCCGCGCGTTTGTGGTGCACGGAGCAGGCGGGCTGGACGAGATTTCGCTGGCGGGTGAGACCGTGATCGCTGAAATCAAGGATGGCAACGTAAAGCGGTTCACCGTGACGCCGGAAGATTTCGATGCTCGTCGATCACCGCTGGAAGCACTAGCCGGTGGGACTCCGCGAGAGAACGCCGTCGCCATACGGCGGGTTTTCGACGGTGAAGCTGGGCCGAAGCGGGACATCATCGTGATCAACGCCGCAGCGGCGCTTGCAGCAACAGGCACTGCGCCTGATTTTCGCCTTGGTGTGGAATTGGCGTCTGACGCTTTGCGTTCAGGCGCGGCGAAGGAAAAACTGGAGAGCCTAGTCGCGTTTACAAACTAAGGCGAAAGAATAAGGCTAGATCGGGTTTCGTGCTCCTGGGAGGATCACCTTGAAAACTGCGGTGCGACTGCTAGCGGCGTTGGCGATACCGGCTGCATCGGCGATGGCCCAGGATCCGGCTCCAAATCTGGCGCATCGGACAGTGCCTCCGGTGAGCCAAGTGGTGCAGGAAGTGCGGGCATACCGCATGAACAATGAGAAGCGCATCGTCCGGGAGTTGCGCGAATTCCTGGCGATCCCGAATGTGGCGAGCGATACCGAAAATATTCAGAATAATGCGGCGCATCTCGTGGAAATGCTGGAAGCGCGCGGTATCGAAACGCATCTGTTGCCGATCGCGGGGCGTGGGCCGGTGGTCTTTGGCAAGCTGACCACGCCTACCGCGCGGCGCACCGTCATTTTCTACGCTCATTATGACGGGCAACCAGTGGACGCCGCCGCGTGGACCGACGGAAAGCCTTTCGAGCCAGTCCTGCGCAGCGACTCCATCGAAGCCGGCGGCAAGCGGCTTCCCTTTCCGGAGAATGGCGGGAAGGAAGATCGGCCTTATCAAGATCAGTTTCGGATTTACGCGCGATCGGCTTCGGACGACAAGTCTCCGATTGTGGCCATGCTCGCGGCGATCGATGCGCTGCAGGCGCGAAACATTCCGCTGGCGGTAAATCTCAAGTTTATTCTCGAGGGCGAGGAGGAAGCCGGTTCCGATCATCTGCAGCAAGCTCTGGAATTGCACAAGAATCTGCTCGACGCGGACTTGCTGATTACCGGCGACGGCCCGGTGCACCAAAGCGGACGTCCACTGATTTTCTTCGGCAATCGCGGCGACATCGGACTGGACATTACCGTGTACGGCCCGGTTCGCGCGCTGCACAGCGGGCATTATGGAAACTGGGCGCCGAATCCGGCGATGGAGCTCGCCAGGCTGCTCACATCCATGAAAGACGCAAACGGGCGCGTGCTGATCGATGGCTATTACGACGACATCGCGCTGCTCGGAGAAGCCGAGAAAAGGGCCCTGGAGGCCATGCCTCAGAATGATGCGGACCTCAAGCGCGAATTGGGCATCGCCAAACCCGAGGGCGGCGGCAAAACATTGGTGGAACTGCTGACGGAGCCGTCGCTGAATATTCGTGGCCTGCGTAGTGCTTACGTCGGGGCCCAAGCGCAAAATGTCGTGCCGGACACGGCACAAGCGTCGCTTGACGCGCGACTAGTGAAAGGCGAAGACCCAAAGAAAAAAACCGGGCAAATCGTGGGATTCATACGAAAGCAGGGCTATTACGTAGTCGGCCGCGAGCCGACGATGGAAGAGCGGCGAACACATGCACTAATCGCTAAGGTCATCGACCAAGGCGGCTACCGCGCGTCGCGCACGTCCATGGAATTGCCGGTATCGACCGCGCTGATCAACGTTATGCGAGCAGCCACCGGCGGCGACCTGGTGGTTGCGCCGACGCTCGGCGGCAGCGTGCCAATGTACATCTTTGAAGATTTCAAGCTGCCGTGGATTGGCGTGCCCATCGTCAACTACGACAATCACCAACACAGTTCCGACGAAAATCTGCGCTTGGGCCATTTCTGGCGCGGGATTGAAGTCTACGCGGCTCTGTTGGCGGACTTGGACTGGTAGTTTGAATCGGCGAAATCAGTTCGCGGGGCTAAGAGCCTGGCGCCTACAACTCCAGAAAATTCTTCAGCAACTGCTTGCCGTCGGCTGTGAGCACCGACTCCGGGTGGAACTGCACGCCTTCGAGCTTATAGCGGCGGTGGCGCAGGCCCATGATCAGGCCGTCGTCAGTCTCGGCAGTGATCATGAGTTCGCGCGGAAGAGATTTGCGGTCGACGATTAACGAGTGATAGCGTGTGGCCGTGAACGCTTTCGGCAGCTTGCGAAAAATATTCTTGCCGTCGTGATGAATCTGGCTGGTTTTACCGTGAAATAATTTCGGGGCGCGTACGATTTTCCCGCCGAATGCGGCACCGATAGCTTGATGCCCGAGGCAAACACCCAGAATCGGGAATCGCCCCGCCAGGCGCTCGACCAACTCGACAGAAATGCCCGCCTCCTGCGGCGTGCAAGGTCCAGGCGAGATGACGATACGCTCCGGCTTACGGCGCACGATCTCCTCGACGGAAATCTTGTCGTTGCGATGCACTTCCACGTAGCAACCCAATTCGCCCAGATACTGCGCGAGGTTGTAGGTAAATGAGTCGTAGTTGTCGAGCAGGAGGATCATGATGCCTTGCCAGAATTCTGGCGACGGTGCGCCGCCTGCAAAGCAGCAAACAAAGCGCGCGATTTGTTCACCGATTCCTCGTACTCGCCCATCGGCGTTGAATCCGCGACGATGCCGCCGCCAGCTTGCACATGCGCCACGCCATTTTTGATGACCATGGTGCGCAATGCGATGCAGGAATCCAGATTGCCCGCAAAATCCAAGTATAAAACACCGCCCGCATAGATGCCGCGCCGCGTTTTCTCCAGCTCTTCGATAATTTCCATGGCGCGGACTTTGGGCGCCCCGGAAACGGTGCCAGCCGGGAAGCACGCCATCAGCGCATCGAAGCAATCGACATCGTCGCGCAAACGCCCCCGCAGACCCGAAACGATATGCATCACGTGCGAGAATCGCTCGACGATCATCAACTGTTCGACTTTGACCGTGCCGTAGTCGCAGACTCGGCCGAGATCGTTGCGGCCCAGATCCACCAGCATGATGTGCTCGGCGCGTTCCTTTTCACTGGCCAGCATGGTTTTTTCATTGCGCAGATCTTCGGCTTCATCCTTCCCGCGCGGCATCGTGCCCGCAATGGGGCGATAGAAAACGTCGCGGCCTTGCACCTTCACCAGCATTTCCGGCGAGCTGCCCACCACCGCGACATCGTTCATCTGTAAAAAGAAAAGATATGGCGATGGATTGAGTGCGCGCAGCTCGCGATAGATATCGAAGGCCCCAGCAGTGGTTTTCGCCGAGAACCTCTGGCTGATGACCACCTGAAAAACATCTCCGGCACGAATGTATGCCTTGGCCTTGCGAACTGCCGCCTGATATTCCGCTCGCCTAAAATTAGACGAGACCTTCAGCGGCGCAGCCTGCTTACCGGAAACCGCCTTCTTCTGTGTCTCCGCCGGCGCCGGTTGTTCGAGCAAACACCGCGTGCGGCGAATCTCGCGGACCGCGTCGTCATATTTCCGCTTGAGCGAGCCGGGACCTTCCGTATAAACGTTGCGCACGATCCACACTCGATGCTGCACGTGATCGAACGCGATAACGCCGTGATAGAACATCAGCATCGCATCGTACAGGCCGATATCGTCGCGCAAGCGGCGCGGCAGCCGCTCGATCAGCCGCACCATGTCGTAACTGAAATAGCCGATGGCGCCCGCGACCAACGGAGGCAAGCCCGGTACACGCACCGGCCGAAATCGCTCCATCCGCGCGCGCAGAAAAGAAATCGGGTCGCGCTCTTCCCAAATCACCCGGTCGTGGCTTTCCAGCACGCAGGCCCCGCTGGCATAACGAAAAATTTCTTCGGGATTCGCCCCGGCGAAGGTGTACCGCGCGATTTTTTCGCCGCCTTCAACGCTTTCCAGCAGAAATGAATACCGCGCGCCCTGCGCGATGCGCAAATACGCGCTCACGGGCGTCAACAAGTCCGCGGAAAAAACATCGTAGAGCGGGACCAGATTCCCCTGCTTGGCAAGGCGTTGAAACTCGCGAAAGTCCGGCTGAATCATAGGCAACGGTTCACGGTCGATTCGATAATTTACAATTCCTGGCGAAGAGACGCCATTATGTCATTGCTTCGCGGATGGCGCTAACGCCGCGATTCCTTCGCCGCCAGGGCCCGCAGAATCGCGCCGCGCATGGCCGCTTCGGGCGCTCGCTGGCCCGTAAAGATTTCCCACTGGGCGAAACCCTGTGCGAGAAACATTTCCACTCCGGAAACCGTGACCATTCCCTTCCCAGCGGCAATCTTGAGCAACTGCGTCTTTTGCGGCCGATAAACGAAGTCCATCACGACCCGGCAATTCAGTTCGCGCGCCGCCAAGGGCGAAATACCTTCCCCCGGATGCATCCCCACCGGCGTGGCGTTGAGAATGGCATCGAACTCTTCAGTGCGCAAAGCGCGGCGCGGAACGGCCTCGCCGCCAGCGGCGCGAGCCAGAGCCCGGGCCGCCGAATCGCGCCGCGAGCAAATCACCGCAGCCGCCCCCGCGCGCTTCAACGCAAACGCGGCCGCGCGCGCGGAACCGCCCGCACCGAAGACCAACACGCGGCTTCCCTTCAGCTGCATCACTTTTTCCAGAGCGCGTAGTACGCCAAGGTAATCGGTATTGCTGCCGTGGAGAGAACCGTTGCGACGCACCACCACCGTATTCACCGCCCCAATTTCATCGGCCAGCGAATCACAGCCGTCCAGATACTTGCGAATCGATTCTTTGTGCGGCAGCGTCACCCCAAATCCACGAATCGCCAGTTCCGGCACGGCGTCCAGAAAATCCCGCAGTCTGTGCACCAGGAACGGCAGATAAACCGCATCAATGTCGCGCGCGACAAAGCCGGTGTTGTGCAGCAGCGGAGAAAACGAATGCTCGATAGGCTCCCCGATGACGCCATAAACCCGCGTGCGGCGAGTGAGCTGGTGCGCTCGATAGAGATGCTTCAGCTCTGCGAGACCAATCTGCCCTGGCGCCGTAGCCTCCGCCACTGCCGCATACGCCAGCGCGCTGCCTTCGCGAAGCGCAAGGACGCGGGCAGGAAACCCGGCCTCGCCCATCGGAACCGCAACAAAATTCTTCGAGTGCTTAGCCAGCCGCAACAGGCGCAGGCTGTCTCCGACGGTGTGTGCCGCGGCGGCAATCTTCACGGCATCCGCTTCACCATGGGCCGGCGGATCAATATGACGCGGCAACGCCGGAGTGCCGTCGAAATCGTGCACGGAGAGCAAGATCTTTGGCGGCACGGCATACCCACGAACGGAGCGGTTCGGCAGCTTGCGCAGCGTTTCGATTTCCACGTCGCACCAGCGGCAGCCAGCGTCGCGAGCTTGTATCAGCCAGAACAGTTCAGCGGCAACATCTCCGCCAAACTTCCCACCGCCTTCTTTGCGGCGGCAGGTGGCAAGGAAAACAGCGCGGCGCGGAGCATTTTTTTTCAGCCAGCGCAAGAAGCGGGCGCGCTCGGCATCGCTGCGCAACCAGTCGAGCCGCAGTTCGACGGTGGGAGTTTGCCTGAGTGCGCTGCAGACCTGCCGCGCAGCCAAAGCCGCCGTAGGCGCCGCCACCACCGCGCAAAGCCGGCTCAAACCGCTTCCGAAGACACCCATTTGCGCCGTTAACCCTCCCAACTCATTGAAAAAGCGGCTCGTAGCAGCCCGGTATCAAGAGTGTAAAGCATGCCGCTCCTATTCGTTGACGCCCTTTTTGGCCCCTGATAAGTTGACTAGCGAACGTCCCCGCACGGCCCTCTGGGCGTGTTTCTTGAGAAGGAGCTTTGGAATGCGCGCTAACCTCGCTGCCTTAGGCCTATCGATCTTACTCGGCGCTGCTGTGTGTTCGGCGCAGAATACGCCGCAACTTTCAGGTGCCCTGCTGCAACCCGGCTACTCCCCGGTGAATTGCTCGGGCTTCATCACCGATCAGAAAGTTCCCGATGAGATGCGACTGGTCTCCGGCGAGCAGTCCAACTACAAAGTGACCTTCGCTCGCGGCGACATGGTGTACATCAACCGCGGACAGGACAAAGGCGTGCGCGTGGGCGACCGCTTCGCGGTGATGCGCCCGGATCGCGATCCGCTGGAAGTACCCTGGTTTAAGTGGCAGGAGAAGCTGCTCAAAGCCATGGGCACCGTCTACCTCGACGCCGGCCAGGTTCGCGTGGTCAACGTGCAACCCAAAGTGGCCGTCGCCGAAGTGATTTTCTCATGCGGCTACATGCAACGCGGCGACATCCTGCGTCCATTCGTCGACCGCCCCTCGCCCCCGTTCAAAGACGCTGCGACGTTCGATCATTTTGCCCCAGTCAGCGGCAAACCCGTGGCCATGCTAGTGGCCGGGCTCGACTACAGCCAGCTCTACGGCGCCGGCACAACGGTGTATGTCAATCTGGGCGCCGCCCAAAACGTGAAAGTCGGCGACTATTTCCGCGTCTTCCGCTACCAGGGCTCTTTAGCCGAGACCGCCCCGAACACCAAGGATTTCCAATACAAGTTGTACGGATTCGGCGCCTCGCCGACCGTCTACACCTGGAAGGATCTTCCCCGGGAAGTCCTGGGCGAAGGCATAGTCCTCAACGTCAGCCGCAATTCCTCGACCGTGCTGCTCACTTTCAGCAGCAGTGCTATCTACGCTGGCGATTACGTCGAACTGGAATAGCGAATCTGGTTCTGCATCAGGGTCCGCTGGAGACACTCTCTAGCGGACCCTTTTCGTTTCGACCGTGTGGCGCTAAAAACCGCCCACCTTAAAGTGGCAGCGCATCCTCGGACTTTTTCTGGGCCGCCAGCATGCTCAGTTTTCGCCGCTGCTTGATGCGCCCGTCCAACTGGCTCCAAAACCGCCAAAAGTATTGCGCCGCGGAAACCAGCGCGCTAATCACCACCAGCCACAGCAAAACCACGGAAAGTCTCTTCAGCGAGGAATGGCCCGCTCCAGCGATCAACACCGCGACCGCACAGACTTGCAACACCATTTTGGTCTTGCCGAGAATCGAAGCCTTTATCGTAAAGCCCTCGGCCGAGGCAATGTTGCGCAATCCCAACACTGTGAATTCCCGCCCGATGATGATGACCACCATCCACGCTGGCACCAGTTGCATATCCACCAGCGACACGAATGCCGCGGAAATCAGCAGTTTGTCCGCGATGGGGTCCAGCAGAATGCCCAGCGTCGTTTCCTCAAACCGCCGCCGCGCAAAATAACCGTCAGCCCAATCCGTAGCCGCAGCGGTCAATAGGATCAGCACGCCCCAGACTTCAAAGTGCACGGGCACGCCCCACAATTCAATATTGGGACTTCGCGTCAGCAGCACGACAATTAACACCGGCACAAAGAAAATCCGGAGAATGGTCAGTGAGTTGGGAAGATTCATGGGCGAAGATGCCAGCCGGGGACGCCACCCTGTAACGCTAGCCGCGGCGCTGCTTCACTATAGACCCCACGCACAGAGGCGTCAACGACTCATGGATGGCCCATGCATGGGCTTGGCGCCAAAGGAGTTGCGGACGGTGCGTGTACTCTGGGGTTAACGGGACGACCCGAATGAACCCACGGCTTAGTGGTACTGTTCCGTTATTCCATTGCCCCAAAGCTGTGCAAATGTCCGGGAGGGTCACAATCCCAATAAGGACTGATCGCAATCCGATCATCCGTATTCGCAACCAAATAAAATAATTGTTTTCAACGAGATACGGCTAATAGTGGCCGTGGCGCTCTCAATGGGGCTCCCGTACATCGGTTTGGGTTGCAAATACGGGCCCGCTCCTTTCCACAGCGTTTTCCACAGAGCGATGCCCCTCGGGACGCCCGCTTCACGGCCGAAAACACCGCTGGAAACCCTTGAGAAATGAGCGGTCTACGCGAGTGTTACTCGAAGGTTATCGCGATGCCATTTGCGTGGCCATCAGATTGCCCGAGGTCCGCGCAGCAGCCGCACCGGCAGAAAAAACAGCGCGCTGACCAGCTCCAGGACGCCATGTACCGCGATCCCCAGGATTCGGAACGGCAGCAGCATCAGCCATACAAACGGATACGCAATCAGTGCTAGCAACGCGAGCGGCCAGCACAGAATAAACAAAATGCACCACAGCAAGAAGGCGAACATGGCAACCTCCTGTCCCTATCTACGCGCGAAGCGCTCCCGAAGTTCCCTCCAGCGTACGCCCCTTCAACCGCAGCTTCTTTACGATCGACTCCGGAACATCCGCGTCCAAAAGCATATGCGAATCTTCCACTTCCGAGCGGTGCACCCGTCCGAGGGCATGCACCAGCGCCAGCGTCCGGCCTTCCGCCAATGGTATTCGCAGCGACAGCGAAACCATCGGATCGACAGGCATCGCTCCATCAATTCGCCGCAGCAGTTCGTCCAGTCCTTCGCCAGTCAGTCCGGAAACGAGAACGGGACTCTCTTCTCCGGCACCCTCGCACATTGCACCGAGGCTTCCTCGCTGCGCCGGAGTCAGCCGGTCAATTTTGTTGAGTACGCGCAGCACCGGCCGGTCCGAGACCGCCAGCTCCTTCAGAATCTTCTCCACTTCCTCATCTAGCTCGTCATGATTGGGATTCGAGGCGTCGCTGACGTGCAGAATCAGCGCGGCTTCTTGTACTTCCTCCAGCGTGGCCCGAAACGCCGTCAATAATCCCTTAGGCAGATCACGTATGAATCCCACGGTATCCGAAATCAGCACTCGACGGTTCGACGGCAACCGCAACGCCCGCACCGTTGGATCCAGCGTGGCGAACATCCGCGACGATACCAGCACTTCCGCCCGGCTCAGCGCGTTGAACAGGGTGGATTTCCCTGCGTTGGTATAGCCCACCAATGCCACCGTGCCCAGCGGCACCGCGTTGCGCGCTTCGCGCCGCAGCGCCCGCTGTTTGCGCACCAGGTCGATGTCTGTTTGTATTTTCCGTACCCGGTCCCGAATCCGTCGGCGGTCCGTCTCCAGTTTCTTTTCGCCAGGACCGCGAACGCCAATGCGCCCCGCGCCTCCGCCCGTCCCGCCGGAGCCGCCTCCGCCGCTCTTGCCGCCCAGCCGCGACATCGCCACGCCCTTTCCAGTAAGCCGCGGCAACATGTAGTCCAGCTGCGCCAGTTCCACCTGCAACTGCCCTTCACGGCTGCGTGCATGCCGCGCAAAAATATCCAGAATCAGTTGCGTACGGTCGATCACCCGCCGCTCGGTAATCTCTTCAATGTTCCGCTGCTGCACCGGAGACAAGTTGCTGTCAAAGATGATAAGCGGCGTCTGGTGCGCGGTCGCTTCGGCCCGAATTTCGTCCAACTTGCCCCTGCCAACCAGCGTTGCCGGGTCCGCCTTGTCGCGCACCTGAAAAACGGTTTGCGCCACTTCCGCGCCCGCGCTGCGCGCCAGCTCCACCAACTCCGCCAGCGAGTCCCGCCCCCGCTCTCCCACCGGCATTCCCGGAAAACGCTGTGCGCGTTTCCACCCTACGCCCACAAGCAGTGCACGTTCCGCGGCGGCTATGTGATGTTGCGTCTTCGTCAAACCGGAAACCTGGCTTCTCTCCTGAGATCGTTCCGAACGCTGATCCTCAGAGCTGCGATTATACGCCTGCACCCACCGCCCACGAATCTGGAGCATGCTCATCGCGCACCTTCCAGAAGTCGTCTTTCGAACCGCAGCTCCTGCTTTTGTAGATTCTCTCTTCGTCTTCAAGGTATTTTTGCAGCTGGGAGGACGAAGACACGGGGTCCGTCATAGGGTTGTCCAGAGCGGAACATTCCGTAGATGGCGTGCAACAGTTTACGGGCGACGGCGACCAGCGCTTGGCGCTTTTTTCCTCGCGTCAACAGGCGTTGGTAGAATCCTCGCAGATGAGGCTCGTGCCGGCTGGCCACCAGCGCGGGCATGTACAAGGCGTGCCGCAAGTGGCGGTTTCCCACTTTGCTGATGCGCGTGTGCTTGCGCACGCTAGTTCCCGAACTGTATTCCCGCGGATCCAGCCCGGCAAACGCTACCCATTGCCGCACGTCGCGATCTTCGGACAACATCGCCAGCTCCGCCAGCACTTGAATCGCGCTGACCGACCCCACTCCGGGAATGCTGCAGAGCAGTTCGAAGCGTTGTTGTAACTGCGCCTCCGCCGCAACGCAGCGCAATGCCTCGCGACCCAATCGCAGCATGGCTCGCTCCAACTCCCGCAGGCTGCGCGCAATTTCCTTGCGCACGATGGCCGGCGCCGCTTGCGAAACTTGCGCGGCATGCTGACGATTTTTTTCCGCCGTGCGCTGCCTGGTCAGCGCCTCGAGCCGCCTGGCGATGGCCCACACCGCCAGCGTATTCGCCGTCGGCCGCTCCCAGCGCTGGAACGGCATGCGTGCCGCGAACTCCCTTAACACCGCCGCATCCAACCGGTCGTTTTTGCTGCGCTGCATCATGGCCTGCGCAAAATGCCTTACCGCACGCGGGTTGGCCACCATCAACTCCACTCCCGCTTGCGCGCTCAGCATCAGCGCTACATCCAATCCGTACAATCCCGTGGCCTCCATCACCGCTCTCACGCGCTTCCCCCCGCGCGTGAGAGCACGCAGCAGTTCCTTGTGTCCCGCTGCCGTGTTCGCAAATCCCTGCACGCGCACTTCTTTCTTTTCCCCTCCTCACGCCACCACCAACTCTGCCGCACTCACCTCGATGCCACACGCTTCCACACACACTTCCATCTTGTCCATCACGCCTCCTGGCAGTAGGCTGTGTCTCCGGCTCCCCGACCCTGCGCTGTTTCCAACTGAGCTTGTCAATGCAGGCTCTTGTGGCCTGTGATTCTCTTCAGTTTT
>Ga0137403_10001798_pt1 | contig 26764 bp, 27 predicted proteins | sample CZOMad2_1_16fung_FD_122057 | JGI IMG/M metagenome (GOLD analysis project Ga0137403, IMG submission 122057) | Vadose zone soil fungal communities from Angelo Coast Range Reserve, California, USA - CZOMad2_1_16fungal (Hybrid Assembly) | ecosystem: Environmental > Terrestrial > Soil > Vadose zone... | reverse complement strand
CGTATGAAACGGATTCCGCCCGGCTGAACGTCACGGTGACGGGCAGATCGGGACGCCTGTTGGGCGCGGTTTCGAAACTCGAGCCATCGAACCCTGAAAAATTCACACCGAAGCCGCCTCGCAAAGCAAAGTCGCCTTTGCTGTCGGCGGTATAAGCGAAGCCGATTCGCGGTCCAAAATTAAAATCATCGTTCTCGAACGGCTGTTTGACATCGCGCAGCGCAGCCCAGCTGAAGTTGACCGGATCGATCAGTCCATTAAAGTTGTAAAGCGCAGTGAGATCCTGCGGGGGCTTCCCTGTGGCAACAAATGCTCCGAATCTGTCGTAGCGGACGCCCAGGTTCAGGACCAGCTTGCGGCTGACGCGCCAGTCGTCCTGGCCATAGAGCGACCACCCGTTCATCGTCCACTTGTAGAATTCGCTCTGCTGCATGTTCAGGCCGACCGAACTCGGAGCATTGGCAAGGACATCCGCGAGCGTCTGGTAAGTAACCCCCGAATTGGTGCTGTCCGGAGCTCCGCCTCTTCGAAGATCGAGTTTGCCGCCAAACTTCCAGGAGTGCACGCCGCGGAAGAGCGAAATCTGCTGCTCGATGTGGTAGCTCGGTGTGACACCCCATTGCTTGCGTTCCCGCTGAGCAATAGCAGTCATACCCGTAAACATGATGGCGGGAACACCGCGTCCCACGCCTCCGGGCGTCTCCGCCTTTGCGGGGTCCCTCTCGTTGAAGAATTTTTCGATTCTCTGTCCCGGGCTGGCATTGATGCCGAAGTAGGTTGCCGACGTCCAATGGCTCCGGCCGATCACATAGGAGGCGTTCCCTCGAAGCATTTTTCCCCTGAACGTTCGGGGATTCAAGGGCTGTTGCGCCGCCTGGTCCTGGGAGGGATGGGCTCCGCTGAACGTGACCGACAGATTGCCGCCACCGATCAGGTAATCCAGTTTCGTGTCGAAGTGATCGTCATTCTGATTGCTGAGCCCCGGACCAACCCATCGCGCCAGCAGATCGTTGGGCCCATACGCCTGGTTGGGCAGGGTGTAGTACTTCAAATTAATGTCCGTCTCAACGAACGGAAGCGCGCGGCGCAGGGTATCGCGAAAGAGAGGCGTCGGGACGTCGTTCGTGAGAGTTGTCGAGGACCGCTGGCGATAGCCTTCGTAGGCTGCAAAGAAGAAGAAGCGGTCGCGCAAAATCGGTCCGCCCAGCGAACCGCCAAACTGGTTCCATACCGAGTGGGGTTTGGTGTTGAGGATCGGCTGGTGCGCCGAGAGTGCCGAGCCTTCATAGCGGTGGAACAGGCTGCCGTGCCAGTCATTCGTTCCCGACTTCGTGATGAAGCTCACAGCGCCACTCAGGCCACCGTATTGAGCGGGAATCACCCCTTTGACGACCTGGACCTCACCAACGGCGTCCGCACTCATGATGTCGATCTTGGTAAAGCCGCCGTAGCCCCCCAGCAGATTCGAAGCTGCGAAACCGCTCGCGTTGGTTCCGTTGGCGGTGGCCGTCATCGCCGAGCCACCGAGCCCGTTCATGCGGAAACGCACTCCGCCGGCTCCGGAGACCAGAGCCTCTCCTTTCGTCAGCCCTGCCCCGGAATATTCGATAATGGACGTGACATTGCGATTGATCATCGGCAGATTCGTGACCTGGAGAGTATCCAGGGTCAACCGCTGTTCGGGCGAGAGAGTGTTGACCAGCGGCGCCTCACCTGTCACCGTCACGCTGTCCGTAACGGCGCCGACCTCCAGCGTGTAAGTCCGCCGCACGCTCTGCGCGGCGCCCAGGGGAATGCCCTTGCTCTCAAATCCCTTGAAGCCCGGCAATGCAAGCTTCAGCGTGTAAGTCCCGGAGGGCACGAAATCGAATAGAAATTCTCCTGTCTCGTTAGTCACCGACTGGAGCGTCGCAGACGTGCCTTCGTTAATGAGAGAGGCCTCCACGCCGGGCAGCACTGCTCCCGTCGAATCCTGAACGATTCCTGCGAAAGTAGCGGTCGTTCGCTGCGCCAGACCCGGAATCGTGGTGAGGATCAAAGTCAGAGTGGCAAGCACCATACCTCGAGCCTTAAAAGACATTCCTCCTCCTTCCCAGTGCAGACAAATCTTCCAGTTGTCGATCTTTTGGATCTAAAAAACTGGCGAATGTTACTTCGATTTAGTTGGAAGGGGCAATCGATTTGGATTTTCGGCCGCGGCCAGCCAGTCGTTTAGACCGCTACGCCCGTGAACGATTTTGCTGGAGAAACCGAGCGATCTGTTCGCGCGCGTCGTCGCTTATGGAGTCAAACTGAAGTCCGACTTTAGGCCAAAGCCGCCAGCGAATGATGGCTTGCAATGGAATGCGGCCGACGTTCGGCAGCACGAGAATACAGTCCGGCAGGCGGTTACCGGCGTTCAAAGCGTCCGTGTCTTCCGGACAAATCAGCCCTGCCCCTCCGACACTGAGGTCTTCGACGAACAGGCCTACTTCGGTTCCGTCGAGCGTCGTCTGAATATAGACGGGCTTCTGAGACGATATCGCGACACGCTCAGTGGAACGCCGCTCGTCCTGTGACTTCTTTTCCATGAATCCATCGTGCCATAGGGACCAGACGGACCAAAATCATTTCAAATCTGATGTCACGATCTTAGTATGGTTATAAAGAGGACCGGTTGGCTTTCGGACGTTGCAGGACGCTACCGTTGGAGCCCTATGGACGACAAATCTCTTAGCAATCTAACTTTATCAACCTGGGCAGCTTCCGTATGGGAAAAAGAATTACGGGGCGTACCGCTGCAACTGCAGGAGGCCGCTCTTGCATGGTGTATGAGGCTGCATAGCGACTGGCGCAATTTCTGGAACAGCCTGGGCGGCGCGAACGCGGCGGAGACTCCGCGAGCAACCAATATGCTCGTACACATTTATAACGATGCTGCCGTGAAACTGCAGTTGGACAGCAACAACCCGCCTGAAATCAATCAGCTCTTTCAAAAAATGAAAGGACACGGTTTCTCGGATATGGACGCGCTGCACGCGATAGCCTTTGTGATGCAGGAACAAACCTGGAATGCCAAAACTACTGGGGAGGCTTTCGATATGAAGCAGTACGTCGAAAGAGCGAAAACATACGTCGAGAATGTGATTCAGCATCCGGAAATCGTCCGTAGCCTGCGGTTACCGTAACGCAGAGCCACACCACGCCTGCGATAATAACGAGCACCATCAACCAACGCATCACACCCGCAAGCAATACCGCCGTGAGCGCCGGCCACTGAATCCTGAACTGAAGCAGGCGTTCGCCGCGCTCGATCATCCAGTGCCAACCGGTATGGGCCACTAAGGCAGAGAGAATAATGGTACCGATGCGCTCGGCCACAGCGAACCGGAACAGAATTTCCAGTGCCGGAATAAGGATCGCCAGGACGAGCAACTGGCCCAGTTCCACGCCGATATTGAACGAAAGTAACGACGTCAGGAGATACGAACCCGCAAACTGAAGTGTCTCCCGCAAGGCGAACGAAAATCCGAATCCATGAACCAGACCGAAACCGAAAGTGATCATCCAACGGCGACGCACATTGCTGCCGACGATGTTCTCGAGCGCCATGTAAACAATGGACATGGCGATGAGCGTCTCGATGAGCGGCGGAAACCACAAAGCGGTCGGCCCGAGGTCGTAAGCGGACGCGATCAACGTGACGGAGTGAGCAACGGTGAATGATGTCACCACTGCGATAAGCGACCGAAATCGACGGAATGGGATCACCAGACAAAACAGAAACAAGAGATGGTCCGTTCCCCCGAGAATGTGCAGGAAGCCAAGTTTGACGAAATGCAGGGCGGCCTGATGCCATCGGGGATCGAGCCGGATGATTCCCGGATCATCGAGGAATTCGAACGCGCGTACGACACCGGTGGGCGGAAGAAAACGCAGAACCGTGACAACCCTCAGTCCCAATCGTGCGAGTCCCGATCGAATCGAAAACGCTGACTGGTCGGAACGAATCGGGTAATCGAATAACACATCGATCAACGCCTGGTCCCAAACGAGATCCGTATCGTTCGTGAGCCGTTGGTCCGTGAGATGCGCTACGGCCTCTTCGTAGGAAGCGAACGACTTGTCGGAAGGAAGCGACACGCGAGCTTCCACAATCTGCGGCTCCGAAAGCTGGTCATCGCCTTCGTACACTTCAATCTGTCGTGAGATCCAGATCGTCGCCGCATCGCGCAGTGACTTGTCGATGCGCGCAAGATCCAGGTAGCCTGGCCCGCGCCTTGGAAACTCGACGTCAGCCATCGCTTTCAGTGGCGCACGCACCAGCAGATGCAGCTGTTGGCCCTGCGGCTTGACGAAAGCCTGGATCGTCAAATCCGCCGGAATGTCGTGGGCTGCGGCGGTAAACGGTAGTCCCAGGACCAGCGTGGCTATCAGCAGGATGATGAACACGGGAGAATCATACAAGGAATCAGCCGCGGATTTCACGGATTACGCGGATGGGCGCACAATCATCTTCATAAGGCTACGAATGCAGAGTGACTGCGCCCATCCGCGTAATTCGCGGCTAAGAATCATCCCTTTCAGGCTAACCTGCGTGTTTGTATTTCGTCGCGAGATCTGCAATGACGGAGATCAGCCGGCTGGGTTCGAACGGCTTGGGCATGTGCACCTGAAATCCTGCTGAGAGCACAGTGTCGCGATCGATCGCGGTGGTATACGCGGTGAGTGCAATTGCCGGAACGATATCACCGCCTCGCTCGCGATCGCGAGCCCGGACTCGCCCGATCAGAGCGTAGCCGTTGTAATCGGGCATTCCGATGTCGGCAACAATGACGTTGGGACGTGAATTGTCGTAGGCACTGAGGGCTTCGGGCACGGAAGCTGCAGTAGTGACCTCACCGCCCTGGCTTTGCAGGAGGACTTTCAACAGTTCACGCGTGTCCGGATCATCTTCAACGACGAGGATGCTGATGTCCTTGAGCGCGCAGTCCATAATGAAAGTCCTGCTCAAAGAGTAGCACTGCGGCTCGAATTTCGCTTAATGAGATCGACACGTCAGCGGCGAGCGAGGCGGGTTATTCCTTACAGTCGATCCGCTTCGGCGGAGTGTTGTCACACGCGATACTAAGATCACGGCCTGGGGCAATTTCAGCACACACAAGGGAATGCGCAGTTTTCTGCGCCTCGTCGCGGCTTGTGCCGGCAGCGGGCCGGCACAACGTCCTGCCGCGGAATTCAACGCATACTTCGCAATTGACCTTGCCGAGACCGACAGTCGAATAAACGATCAGCCCGAGAAATATAACGAAGCCGACGCCTATAAGAATCTTCGTGGTTTTCGACACTAGTGAATTCCCAGTAGCGTGCGTCCTTCAGGAGAAATTTTTTCCGGACTCCAGGGTGGATCCCAGACCACCTGGACATCGGCCTCGACAACACCGGGGAGATCCAGGATCTTGTTTCTCGCATCGGCGGCGATCGAGGTGCCCATGCCGCAGCCTTGAGCGGTGAGCGTCATTTTGACCTCGATGCGGGCGCCCTCAGGCATCGTCGCGATCTGCATTTCATAGATAAGACCCAGATCGACGATGTTGACCGGAATCTCGGGATCGAAGCATGTTTTGAGCGCTTGCCAAACTTCCTTTTCGAGCGCCTCACCCGCCAGAGCCTGGCCCTGGGCCGGTAATGTTTCCGCAGGACGAGGCTCCCGCCCGATCGCGTCGGCATCGCTATTCGAGAGGCGGAAGAGGCCGCCATAGCTGGGAACCAGCAAGGTGTACGATCCCCCAAGCGATTGCGTAATCATTACATCCGTGCCCTGCGGCAGCATCAGTGTATGCCCCGCCGGCACAGCAACCACCTGGCAATCCCGGGTCAGCCTGATGGGCTCATCCGTTCGATAATCCATAAGAAGCTCCCGAACTCATTATAAGTGCAGCTACTGGGAGGAAGAGAAGGGAAAGTAAGGAAAAGTACCTTTTCAAGCTCTATGCGGAAGGCAAATTGCACCTTAAACTCATATTGAACTTGTTAGCAGGAGGCAAGCTCGATGCCGAAGTGTCCGATCCATCGCATCGATCTGGTGTGTTTTTGCCCAGCATGTCGCGGTGCAGTGAAATCCAGGCGGAAAGCCGCCTCGTCACGCGCAAACGGCAGACTGGGTGGCAGACCGCGCAAATCGCGAACTCGCAGCAGGCGAGGCTGATAGGGCTATTCGCGGAATAGTGATTTCCAGAGACTTTTCTGTTTTTTGGCGATAACGACGCGATTTTTTCCTGTCCGCTTTGCCTCATATAAGGCCTCGTCCGCCCGCCGGATCAGTTCTTCAACCGTGTTATCCGGCGAAAATTCAGCGACTCCGCAGCTCACCGTAAAACCCACGGAACAATCCTGATCGTCTTTCTTGTATTCGTAGGTGCATCCGGCAATCCTGGCGAGAAGTTCTGTGAACTTCGCTTCAGCCTGAGGGATTGGAACGTCCGTCAGTAGAATCACGAACTCCTCGCCGCCGTACCGGGCGAGAAAGTCATTCGGGCGGACATATTTGCCGAACGTCTGCGCGGCAACCAGCAACACACGATCACCAACCTGGTGGCCGTGCGTATCGTTGACTTTTTTGAAGTCGTCCAGATCGAGAAACGCAAGAACGAAGGACTGCGCATTTTCTTTGTGCGAGGTCGCCCATCGGGCGATCGCTTCGTCAAAACTTCCGCGGTTGGCAACACGGGTCAGAGGATCGAGCAAGGCTTCCTGCTTGGTTTGCTGAAGGCTGGTCTGGAGGACTTCGATGCGTTTTGAAAGTTTCGCGTAGCCGGCTTCGTCTTGTTTCTGTTTTTCGACCACAGCGCGGTTGAGTTCGCGGACCTCCTGGGCGATCTGCTTTTTCAACTCGCGGATGTCCTGAATATCGGTCAGGCTGTTGAACCGTTCCGAACTTCCCATCAACCGGACATTGAATGATTTTGCTTCGCCTGCAAGCTTACCGAGGGCAATCCGGAGCACATCGATCAGCTCCGCCATTTCGGTCTCGCGCTCGAGCAGATACGATCTTGCGCGCGTCAGGTAGTCCTGGCACAGCCGGAGGCAGTCACTCGCAACGAGTGCCGTGTTCGGATCGCCATAGACGGAATTCGCCAGGCGATGCCGGTATCGCTCCAGCTTTGATCGGAATTCGAGCGTATTGAGAGTGTGGCTTTCGACAACCGTGTCGCCCATCAGGGCCAACAGTTTGGCGACGAAGGAGGCAAGTTCAACGGATGGATGTTGTTGATTCTGCTCTTCTTCGAGTAGCCCCAGCTCGATTAGTTCTTCGTTCATACGGGACTAATCGGTTGCCGGGGCCCAAAACTTTACTGAGAGCGGCCAGTAACATACAGGTGGTTTTGGACGTCAACCACCCCGGGCGTGTCACGCGCGACGCTTTCCGCCAACCTGCGGATTTCCTCGGAAGGAACTTCGCCCCGCAACGTGACTATACCGTCGTCAGAGTCAACGCTGATCTGACCTGACGGAATGCGCTTGGAAAGGGAGAAAGCGGTCTTGACCTTGGCGGTCAGAGTGGCGTCTTTCGAAGTCTCTTTCATCGCATAAGCGACGCTCTGAAACGTGCTCCCGATCTCGCTCCGGGTTTCTTCCCAACCCCGCGTTGAAACCAGGAAACCCACCCAAAGCGCGCCGATGAGAAGTAGAACCAACGCCACCGCACCAAAGAGCGAGATGGGTTTGCGGGACTGCCGGGGAGTCCGCTCCACAACACGATGGAACGCAGGAGAGTGCTCGATTGTCTCTCTTTTGCTGTCGAGCACGACGTAATTTCGTGCGGACGACACGGCGGGCGAGGACCACGGAATCGAGACCGACTTGCCGCCTATCCCGAGAAATCCGCCATAGGACACGACCAGATGAAGAATTTTTCCCGTCGCGGGATCGATCACGATGTCCTTGATTCTTCCGAGACTCTGGCCGGCGTTATTGCGAACACGGCTGCCTAAAAGGCTACTGGCTAACCACATATTGGGTCTTTCCATGGCATCACCCCTCATGTAAGAAAGGTTGCAATCGCCATGCCACGAGTATGTGGTTGAAACGTCTAAGAAAATACCGACTCAAACGTATAGTGATATGAGGAAAATTTCACCACAATGTAGTCGCGGGCTTTAGCCCGCGTTCATTCCAGGCGAGGCTCAATGAAACGCATAGCTCTAGCAACCCTTCTGGCTGCGGCCACCGCCGTCCCTGCAATTTCCCAACGCAGCGACTCTCCGCCGCCTCCCGCACTGGTGGTGACCGGAAACGCGCAGATCATGGCGGTCCCTGACGAAGCAACCGTGAGATTGGGTATTGTCCGCCAGGCAACTTCGGCGCAGGTTGCACAGGAACAGGCAAATGCTATTGGAACGGAAATTCTTAACGCAATCGGCAAGCTCGGCGTTCCCGCCCAGCAAATCCAGACATCGCGTCTGATCCTGAGCCCTGTTTACGCGCCGCGCGGTCCGGACTCTCGGGACGCCCCACGTATTGTGTCTTATACCGCATCGAACGTCGTCTCGGTCCGTCTGCAAAATCTCTCACAGATCGGGCCGGTGATCGATGCCGGACTCAAAGCGGGAGCGAATCAGTTGGAAGGTGTTCAGTTCGGACTACGCAATGACTTGCCGTCGCGGGAACAGGCGTTGAAACAGGCCGTCGCTGAGGCGCGCAGCAAAGCTCAGGTGATGGCGGATGCCCTAAAAGTGACCCTGGTCGAGGTTATTGAAGTCTCGGAAGGCGGTGTATCCTTCCAGCCGCCGCAGCCATACGCCCTTTCAAGGGTTATGGCAGCACAAGCTTCGGACACCATCACGCCTGTTTCGCCGGGTGAGATCGAAGTGCACGCGAGTGTCACGGTCCGATATCGAATAGCCCCGAAGCCGTAGCAGTGCGATACGCGTAAGCCATGTTCGACGTGGAGAACGTTGTACCGACACGGCCGTGGCGGTCGAGCAGGATCAAACCGCCCCGGCCGGCTGTCCGCCTGCTCATTAGCGCGATCACGGCCTCTGCTGCGGCTTGAGCCGGCTTGCCGGCCGCAACGAAATCGCTCGCCGTTTTTGCCAGCACGACTTTCATAATGGATTCGCCATGCCCCGTAGATGAGACTGCACTCGATTCATTGTCGGCATAACAACCGCAGCCAATTAAAGCCGAGTCCCCGACTCTTCCCGGATATTTGTACAACGTGCCGCCGGTCGACGTTCCTGAGGCGAGATCTCCGTTGACGTCGAGCGCAACCGCCCCAACAGTCCCGAAATTTGCAGCCCCGGAGCGTGACGACCAGATCTCGGTCTCGCGTTCGGTGATGAGATCTTCCGGATTGCAAAATTCCAGGCCCTGCTCGAGAGCAAACTGTTCGGCGCCGTATCCGGCCAGGAGCATGTGCTCACTCTTTTCCAGAACCAGTCTGGCCAGCCGGATGGGATTTCGAATGCGTTCGACCGCGACCACAGCTCCGGACTTCAGCGTCGCACCATCCATCAGAATGGCATCGAGTTGAACCCTGCCGTCGCGATTCAGATGAGATCCAACACCAGCGTCGAATATCGGCTCATCTTCGAGTTCGATGATCGCCTGCTCACATGCAGTGACGGCCGTCCCGCCGGCTTTGAGGATGTCCCAGCCGCGGTCGAGCGCTCGCAGAACTCCGTCGCGGCAGGCTTTCAATGAATTTCGAGGAATATCCCAGGCGCCACCGTGAACGATCAGCGCGATGTTATCCACAAGGAAGAGTATAAGGAGAAGACGGACAAATGGGGAAACGAGGGAACGAACGCGGGCTAAAGCCCGCGACTACATTCATGCCGGTTTTTTGATCCCGAATGTAGTCGCGGGCTTTAGCCCTCGTTCTACCCGCCGTTGCGGCGGTCGCTTTCACGCATGACCGTCGCATAGTTGGTACCCAGGAATGTGACAGTGGGGGTGATGTGGCCTTTTACGCCAACCTTGGCGCCTTTGCTGGGAACGCCTCTGCCGTCGGACCATACCCAAAGCCTGCCCGTGCCGTCATCGAGTTGGTAAATGCCTTTGCCCAGGAACCCGATCGACTGCGTCACCTGGCCGACCACGTTTACCTCTTTATTCATAAAGCGTCCGGGATCCGCCGTGATGGCGCCGATCTTGGTGCGCTCACAACCTGCCAGCGCAAGTCCCAACGCCAGAACGACGACCAAGTAAGTGACTCGCTTTGCAATCATGTCTTTTCTCCGAATTTACTTTTTGTTGCGTGTAGCCAGGTCATAAACCAGACCTGCAATTCCGCCAGACACTGCTCCGATTGCTGCACCCTTCTTGCCGCCGGCTATCGCTCCGATGCCGGCGCCCGCTCCGGCGCTGCCACCGACAATCAAAGCTTCGTGCCCCAGCGAGCGCTTTCGTTGCTGCTGAACGACGCTGACTGGCGCGGGATTAGAAACTACAGCGGGATTAGAGACCACAACCGTTCTTGGCTGCACGAAACGTGTACGTGCGATCGGGGCACCGCTCGAGTATTGCGTGCTGACCAGGGCGGTTTGCCGGTCAGGATTAAAAGCTCGGGCCGTGGCCGTGAATAGACCATCGGCCATGGTTCCGAGGAGGAAGGCGAGGATTAATCCCCCCGTAAGCAAGACTTTGGGATTTCTCATAGTTACCTCCTGTCGCATCACGTTTTGACGACCACCGGAAGTCTTTGAGAGCGGGATTATTTTCCCATGCTCAAACCCACGTCCGGCGTGGGTTTCATCGGAGGTACCACCGTAATCGACTGATCCGAAACACAAAAAGCCGATGTGGAATTCACGGTACACCACTTGCAACTGAGTCTTTGAGGACCGGAAAGATTTAGGAGGGACAAAAATGTCTTTAAGCAAATTAGGATTCATCTTGTTGTCCGGCTTCTTGATCTTTGCTACCGCTCCTACCGCACCGGCGCAAAACACCCAATCTCCAAAGGGTGAAAAGCAAACCGGAACACCGCAGCAGGGACAGGCAACACAGGATCAGAAGAAGACAACAGAGAAGAAGGCAACCGAAAAGAAAGCCACTGAGAAAAAGGATGACTCTCAGACGACTGAAAAGAAGGCAACGGCCAAGAAGGCCAAGACCGGAAAGAAAACCAGCGGAGTGCAATCGAAGGAGACAGTCCGCGAAGTTCAGACAGCGCTAAAGAATCACGGATTGGATCCGGGACCGATCGACGGAGCGATGGGGCCCAAGACAATGGACGCGCTTCGAGATTTCCAATCGCAAAATAATCTCCCGGCAACCGGAAAGCTCGACGAGAAAACTGAGGTTGCTTTGGGCGTTCATGCAACACGATCGACCCCGACGTCGCACCTCGACACCGGCGAGATCAGGCAGATCCAGCAGGCTCTCAGTGAACGCGATTACTACTACGGCGACATCGACGGGGCGATGAATCCCGAAACGAAACAAGCCGTAAAGGAATTCCAGTTATTGAATTACATGCCTGCGACCGGCGTTGTTACAGAAAAAGTAATAGTGGCGCTTGGCGTCAGTCCTGATGATACGGAGCAGGCTCAGACCAGTGAGAAAAGCGTTGACCAGGAAGAAGCTGCACGCTACAAGCCCGGCGTCGACGTAGGAGAGGGCAAAGTGGCCGGAGCCGAAACGCAGTCGGATAGCCAGCGGAAAACGAGCGACCAGGGCGCCTATAAGTACGACAACGGTCGCAACACCGACAAGAATCACGCCACCGCCAGCACTGGCACTGTGGACAAGGCTGACAAGGAAGCCGCCGACCGGATTCAGAAATCGGTAGAAGTATTGCAAGCTCTGACGAGCGCTGGAGACAAGGGAATTTCCAACGAGGCGCTCGAGCGCGCGCAAGCCATTGCCGTCATTCCACATGTCGTAAAAGGGGCACTGGGCATCGGCGGCCGATATGGAAAAGGAGTGGTAGCTCAGCGGCTACCCGATGGCAGATGGAGTGCACCAGCCTTTATCCAAATCGGAGGCGGCAGCTTCGGAGCACAGATCGGAGTCAGCGCCACCGATTTGGTCCTGGTCTTCACCGATAAGAAAGGCTTGGACCTTCTTATGAAGGGCAAAGACCTGAAGCTTGGTGTGGATGCTTCAGTTGCAGCGGGCCCGATCGGACGCTCTGCTGAAGCCGGTGTGAACGCAAATCTCGAGACGGGAATTCTCGCATATTCCCGATCCAAAGGTTTGTTTGCGGGGATTGCGCTGGATGGCGCTGTTCTCGACATCGACAACGACATGAACAAGAAAGCGTACGGCGGATCTGTATCCGCTGAGGACATTCTGAACGGAAGAGTCCGGCCGAGCCCCGTCGTGATGCCGTTCACGGATACTGTCAGCAGGATCATTCCCAGGAAGGCCGGCTAGAGGTAATTCATAATGGATAAAGACGTTCTCAGAGCGAAATGGAAACACTTCAGGACCGAACTCAACTATCAGTGGACCGAGCTTACCTCGAGTGAGCTCGACCAGGTTGATGGCAAGCGCGATAACCTCGTATTCCTTCTCGAACATCGGTACGGCTATGCTCGCCGGCGCGCTGAAAGAGAGGTCGATCTCTTTGTAAGTGAGTTCGAAGACAAGCTTCGCAGAGCGTCTTAACCACAACTTGAACGCGGGCTGAAGCCCGCGACTACATTGGGGGATTGATTTCCTGAATTACATTGGGGATTGACTTCCTAAATGTAGTCGCGGGCTTCAGCCCGCGTTTTTGTTCCAGCTTGAATGTAGTCGCGGGCTTCAGCCCGCGTTTTTGTTCCAGCTTGCCGCGTTATGCCCATGTGGTTAGAATCGCCTACATGAATCCAGCCTTCATTGCGCTTATGATCCTGGCCCAGAACCCAATCTCTTCGGAAATAGACCGTCGCACTTCTGCCGTTGAAAGCAAGGTTGTCGCATGGCGGCGGGATTTCCATCAGAACCCGGAACTCGGAAACCGCGAGGTGCGCACGGCGAAGATCGTGGCGGAGCACCTGCGGAGCCTTGGAATGGAAGTAAAGAGTGGAGTGGCGTACACCGGAGTAGTCGGTGTGCTTCGGGGCGGAAGGCCGGGCAAGGTTATTGCTCTGCGGGCAGACATGGACGCGCTGCCGGTCACCGAACAGCTCAACCTGCCGTTCGCTTCCAAAGTGAGAACGAGCTACAACGGACAGGAAGTCGGCGTGATGCACGCGTGCGGTCACGACAACCACGTTGCCATTCTCATGGGTGTTGCGGAGATTCTCGCCGGGATGAAGGAACAGTTGCCGGGAACAGTCAAGTTCATCTTCCAGCCCGCGGAAGAAGGTCCGCCGTCGGGCGAAGAAGGCGGCGCCCAGCTCATGATCAAGCAAGGCGCATTTGAGAATCCGAAGCCGGACGCGGTATTCGGTCTGCATGTGATGGGCATCGCCGGAAATGTCGGGCAGCTCACGTATCGCTCGGGCGGAACAATGGCGAGCGCGGATTTGTTGCGCATCACAATCAGGGGAAAACAGACGCATGGCGCCATTCCCTGGGGTGGCGTCGATCCCATCGTCGTTGCGTCTCAGATTGTGCTTGGACTTCAAACGATCGCGAGCCGGCAGCTCGACATCACGAGAGTACCGTCCGTCATCACGATTGGCAGCATCCATGGCGGTGTAAGGAACAACATTATTCCCGACGAAGTCCAGATGGAGGGCACGGTTCGCACGTTTTCTCCGGAAGTTCAGGACGAAATGCATCGCCGGATAAAACTCACCGCCGAGTCGATCGCCCAGAGCGCCGGAGCCACTGCGACTGTTCAGATTACGCGCCAGCTTCCAATCACATTCAACAATCCCACGCTTACCGAGCAGATGCTTCCAACGCTCCAGCGTGTTGCCGGCGCAGCCAATGTCTCCGTACAGCCACCGGTGACCGGTGCCGAAGATTTCTCCTTCTTCGCTCAGAAGGCTCCGGGACTGTTCATTTTCCTTGGATCGAACAAGACGGGTGTGGACGCCACGACCGCCCCGGTCAACCATTCCCCGCTTTATGAAGTTGATGAAGGAGTGCTGCCGCTGGGAGTGCGGGCTCTTGCCAATCTTGCCCTGGATTATCTATCGCGGAAGTAACGCGTCTAAAACTCATAAGGACACTTTTATTCTTTTTCAAGAAAGAGGGATCTTTATGAGAAACCTTAAACAGAAACACGAACGGCCACCGGTCCATTCTTACCGGGCCAAGACACTGCCTTTCCGGATGCCGCTTAACGGCATTTCCGATCGAACCCTCCAGAATCATCACGACAAGCTGTATGTCGCGTACGTCGAGAAGAAGAACGAAATCGAAAACCAGCTCGAGGAGCTGGGACGAGAGATCGTGGGCGGGAAACCATCCGCCGGCAATTCCACCTACAGTGAGCTCCGTGCGCTGAAAGATGGCGAAACTTATGCTGTGAACGCCGTCTATCTGCACGAGTGGTATTTCGAAGTTCTGGGCGGCGACGGACAATTCGAAAATGCGCGCGAGCTGATCGATGCCCTCGGCAACACCTATGGCTCGGTTGAATCATTCATCAAATATTTCTCCGAGTGTGCGATGGCGTCCCGCGGCTGGGCGGTGCTTGCGTGGAACACGAAAGAGCATCGTCTGTGGGTATACAACTCTGATGCTCACAATCAGGGCGGCGTGTGGGGCGCTCTTCCGGTCATTGTTCTCGATGTCTACGAACACGCCTATTTCATGGATTATGGCGCCGATCGAAAAGCGTACATCAAAGCGTTCTGGAAAAATTTCAACTGGTCCGCCGCGAACGAGTTGTTCAGGAGAGCTTCCGAGATCCGGCTCTAGAAAACATTTTCAGCCGCGGATTACGCGAATTACGCGGCTGAACCCTTCTTCGAATCGATGAGATGCCGACTAGCATCCTAACGTGCCGCTGTGGACATCGATGGAAGACGAATGGTAGACTCCTCCGTTCTTTGACAACCAATTACGACAGACCGAGGAGGAGCGATGGAAGCATTGGAGGCAATCTTCAGATGGTTGCACGTCTTCGCCGGTATCACCTGGATCGGACACCTCTACTTCTTTAACTGGGTCAATGGGCCGCTGCAGGCAAAGCTCGACGGTCCTACCAAGAAAGTCGTCGTTCCGGAGCTGATGCCCCGGGCGCTCTATTGGTTCCGTTGGGGAGCGGCGTATACCTGGTTTACGGGTGTGCTTCTGCTGATGCTCGTTTACTACGCCGGGCAGCAAGCTTTGGCTTCAGGAGCGAGTTGGTCGCCCGGCGCGCTCATCATGATTGCTGTGACCTTCATCGCGCCTTTCATCTACGACGCGCTGTGGAAGAGCAGCCTTGCCAACAACCTTCGCGCCGGCGTGATCGTTTCCTTCATCCTTCTCTCCATCGTAGTGGCGCTTTTCGTCTACTTCGCTCAGTTCAGCTATCGCGGGACGCTGATTCACACCGGGGCTCTCTTCGGAACCGTCATGGCTTTCAACGTCTGGTTCCGAATCTGGCCGAACCAGCAAAAGATCATCCGAGCGGTGAAGAACGGCGAGACGCCTGACGCCGGTATCGTGAAGGTTGCGGGCTTGAGATCCAGACACAATACGTATATGTCCGTGCCGCTGCTATGGGCCATGATCGGGCAGCATACGACTTACTTTGCCGGGGGCAATCTCGGGATTCCCAGCAACTACTACTGGGTGTTCTGGCTTCTCGTGATCATCGTTGGCTGGCACATCGTGTTTCAGTGCTATAAAAAGGCGGGCAAGGTCCAGGGGTTCTAGGACGAGGGAACAAACGCGGGCTAAAGCCCGCGACTACATTAGAACCGAGTTGATTCTAAATGTAGTCGCGGGCTTTAGCCCGCGTTTTGTTTCTTTATGTTTTACCGGGCAGCGATGACCAGCGGAGAGCGAAGCGTGAATTCCAGCTTGGTTTCAGATGGAATATTCAGCTTTTCGCCTTTGGTCATAACTTGAACTGCAGTGGCGCCACCGGCTCCAACACCCGCACCGATAGCAGCGCCCTTACCGCCGCCGGCAATCGCGCCGATACCGGCACCGATGGCTGCACCGAGTCCGGCTCGTTTTGCCGTCTGACCGCCGCGGCTTGCCCCCGCTTGCTCGTATTCGGATGTCGTCAGCGAATACGGAACACCGTTGACAACAATTTGAGTCAGCTCGAGCCCGAGTTCAGCCTTTCCCGCGACGCGGCCGGCCTCATTGATGTTGGCTATGCGTCCACGAACATCGGCGCCGCGCGGAACCACTTCGACTCCGCCCTGATAGAGCGGCTCATCGAGAACGGCGACGAATGTTTCGCCCATCTTGTTCGTTTCACTGTTGATGCTGTCGATCATCCGAACCGTGAGCTTCGATCCGGTCGGAATCGTCCATGCCGTATCGGCAGCGCTCGACGATGACGGACGCGTCACGCGCTCGTTGCCGGGCACCAGCCTCGGCGTTGTCTGGTTAGCGGACGACGTTGTCGATCTGGTTGACGAAGAAAGTGGGGACTTCTCGTCTCCAAACAGAAGCTGCTGAATGGAGAGAATGTCGTAGTCCTTAACTATTCCATCGTTCGCCCGAAATTTAACAACTCTGGCTGACCCACCCTCAAAGTAACCGGACACTCTTTCTCCGGACTTGAGGACCAACGTGTCGGAAAACAACGGTACGGCAAACAAAACCAGTACCGCGATGAACGTTGTGATTCGCGTCAGTTTCCTCATGATGCCTCCCTAAGGATTTTGGTAACTTCCAGTTTAGACCCCTCAGCTTCGAAAAGAGGGTGTTGCAATTTCTCTGCCAGCCGCGCGACTTTGTAACGATCTGAAGATGAAGGGATGAAACAGGTCCTTCCACCAGGCTCGACGAGGCCGGGGACTAGAAAATTTACATGGTGATTGATGTAAACTGGCAAACGCGGTCCGTGGGAAATGGCGGAGGTAATTCGGGGACAGACGCATAAATCCCCTAATTACGTTCGAAGCGCTGTTGATTCGTAATTAGGGGATTTATGCGTCTGTCCCCGAATTACCTCCGCCATTTCCCACGGACCACGGGCCCGTAGCTCAGTTGGATAGAGCATCTGCCTTCTAAGCAGGGGGTCGCAGGTTCGAGTCCTGCCGGGCCTATTTATGGCCGTAAGTTTCTGCTATAGTAAGAGATTGGGCTTATTGGCACAAGCCCTACAGAGAGCGGGAAAGGAGAATTAGTAGTGTCACAGAAATCCCCTCAAACATTAGTTATGGAGGAAGACCAGCGGGCCAGGGGGGGGCCCATCATCAATGACTTCAGTATTCAGGTAGCCACTGTCAACGGTTCAGGCAGTCAATCTTCAAATACAGTCCTAATGCGATCCATTTTTCAGATGGGTATTCCCGTCAGCGGGAAGAATCTGTTCCCTTCTAATATTGCCGGACTGCCGACCTGGTTCACGATCCGCGCGAACAAAGATGGCTGGATCGCGCGGCGGAAGGAAATCGACTTCCTCGTGGCCATGAATCCCGAAACGGCGCGCGAGGACGTGATGAATCTGGATCCCAATCGCGTGGTCGTTTATGAAGAAACACTTAAGCTGAATCAGTATCGCAAGGATCTCGCGTTCTTCCCTGTTCCCTTCGCGAAGCTTTCCACTGAAATCACACCGGATTCGCGGCTCCGAAAGCTTCTGGCGAACATGATTTACGTTGGCGTTGTGGGCCACCTGCTCGAGATCGATCCGGCAGAGATGGAGCAGGCGCTGACCAAGCAGTTCAAAGGAAAGGCGAAGGCGGTTGCACTGAACAAGACGGCGCTCGAAGTCGGCCGGAAGTATGCGAAAGAGAATTTCGACAAGAGCCTTGTTCCTTACCGTTGCGAGCGAATGAACGCCACGAAGGGCAAGATCATCATCGATGGGAATTCCGCGGCTGCGCTGGGTTGTATGTTCGCAGGCGTTACCGTTGCCACCTGGTATCCGATTACACCTTCATCGAGCCTTTGCGAAGCGCTGGGGGATTACATGAAGGACTACCGGATGGATGAGAACGGCAAGTCCACCTTCGCGATCGTTCAGGCCGAAGACGAACTCGCGGCCGTCGGTATGGCGCTCGGCGCAGGCTGGGCGGGAGCGCGGTCGATGACTTCCACTGCAGGTCCTGGAATTTCCCTCATGCAGGAATTCGTAGGGCTCGGTTATTACGCGGAAATCCCGACCGTCATCTTCGATATTACCCGCGTCGGTCCCAGTACCGGATTGCCGACGCGAACGCAGCAGTCCGACATTCTCTCGCTGGTTTATTGCTCGCACGGCGATACGAAACACATCGTTCTCTTGCCGGCCAGCGTCGGGGAATGCTTCGATATGGGTTATGAAGCGTTCGATCTTGCCGAAAGATTTCAGACGCCGATCTTCGTGATGAGCGACCTCGACCTTGGCATGAACAACTGGATGTCGGATCCGTTCAAATATCCAACGAAGAAATTCGATCGAGGCAAGGTGCTTTCGGTTGAGGATCTCAAGAAACTTGGCAGCTTCCAGCGTTACGCCGACGTGGATGGAGACGGTATTCCGTACCGCACGCTGCCGGGAACGAATCACCCGGCGGCTTCGTACTTCACTCGTGGAAGCGGGCACAACGAGAAGGCCGTGTACAGCGAGCGTCCGGACGATTACAAGCACAACATGGATCGCCTCAACAGAAAGTACGATACGGCCCGGCAGTACATGCCGCAGCCGGAAATCGCTCATGCCGACGGTGCAAAGATCGCGTTCCTGGCTTTCGGTACGACGCACTGGGCCATCATCGAATCACTGGATCAATTGAACCGCGAATACAAATTGCCGGTCAGCTACTACCGGCTGCGCGCATTGCCGTTTACAAAAGACCTGGTCGAATTGTTCAGGAGATACGACCGGGTTTATGTTGTCGAACAGAATCGAGACGGCCAAATGGAGGCGCTGGTGAAACTGGAACTGCCTGCGGAACTGGTGGGCAAGATCCGGAGCATCCGGCACTACAGCGGAATTCCGATCGACGCTCGCTTCGTCACGGATGAACTAGTGGCTGCAGAGAAAGGAGAAAAGAACTAATGTCAACCACGATGCAACCACCGTCTGCGCCGAAGAATACAAACAGACTCGGCTACAGCATGGCCGACTATAAAGGCGCCGACTCCACACTCTGCGCCGGTTGCGGTCATGACGCTATTACGTCTCAGATCATTAAGGCCTTTTATGAATATGGCGTCGAACCTCATCTGGTCGCAAAGCTGAGCGGCATCGGGTGCTCGAGCAAGACACCGGCTTACTTCCTGAGCCGGTCGCATGGATTCAATGGCGTTCACGGCCGCATGCCCTCTATCGCAACCGGAGTGATGCTCGCCAATCGCAAGCTGGTCTCCATCGGAGTGAGCGGCGATGGCGACACGGCGTCGATCGGCATGGGACAGTTTGTCCATTTGCTCCGTCGAAACGTGCCGATGATCTACATCATCGAAAACAACGGCGTGTACGGTCTGACCAAGGGCCAGTTTTCGGCGACCGCCGATTACGGCTCAAAGGCCAAGAGCGGCACCCTCAACGAATTGCCCGCGATCGACGTCTGCGCCATGGCGATCGAGCTGGGCTGCAACTTTGTGTGCCGGTCATTTGCCGGCGATCCAAAGCAGATGGTTGCGCTTCTGAAGGCGGCTCTCGGACATCAGGGCACATCGATGTTCGACGTGATCAGCCCCTGCGTCACGTTCAACAACCACGAAGGATCGACGAAGAGTTACAAATACGCCAAGGATCACGAAGAAATGCTGCACGAGATTTCATACGTGCCTTTCTTCGAGCAGATCAACGTCGATTACAAGGAAGGCGAGACAACCGACGTCCAATTGCACGACGGTTCGCATATTCGCCTGAGGAAGGCTGACAAAGGCTACGATCCGACCAGCAAGGCTGATGCTCTGGATACGCTGAGAAAATGTCAGGAGTCGAACGAGTTTCTGACCGGTCTGATCTACATTAATGAACAGAAACCGGATTTCCTTTCACTGCTGAATATGATGGATGCTCCGCTGGCTACGCTGCCTCAGGAAACTGTACAGCCTTCGGCGGATGATCTGAAGGAGATCATGGCGGAGTTGATGTAAGCCGATTCAGGAAGAAATTAGCCGCGGATTTCACGGATTACGCGGATGATTTCTTCCTGAATCGATCGCTCACCCTGACAGGCAGCCGTGACTCACGGCTTCGGCGGACCCTGTTGATTCATTGCATCCAGGGTCCTTTTTGTTTGGTCCAGTTCCGCCCGAGTAGCTGTAAGCTGATTTTGAATTTCGCCGAGCCGCGTCTGCGTCTGGTTTTTCGTCTCCTGGTCGATCACCGGAGCGAACAATTGGTTCGTGAGCTGGTTGATCTGAAGCTGTAGACCCGTCTCCTGATCCTGAAGCTCTTGCACTCGCTTCCGGGTCTTGTCCGCACGCTCGTTCCAATCCTTCACGGCATCCACTGAAGACGCCGCCGGGGCAGCGGGTTTCGCGGCATTGGCGGGGCTCGCGGCGTTCGCGGGGCTCGCGGCGTTGGCTTTCGGGTCTACCGGCTTTGCTTCAGCGGCAGGTTTACTTTCCGGAACCGGGACGCTCACGACGCTGGTCACTACCTTGTTGTTGATTTGTGCCCGGCGAGCTCGCTCCTGGCGGGCAATATCCGCCAGTGTCTGGGCCTGGACCGTGATCGCCGTTAACAGAATTACGATCAAGGGTTTCATGACTCCAATTATACATTTCAATTGCCCGGCATGCGATGGGGCCATCCTGATGAAGCCTTCGCAAACCGGCCGCGTGACGTGCCCGCATTGCAGGCACGACGCCGAGGTTTTCGTCAACGACTCGCTCCTCAGTCGCGGTGTAGTCACAACCTGTGTATCGTGCGGTCATGACACGTTTTATGTCCAGAAAGATTTCAATCGCTCGCTTGGCCTTGTGATTGTTGGACTTGGCGTTGCCGCCAGTCTATTTTTCTTCTCCCGCGGGCAGCCGATTCTCGCCATGGCCTCACTGGCGTCTACGGCTTTGGTCGACTTTATCGTCTACTTCCTGGTTCGCGATGTGACGGTCTGTTACTCATGTCATGCCCTCTACCGTGGCTTCGGGCGCAACCCCGAACATGAGGGTTTCGACTTGAAAAAGCTGGAGAAATACGGCGGTCGGACGCCTCGAAGCATTCGGTGACTGCCTTGAAAAACATCGCACTTATAGGTTATCGTCACTTGTTGAGCTACCCATCCCAATGAATGTGAAGGACATCAATCCGGAGATACTCGCTCGGCAAGTCGTTCCGCCCACAAGGTTACCTCCCGATCAGACGCTTCTCGACCTCCTTTATTATATGAAGCTCACCCGGGAGCTCGAGTTCAGGATCGAGCGAAAACTCTACCGGCAGGGCAAGATCGTCGGTGGCGTTTATGTCGGGCGCGGCCAGGAAGCCATAGCCGTTGGTAGTTGCATCAATCTGCGGGCTGACGACGTGGTCTGTCCTTCGCATCGCGATATGGGCGCCTTCCTGATTCGCGGCATGTCACTGAGGACAATTCTGGCGCAATACATGGCGAGGAAAACCGGTGCGACGCGCGGCAAAGACGGCAACATGCACATGGGGGATTTGAAGCACAACCTTATTCCTTTCGTGAGCATGCTAGCGGATAACGTGCCTGTCGCCGCAGGAATCGGACTTTCATTCAAAATGCGCGGTCAGGACCGCGTGGCGCTTTGCTTCTTCGGCGATGGCGCAACAAGCCGTGGCGACTGGCACGAAGGGGTCAATATGGCATCGGTCTTCAAGGTTCCGGTCGTCTTCATTTGCAACAACAACCAGTACGCCTACTCGACACCGTTGGAACGGCAGATGGCGGTGGAAAACGTCGCGGACCGCGCCGAAGCTTACGGTTTGCCGGGTGAAATCGTGGATGGCAACGATGTTTTGGCGGTCTGGGACGCGGCCACACGCGCCATCGAAAGAGCGCGAAGCGGACAGGGGCCGACCTTGATCGAGTGCAAAACTTTCCGCATGACAGGTCACTCCGCTCACGATGACGCCGGATACGTGCCCGCCGAGTTATTCGAGTTCTGGGAAGAGCGTGATCCCATCAACAAGTTCGAACGCTTCCTCAAAGAGCGCGGCATCATTACCGCCTCCGGCATCGAGGATCTGCAGAAGCGGATCAACCGGGAAATCGACGAGGCCATTCAAATAGCCGAGAAAGACCCGTTCCCGGATCCGGAAGACTGCCTGAAGGACGTGTACTATGAGGAAAGTTAGGATGTGGAAGCCAGAAGGAAACAATCGCAATTCCGGCTTCTGCATTGGTATCCAAATTCTGGCTTCTGGCTTCTGGCTTCTGGCTTCCCCCCAACTCAACATATGGCTCTAACCACTTATGTAGAAGCGATCCGTCAGGGAATCTGGGAAGAGATGGAGAAGGACGAGCGTGTGTTCGTCCTCGGAGAAGATGTAGGCATCTACGGCGGCGCCTTCAAAGTCACCGCCGGCATGCTTGAAAAGTTCGGGGAATGGCGGATCATCGATACGCCTATTTCCGAATCCGCTATCGTCGGTGCCGCAATCGGCGCCGCCCTCATGGGAATGCGGCCGATTGCGGAAATGCAGTTCGCCGACTTCATTTCCTGCGCGTTCGATCAGATCACAAACTTCGCCGCCAAATGCCGATATCGCTGGGGCGCCGGCGTGCCGATTGTTGTTCGCGGACCAAGCGGCGGCGGCGTTCACGGAGGCCCCTTCCATTCGCAGAATCCCGAAATGTATTTCGTCCATACGCCGGGCCTCAAGGTGGTTTGTCCATCGACGGCGTACGATGCAAAAGGGCTCATCAAGGCGGCGATCCGCGATCCGGATCCCGTGATTTATTTCGAACACAAGTTTCTTTACCGGCGTGTGAAAGAAGAACTGCCCACCGACGACTTTGTTGTGCCAATCGGCAAAGCGTCCATTCGAAGACCGGGCACCGACATCAGCGTCCTGACCTATGGAGCAATGGTTTACAACGCGCTGGATGCAGCCAAGGAACTCGAAAGGGAAGGCATCGATCTCGAAGTCGTCGATCTACGGTCACTCCTGCCGTTCGACAAAGAGACCATCCTTGAATCCGTGAAGAAGACAAATAAAGTCATCCTGCTTCACGAAGACACACGGATCGGAGGATTCGCAGGCGAATTGGCTGCTATCATTTCAGATGAGGCTTTCGAATATCTCGATGGGCCGATTCGACGCATCACGGCTCCGGATACGCCAGTCCCGTACAGTCCGCCACTCGAGGAGTTCTTCCTCCCGAAGGTTTCGGATATCGTTAACGTAGCTCGTGAGCTATACGCTTACTGAACAGGACACTCATGGCTGACACAAAAGTCATCATGCCCCAGATGGGGGAAAGTATTTTTGAAGGCACGATTACGAAGTGGCTCAAGAAGAAGGGTGACAAGATTCAACGTGACGAGCCTCTGTTCGAAATTTCCACCGACAAAATCGACTCCGAAATTCCATCTCCTGCTTCTGGTGTGGTTCAGGACATTCTGGTCAAGGAAGGCCAGACCGTGCAGATCAACACCGTTGTCGCCGTGATCGGCGATGGAACGTCGACGCCGGCTGAGGCGCCGAAGGAAGCTCCGAAGGAAACCCGGAAAGAAGCACCGAAAGCAAGCCCGACAGAACCCCCGAAGGAAGCGCCCAAAGAAGTAAAAGGAACGGCTCCTATCGACGGCCCCGTGCCGGAAACTGACGAAGAAGAGGAAGGCGGCGAAGAAGGCGGGCCGGAAGGTACCAGATCTTCTCCATTGGTCCGGCGGATCGCGAAGGAACATGGCGTCGACCTGTCGGCCCTGGCCGGCAAAGGAACGGGGATCAACGGCCGAATTACGAAGCGCGACATCCTGAGCTACGTCGAGCAGGGTGGAACAGCAGAAAAGCCCGCTGCCAAAGCGCCGGCGGCACGGCCTGCGGCGCCTGTTCCGCCGCCGGCCGCCGCGCCGCCCCCACCGCCTGCGATGAAATTCGCGGGCGAGGTGGAACGCGTTCCGATGACGCAGATGCGCAAGTCGATCGCCGAACACATGGTCATGAGCCGGCGCACTTCCGCGCACGTGACCACGTTCTTCGAAGTCGATTGCTCACGCATCATGAAAGCGCGTGAAAACTCGCGCGCCGAATTCGAGCGTTCCGGTGTCAAACTCACGGTGACACCCTTCTTTGTGCAGGCAGCGGCAAATGCGCTGAAGAAGTTTCCGATTGTGAATTCGTCGGTTGATGGCGATACCATTGTTTACAAGCGTCCTGTCAATATCGGAATCGCTGTGAGTCTCGAAACGGGACTGATCGTCCCGGTCGTCAAGAACGTCGATCAAAAAAATCTGCTCGGAATTGCCAACGCCATCAACGACGTCGGTGAACGGGCCCGGAACAAGAAACTCACCCCGGATGACGTGAAAGACGGAACGTTTACAATTACCAATCCGGGGCAGTACGGCGCATTGATCGGAACGCCCATCATCAACCAGCCGCAGGTCGCCATCATGGGCATGGGCGCAATCAAGAAGCGCGCCGTTGTGATCGATGACGCGATTGCGATCCGGCCAATGATTATCCTGTCGCTATCGTTTGATCATCGCGTCATTGACGGCGCTGTTGCGGACCAGTTCATGGCCGAAGTCCAAAAACAGCTGGAGAACTGGCCGGTTTGAAACCCTCGATGCACGAACATCTCAAAAAGCGCGACCAGGTTCGAGGCATTACCCGGGAGGTGTTGCGGACCTTCGGCAACCTTCAGCCTAAACTGGAACACCTTGCCGCGACTCCGTTGCCCGTCAAGACTACAGTCATCCAGATTCTCGACGACCTGCTCGAGGTGATTTATCCCGGCTACTTCGGACGGAAGTACGTCGAAACCGCCAACATCGAGTACCACATCGGAGACCTGATCGATTCGATCTACGCCCGGTTGACGCAGGAGATCTACAGGAGCGTGCGTCCCGACTGCCAGAACAAAGGCGACACGTGCGACCACTGCGATGGAATTGCCGAGGAGGAAGCCCTCGTTTTTCTGCGACAGATGCCGGAGCTCCGAAAACGGTTATCGGAGGACGTGCAGGCGGCTTACGATGGGGATCCTGCGGCCAAAAGCATCGATGAAGTCATCTTTTCGTACCCGGCGATTTTGGCTATTACGATTTTCCGCCTGGCTCACGAGCTGAATCTTCAGGGGATCCCTCTGCTGCCCCGGATGATGACCGAGTATGCGCATTCCGTCACGGGAATCGACATCCACCCCGGCGCGACCATCGGAAGCGGGTTTTTCATCGATCACGGCACGGGAGTCGTGATCGGCGAGACGACAAATATCGGAAATCGCGTCAAACTATATCAGGGGGTCACGCTGGGCGCCCTGAGCTTTGCGAAGGACGACGAAGGCCGGATGATCCGGGGTAAAAAGCGTCACCCGACGATTGAGGACGACGTTGTGATCTACGCCGGTGCAACGATCCTGGGCGGCAGCACGGTCATCGGCCGCGGTTCGGTCATCGGCGGTAACGTATGGTTGACACGATCGGTGCCGCCTTACACGCGAGTAATTATTTCCGAACCCGAGCTGGTTATCGATCAGAAGTGAGGTTGATGTGATTCGAGATACCGCCAACAAACTCATCGAAAAGTTCTATGGAGTTCTTCCCTACGAAACTGCAGTCCATCTCGCCAACGCGCAGAAGGAGCTTCTGAAAGCCGTTGGAAGCGTGATCGACGAGCAGATCAAGTGGACGGACGTTCACGTCGAGCGGGCGCACGGAAAACCGCCACAGTCGTAATGATTCCCCTCCTAAGTTAGGAGGGTTGGCTGCGCCATCAAGAAATGCTGCGAAGCCACCGAAGCCTGGCGCAGACGGGGTGGTTCCCCAGCAAAACCTCCAGGCAGGAGCTTTGGAACCACCCCGCCTGCTCGGCCTTTTCTGGAATTTGATGGCCTCGCAGGCACCCCTCCTAACTTAGGAGGGGAGTTTCAGTACTCGTGCAACGATGATCGTCATGTCATCGTGCTGTTTTGCGCCGGCGGCAAATTGGTCGGCGGAGGCGATGAGTTCCGCAATCATTTCCGGCGCCGTTTCTTTCTGAAGTGTCCGGACACACGCCACTAAACGTTCCTCGCCCCACTCTTCATCAGCCGGATTCATCGCCTCGCTTATGCCGTCGGTAAATGCCACGAACACATCGCCAGGCTGAAGCGTGATCATCGCCTGCTCGTAAGCAAACATGGGCAGCAGGCCCACCACGGGCCCTCCCGCCTCGAGCCGCAGAACGTCGTGAGAGCCGCGAAACACAAGCGGTGGATTGTGACCTCCGTTCACGTATGTGAGATTGCGCGTGGACGGCTCGTACTGCGCGTAAAAGAAAGTCGCGTTGGGACCAAGACTCAGAATCCCCAGGACCTTTTGATTGAGCGACAGGGGCAACACCAATTCCGCCTCCAGTTGCTCCTGTGCTGCTTTCTCGATCGCTGTGCCGTTTGCGGGAATCCGCACGTCCGGCGGCGTCGAATATCCCACCGCATAGGCCACTTCGAATGCGCCGCCACCGTTCAGCAGGACGGCGACACGCGGCACATGCAGCGATTCGGAAATTCGATTCGCAACCGTTTCGAGCAGCGGCCCTGTCTCCACCATTGTTCTGACTTTGTTCGCAAGATCGCTGAGAATCTGCTCCGCATCGTAAGCCTCCCGAAAGAATCGCCGATCGATCCACGTGCGAGTCTTTTTTGCAAATACCTGAATAAGGGCGACC
>Ga0137403_10001797_pt1 | contig 26765 bp, 24 predicted proteins | sample CZOMad2_1_16fung_FD_122057 | JGI IMG/M metagenome (GOLD analysis project Ga0137403, IMG submission 122057) | Vadose zone soil fungal communities from Angelo Coast Range Reserve, California, USA - CZOMad2_1_16fungal (Hybrid Assembly) | ecosystem: Environmental > Terrestrial > Soil > Vadose zone... | reverse complement strand
TAGCCATCGACGTGCGTTAAATGCGTTAAGGAGAACTGTACCATGCAGACGGAACTTAACACGCGAAAACTCAATTGAGCAAGATTCTCTTCAGCTCGCCGTGCACAAAAAGTGTTTCACTGTATCAGAACCGGAAGCGGTAGCGACGGGCCAAAGATTCAATCTCAGAATTGTCGCTTAGACACCCATTAATTTCGGTATCAGGTTACGCTCCAAAAGTTGAGTACTCGGCCGGTCGAACCGCTTCCGGTTCTGATACGGCCACACCAACTCGCTTATTTACTTTTTGTGCAAAGCCTCTTCAGCGCTCAGAAAAGGAATCCGGAAAGTGTTCGTTACCGGCTCCCCGGTGCGGGAGAACCTTCAGATTGTTTCCAGTTAGTGTTGATGCGGACGGTCTTCAACGACGGAGCGTCCAGCACGTTTGAGTCAAAACCGGTAACGTATGGTTTCACCAGGGAGTAAGACGATGCGAAATAGATCGGCATCGCGCTCAAATCCTTCAGCGCCTGTGCCTCTGTTTCGATTAACGGTGGCATACTCAAGTTCTTCTCTTTCACCAGCGGCGATTTGCCATTGGTAACATCCGCAGACGATGCGGACTCTGGTCGGGCTCCGGAGGACAGGCTCGGTTGGGCGCCCTCCTGGAAGAGCATCCGAATGTTTGTAAGCTCGTCGGTTGTTTGCATCACAATCCCGCGCCGGACTACGTCATAGTCACCAGCCCGAATGGCCGCCTCATAGTCGTCCCAGTTCTTAACTACGATCTCGGTCTCGATGTTCAGCACGCTTCGCCAGGTGGCGGCAACCGCCTGCGCTACGATACGCTGCTGCTCGTTCCGGTTGATAAGCAGTCGGATCCGCGGAAAGTCCTTACCTTCTGCATACCCAGCCTCCGCCAGTAACTCCCTGGCACGCTCGTACTCCTTTTCCAGTAACTCCGACTTATCGACTACAGGCTTTTGCGTGTTCGGCGCTGTCTCAGGAAGGAAGCGCTTCGCTGGTTCTGTGGCCCCTCCCATTTCATCGGCGCTGATGCGTTCGCGGTCAATCCCGATGGCCAGTGCCTCGCGCACCCGAACATCGTCAAACGGCGCGTGCCTTGTATTGAAACTGTAATAAGTCAAAGCACCATAGGTCGTGCGCCGAAAGTCCTCGTAGGGTGTCAGCAGTTTTATTGCCAGGGGTTCAAAAGCAGCATTGGTCACGGCGTCAACTTCTCCGGCTCGGTAAGCGGCCAGCGCAGATTCCGCATCCTTCTGACCGACAAACTCAACTCTCTGGAGTGCTACCTGATCCTTGTCCCAGTAATTGTTCGCGCGCTCCAACAGCACGCGCTCGCCTTCGGTCTTCGCCAGTGAGAAGGCCCCATTGGAAACCAGATCATTTGCTACCAGCCTGCTAACGCTGCGCTCGTCTTTCAGCTTTACTGGGCGAAAGACTGGATGAGATACCAGCGCGGGGAAGTTCATGTCCGGCCGTTGCAGACGCACGCGCAACACGCGGTCGGAAACAGCTTCCACTCCGAAACGACCGTTCGAACTCGTTGTGTTCGCCGGTCCGGCGTTACTGCCGGCTTTGAGACCGCCATGCTTCTCTGCCTGCGGTGGCGGGGCAGTCGTTGACGAAAGGCCGGTTGCGATATTGGCGCCTTCGATATTGGCGAGCAGTTCCGTGTGCGGCGCCAACTCTCCGATTCTCATCGTGCGGCGCCATGAGCGCACGAAATCCGCGGCCGTAACCAAATCACCATTGGACCAGCGAGCGTCATCGCGCAAATAGAATGTCCAGACGCGCCCGCCACTGGACGACTCCCAACTTGTAGCGACTGCTGGCACGGGAGTCAGCGTCCCCGGGTCGTAATCTGTCAGTCCCTCAAAGATTGCTCTCACCAGGTCGGTGTCAGGCGGCGCGGCCGCAAACGCAGGATCGAAAGTTTGCGGCAGGCCACCGTCGCTCCAGTGGAATTCCTGCGCGCGCGGTACCACCACGCGACCATAAAAAGGCTCCAGCTTTTCGTCGAGGAAACAGCCGGCGTGGCCAAGCATCACCGCGAGCAGAAGCGCGCTCGCCAGCCAGGTGGAAAACCTCCCTCGTCTGGGGAAACTCTTTTTCTTTCGCACCATATGGAAAGCTGATTTTGAAAACCAAACAGCCAAGCGCTCTTTTACTCTTCTTCTAGCCCAGTACGCAGCTCTTCGTAGACTTCCGTAGTGCGCTTGCGCGCGGCTTCAAATCCATCAGAAGTATCTATCAAGTAGTCGGCAAACTTCTTCTTCTCGTCCTGCGACATTTGGGCGCCGATGCGTTTTTCCGCCTCTTCCCGGCTTAGATTGTCACGTGCCATCAAGCGCTGGAGCTGCACCTCAGGGCGACAGTGTACGACAATTAGTTTATCAAAACGTTTGTAACCCCCCGATTCGATCACCAGGGCGGCATTGACAACGGCGATCCCGTTGGGATCTATCGCTTCCCACTCGCGCAAACGCTCGTCTTGTTTGGCAATGATATAGGGATGGAGTATCGAGTTTAACGTCGCCCGTTCATCCGCATCGGCGAAGACGAGCGCGCCCAACTTTGAACGATCAAGGCTACCGTCCTCTCGAAGAAAACCTGACCCAAATGCCGCTACAACATCTCGCAAAGCAGGCGAGCCGAGCATCACAACTTCGCGCGCGGTTTCGTCGGCGTCCAACACCCGGCAGCCAAGCTCACCGAGCACGCCTGAAACGAACGACTTCCCTACCCCAATCGATCCTGTTAAGCCAACGCGCAGCATCAAGCAAGAATGGTTATGGGTTTTTCCTGTTGTATTCGGCAATAAAAGTTCGCGTGATATCCATGGCTGGATTCACTGTTAACACGGCCGGAAGCAGCTTGCTGATGTCGAGGATCATTGTTAGGCCGTGCTGGCTCGCATACTGGTCCAGCGCTTTGCCTATATCGGTTGAAATCGGGCCAACGACCTCATTGTAGCGCCTCTCAACATCAGCATCCGCTTGCTCTTTCTTGTATTTGTATTCCCGTTGCAGGCGCTCGCCCTCTTCCTGCCTGGCCTGAATGGTCTGCTGAGCTACAACCGAATTCCCGCTGAGCCTGGTAATCTCGTCACCTATTGCCTTGATTCGGCCTTGAAGAGTAGTTAGCTCAGCAAGCTTTGGCTGAAATTCGCGCTGCACGGTCTTAACTGCGTTAAGGTAGCGCGTGACACCTGCCTTCTCATCGCCGAACATGCTCGTATCAACGAGTGCGATCTTCGTGTCGGGCACAGCCGCGGTCGCGCCTGGTGTTGGTTGCGGTGCTGCTGCTTTGGGGCTCGCTGCTCCCGAGGGTCCCGGGCGCGCCTGGGCTGCGGCCGAAATAGACGCGATGGTCAAAAGCACTAAGACCGTTGGAATAACAAGAATTCTTTTCATGTTGGTTTAGTTGCTCCTTATCAGGCAAGACTGATCCTTTTCTTCACTACTTGGTGGTTAGCTGAGTCCTCTTCGCTGCCGCGCGGCTTTGACAGTGTTATGCATCAGCATGGCAACCGTCAGCAGGCCCACACCACCCGGCACAGGCGTGCGCCTGCCGGCTACTTCATCAGCCTCCACGGGATTAACGTCGCCAACAAGTGTGTAGCCGCGCTTGGAAATAGCCTCTAACCTCTTATCGGCTTCCGCCCCAAACAATCTCCGCGCAGTAGTCTTATCGGTAATGTTGTTCATGCCAACATCGATTACCGTGGCTCCGGGCTTTATGTGTTCTCGCCCGATGAAACCTGGCCTCCCAATCGCGACGACCAGGATTTCGGCCTGACGCGTAACCGCAGCAAGATCGCGGGTGCGGGAATGGCAGATCGTCACCGTGGCATCCCGCTGCAAAAGCAATTGTGCCATCGGCCGGCCTACAATCTGACTACGACCAACAACACAAGCGTTGGCCCCACTGATAGGAATTTTCGAGCGGTCCAGGAGTTCAATAATGCCGGCCGGCGTACATGGCACAAATGTCGGCCTTCCCATTGATAACCTGCCAATACTAACCGGGTGAAATCCATCGACATCCTTTGCCGGATCGATCGCTTCAATGATCCTCGTCTCCTCAATCTCTCGGGGCAGAGGCAACTGAACCAAAATGCCGTCAACGTCTTCACGCGTATTTAGTGACGCAATCAAATCCATCAACTCGATCTCGGTAGTTGTTGCGCGCAACGCATGATGCTCGGAACGTATGCCCACCTCTTCAGAGGCCCGTATCTTGTTTCGAACGTACACCGCCGAGGCGGGGTCATCGCCCACGCGAACGGCAACCAGGCATGGCCTGACTTGATACTCAAGCGATAACTGCTCCACCTCCTGCGCCACTTCACGCTTGATCTGCTCAGCGATCGCGGCGCCGTCAAGTAGTTCAACTTTGCAAGTAGTTTCTATTTTTCCGCTTTCTGCTGACTGCATGAATAAAGGTTCTTGGTTGTATCTGCGGTTCTTAATTTAAACTTCGTCGCTCTTAGGTTACACCGAGATTGCTTGAACTCGTTAGTGGCTTCCGACCGGTAGTGACCTAATTTGAAAAATGAAAATAGGGCGCCACCCCCGCCGCCGGCGCCCCCTGCGGTCTACGTGCATCTACTGATTAGGAAAATTCATGCTACTGACCGATAATTTTGGACATCAATCATAAAGCTTTATTGTGTCGAAACATCAATCAGCATTTCTAACGAATATGAACAAGGCGAAAATTCTCCCGGCATTACTAATTGCACTTTCTTTTCTTGCCTTCCTTTGCCTCGAAGGCTGCACTAGGCGCGAGCGCGTGAGATCGGCAACCGAGAAACATTACGACCTGAAAGGTAAGGTTGTGATAGTTGAGAAAGACAAGCATCTGATAACCGTTGCTCACGAAGATATCAAAGATTACATGCCCGGCATGACCATGCCCTTCGCTGTGGGCGAAGAGGCCGCGTGGGTTTTTGAGCCTCCACACGAAGTTGTGGCCGGCGATCAGATTACAGCAACTTTGATTGTTGACGGTGCGAAGTCGTGGCTCGAAGACATTGTGATAGCGAAGGAAACCTCCGACGCCACAAGTGCGCCAAGCGGTGAAGGTATAGGTCCAAAAATTGGCGATGAAGTGCCTAACTATCGTCTCAGCAATCAGGATGGCAAGGCGATTCGCATTCACGACTACAAGGGCAAGGCGCTTGTTCTGACTTTCATTTACACACGCTGCCAGGATCCCGGCCAGTGCACGCTGATGAGCAGCAACTTTGCCACTATCGATCAGGAGCTGAAAAAGCAGCCGGAACTTTTCCAAAAGACGCATTTGCTTAGCATCAGTTTTGATCCTGAATACGACACGGCGAAAGTCCTGCGTAGCTATGGCGCCGCTTATACCGGGAGGTATTCAGATGAGGATTTTGCGCACTGGGAGTTTGCGTCGGGCAGCGAGGACGAAGTGAAAGGGATCGCGCAGTATTTCGGGCTCCGCTATTACCAGGATTCATCGTCGGGAAAGGAGCAAGTCATTCACTCTCTGCGTACGGCGGTAATCGATCCCGACGGCAAGGTCGTAAAGGTCTATCGGGGAAATGAATGGAAGCCGGATGAGGTTCTGAAGGAGATTCAGACACTGTTGACGACGAAGCAATAGACCTCCGTCAGCTAAGAGCGGGGGCGAGCCCGCCTTCCCAACCTGAGAGACCTTCCCACTAGTTCGTTAACTTCAACTTGAAAGGCTCACGAGCAGGAAATAGAAGTCTAGTGAAATCAGCTCCCGGTTGGGAAGGCGGGCTTGCCCCGCTCTTGGATCGACAACTGAAGTCTATCGAATAATTTCAGCTCAAACCTTTAATCTTCTTGATCTCTTCGGTGAGGACCGGGACAGCCTCAAACAGATCACCAACGATCCCATAATCGGCGATGTCGAAGATAGGCGCTTCGGGATCTTTGTTTATCGCCACAATCGTTCCTGAGTTTTTCATGCCGACCAGATGTTGGATGGCGCCGGAGATACCCAGCGCAACGTAAAGCTTCGGCGCGACGGTCTGGCCCGACGACCCGATCTGGCGATCGATGGGTAACCACTCAGCGTCACAGATGGGGCGCGATGCGGCCAAATCCCCACCGAGAGCTTCCGCCAACTTTTCCGCAAGCGCGAGATTGTCCTTGCTTTTGATGCCGCGCCCGACGGCGACAATGATATCTGCCTTGCTCAGGTCGACGGCTTGTTTGACTTCCTGGAACGGCGCCTCCGGCGTCATGCGAATCTCGCCAACCTCAACCTCCATCGACTCAACGGCAGCACCGCTGCCCTTCGCTGCCTGATCGGGACGATACGCGCCCGATTGAAACGTCGCGAACACTGGGGGCTCGCCATCGGAAACCACGTCCGCGTCGAGCTTGCCAAGGAATATGCGCCGCGTGAACGTGATCGAGCCGCGGGTCACTTGCGCCCGAATGCAATCGCTAATCAAAGACTTGCCAAAGCGCGCCGCGAGTTTAGGCGCGAAGTCGCGCACCAGATAAGTGTGCGGCATCACGACCAGCTGTGGATTGAGCGCGCGCACTACGCGTTCCATCGCATCGGTGTAACCGTCCGGCGTGTATTCGGCAAGCTTATCGTTGGTGGCCGTTACAACTTTTACCAGATCGTAGCCGGCGATCTCCGGTGCCAGGGCACCGACGTCAGATCCGAGGAGAACCGCGCTGATTGGTTGCTGGAGTTGTGAACCAAGGCTTTGCGCCGCCGCAATAGCCTCCAGCGACGTCTTGTTGAGCGCGCCGTTGCGATGCTCGACGAAAACTAAAGTACCTTCACTCATTTACTATTACCCTGATCAAATCACGCGGGCTTCCGTATGTAACTTTTGCGCCAGCTCGACTGCGCCCGCCTTGGCGTCACCGTTACCAAGCAACTGGGTCTGCTTAGTTTTTTGTGGCAAGTAAATCTTGTCGATCTTCTGATGCGACGGACGACTCACAATATCAGCAAGCGGAGTCACTTCCTTTATCTCTTTCTTCTTGGCGGCCATGATGCCCTTCAAAGTCGCATAACGAATCTGACTGATGCCGGATTGAATTGTCAGAAGCGCGGGCGTCGACATCGAGTACCATTGATACCAGCCGCTCTCGAGTTCGCGCTTGACGCGTAGTTTCTCGCCCGACACATCCACTTCAATGACGATCGTCGCGTGTGGCAATTCCAATAACTCGGCAAGGATGACGCCGGTCTGCGCATAGCCAAAGTCGTCAGATTGCAAACCTGTCAGGACGAGATCAGCCTTCTCTTCGCGGATGGACTCGGCCAGTACACCGGCAGCGGCGTAGGGCGAAAGATGCCCGAGATTGTCGCCTACAACATGAATCGCTCGATCGGCGCCCCGCGCGAGTGCATCTTTGATTACACTCTTCACACGCTGCGGACCCATTGAGCAAACAATCACTTCGCCGCCAAGCTTTTCTTTAACGCGCAGAGCCTCTTCCAGCGCATAGCCGTCCGACTCGCTGACCTCGAAGGATAAATCGCCTTCTTCGATCCACGTGCCTTCCTTGTTAATCCGCAGAATCGCATCTTTGTTTGCGACCTGCTTCATCATGACAATGATTTTCATATTACCGTTCGACGTCGTTTAGAGCGGGGACTTGTCCCCTGGGTGCGGTTGGCACAAGTGCCGATTCTAAACGATCATTCGATCTCTACTGACTATCCCTCATACCGCTTGAACAACAGCGCCGCGTTGGTGCCGCCAAACCCAAAACTGTTCGACAGCGCGTATTCAACTTCGGCATTTCGTGGCTCATTAGGCACGTAGTCGAGATCGCAATCGGGATCAGGGTTGACGTAATTGATAGTCGGTGGCAGAACTTTGCGATAAAGACTAAGAACGGAAAAGACTCCCTCAATGCCGCCGGCGGCGCCAAGCAGATGACCCGTCATCGACTTCGTTGAACTCACCGCGAGTTTGTACGCATGCGCGCCAAAGGTCTGCCTGATGGCAAGCGTTTCAAACTTGTCGTTGTAAGGCGTCGAGGTTCCGTGGGCATTGATATAACCCACCTGCTCCGGCTGAATGCCGGCGTCGCGGATTGTCTTGTGCATTACGCGAATCGCACCTGAGCCCGTTTCATCAGGCATGGTTAAGTGAAACGCATCAGCCGTCATGCCGTAGCCAACGAGCTCCGCGTAAATTCGCGCGCCGCGCCGCTTGGCGAGTTCCAGCTCTTCCAGAATCAAAATGCCCGCGCCCTCGCCGATAACAAAACCATCACGATCGCGTTCAAAAGGACGGGACGCGTGTTGTGGATCATCGTTGCGAGTTGAAAGCGCACGCATTGAGGCGAATCCCGCGACGCTCATCGGCGTGATCGCTGACTCGGCGCCGCCACAGATCATTATGTCTGCATCTCCACGCTGAATGATCTTGAAACTGTCTCCGATAGCGTGGGCACCTGCCGAACAGGCTGTAGCAGTCGCCGAATTAGGTCCCTTGGCGCCGTAGCGAATTGAAACCTGGCCCGCGGCCAAATTGACGATGGCAGAAACGATAAAGAAGGGTGAAACGCGGTCAGGCCCTTCATTTAGAAGTTTCGAATGCTCCCGCTCGATGGCCCAGAAATCGCCGATGCCGCTACTGATGTAGGTACCGGCATTTTCGGCCACCTCGTCCGGAAACTTCCCCGTCTCGGTAAGTTCCAGGCCACTGTCCGCCATCGCTTCAGTTGCGGCCGCAATGGCGTAATGAATAAAGGCGCCCATTTTGCGCGCCTCTTTCTTTGCTATGAACTTTAGCGGATCGAAGTCTTTAACTTCGGCGGCAAACTTGACCGAAAATTTCTCAGTGTCAAACTTCTTAATGAAGTCTACGCCATTGCGGCCGCTCATAAGCGCCGACCACGTTGCTTCAACTGAATTGCCAACCGGTGTTATGAGACCCAACCCTGTGACAACTACACGTCGTGTCAAATCAACACTCCTTGTGAAACAGTGATGAGTAATGAGTGATGAGTGATGAGATCAAGACGAGACCTCCTTATCACTTGTCACTCACCACTGCCAGACTATTTCTTATGCTGATCGATGTAGTTGTAGGCATCGCGTACGCTTTGGATCTTCTCCGCGTCTTCGTCAGGAATCTCGATGCCAAATTCCTCTTCGAAACGCATAACCAGCTCTACGGTGTCCAAAGAATCTGCGCCCAGGTCGTCGATGAATCGGGCGTTGGGCGTAACTTCATTTTCATCTACGCCTAATTCGTCGACGATAATCTGTTTAACCTTATTCTCGATTTCTGGATCGGGCATTTCGTTTTGCTCCTCTGTGATGAAATATCGATAACAACTTAAGAAATACCAAGGCCCGCAGCGGCGCTTTTCATGCTGGCCGCGTCCTCGACGTTAAAACACTTCACTTCCCGGCTTATCTGCCGCATCAAGCCAGTCAGCACTTTTCCAGGACCTACTTCCACGAAGGTATCAATACCTTGCTTAATCAACAACTCTATCGACTCCAGCCAACGCACCGGCGACGAAACCTGTCTGACGAGCGACTCGCGCGCCTCGGCCCCTTTTAGTATGACCGAGGCATCCACATTGGTAACGAGGGGAACACTAAGGTTCGCAAACCGTATTCGTTCAAGATCAACCGCCAACCGTTCCTGCGCCGGCATCATCAGCGCGGAATGAAAAGGCGCGCTGACATTCAACTTCAAAACACGTTTCGATCCTCCGCTGCGAAGCAATTCGCTGGCTCTGTCGACCGCTTCTGCGTTTCCGGCAATTACCACCTGGTTCGGCGAGTTTATGTTCGCCGGCGCGCAAATCTGACCCTGGCTAGCTTCCGCGCACGCCTTCTCGATCTCTTTAAGATCCGCGCCGATGACCGCAGCCATAGCTCCTGTTCCGATCGGCACTGCCTCCTGCATGTAACGACCGCGCGACCGAACGGTTTGAATTGCTTCAGTCAGCGAGAGCGAACGCGCGCCAAACAGTGCGGAATACTCGCCCAGGCTATGACCCGAAACATAATCCGGCTGTGGAAACCCTTCGGATTGCATTACCCGAAACGCTGCCACTGAAACCGCCAGAATCGCCGGCTGCGTATTCTCCGTCAGTTGCAAATCTTCCGGGGAACCTTCAAAGCACAGTCGCGAGACTGAAAAGTGAAGCGCATCATCTATTTCTTCAAAGATCTGTCCCGCTACGGGAAAGTTCTCTACCAGGTTCTTCCCCATTCCCGGATGTTGTGATCCCTGTCCGGGAAAGATGTACGCCAGCGACATTTTGGTAAATGGTAAATCGTAAATGGTAAATAGTTAGACTCGCCCTGACGGTGTTGTGGCCGGCGACCTGCGTGGTTACGATTTACCATTGAGCATCCACTATTCACCCGTCAAACTACCAGCGAATCAAGACTCCGCCCCAGGTGACACCGCCGCCAAATGAGGCTAACAGTATCAGATCGCCGGGGCTAATCCGTCCGGCTTCTACACACTCATCAAGGCCAATCGGTATAGACGCGGATGACGTATTGCCATGCATCTCGATGTTCGAATAGACGCGCTCGCTTCTCACGTTAAGCTTATTGGCAACTGCATCAGTGATTCTCTGGTTCGCCTGATGTGGAATAAAGAGCTTGACGTCTTCGGCGTTCAGACCGGCGTCTTCCAAAACCTCGCGCGAAATGTCGGTCATCGAACGAACCGCAACCTTGAAAAGCTCATTGCCTCTCATCTTAAAGAAGTGGTCGCCGGCCGCGAGTGTTTCGGCAGTGGGAGGCCGTCGTGTGCCGCCACCAGGCGAGAAAAGTTGTTCCAGATATCTGCCGTCTGACCGAATTCGCGCGGACAAAATTCCGCGATCCCCGTTTACTGCACCGAGAACTGCAGCACCGGCGCCGTCTCCAAACAGAACGCAAGTTTGTCGATCGGTATAGTCAACATACTGCGTAAGAATCTCGGCTCCAATGACGAGCGCATACTTCGACTGTCCGGAGCGCACCATGGTGTCGGCAACCGTCAGCCCATACAGAAAACCCGAACACGCTGCTACTAAATCCATGGCTGCGGCGTTATTCGCGCCCAGTTCTGCCTGGATTATGCAACCAGTCGACGGAAGTATTTGATCCGGTGTGACTGTCGCGCACAGTATCAGGTCGATATCGTCAGGCTGCAAACCAGCGCGCTCGATCGCCTGGCGGGCGGCGCGCACCGCAAACTGAGAAGTGTATTCACCAGGCGCCGCTTTGCGTCGCTGTTTGATGCCGGTGCGACTGGTGATCCATTCATCAGACGTTTCGACCATCTTTTCCAGCTCGGCATTCGTCAAAATGCCTTCCGGATAAGAGTGTCCCGTGCCAAGAATGGCTGCGCGCATGTTTCCCATCTATTCCTCGACTGCTGATTTGTGGACGGTAATACTATCCACTACCCCCCAGAAAACCAAGCAGGTGTATCGCAAACTGTTATTTTGCGCCTTGCGCAAAAACGCGTCTTGGTTCCAGTCCACGCTAGCGGACGGTTGCCACTAGCCCAGCGATTCATTGCTGGGAACAGGAATTCGCGACGAAGTCCGTGAAACGGACGACTGAAAGAGTCGAGATGTAAGCTGCCTTCAGCCGTCCGCTTCACGGACTAGATTTCTTCGTAACCTCCCAGCAGTGAAATGCTGGGCTATTGTCAGTCGTCCGCTGCGCGGACTGGTCAAATTACTCTTCTGCAAATGCAAAATTGTTAGTTAGTGGAACGTCTCAGGCGCGTCGCAAACTAACGTTTTGCTTTACAGCATGCAGCGCATTCGTCTCTGCGATTCCCTTTTCGATCCGCTCGCCCGCGCGGTTTTCTGAGAACTCCTTGACACTGCGAATCGCATTTCGGATGGCTCGAGCATTCGAGCTTCCATGTCCGATTACCACTATCCTCCGCACTCCAAGGAGCGGTGCCCCGCCATGTTCCGAATAGTCGAGCCGCTTCTTGATGTTTCGAAAGGCGGGTTTAGCGAGCATCGCTCCCGCTTTGGTCACGGCTGAAGCAGTAAGTTCCCGCTTGATCATCGACAACATTGCGTCCGTGAGGCCTTCGGAAAGCTTGAGCATGACGTTCCCGGTAAAACCGTCAGTTACGATCACATCAACTGCCCCGGAAAAAACATCGCGCCCCTCGACGTTTCCCATAAAATTTAGACTCGTCATCTCGCGCAGAAGGGGGAACGCTTCTTTTGTCAAGTCGTTTCCCTTGGCCTCTTCCTCTCCAATGCTCATCAAGCCCACAACCGGACCGATTGTGCCGAGCACAGCTCGCGAATAAGCGTCGCCCATGATGGCAAACTGGGCCAGGTGTTCAGGTTTACACTCGGAATTCGCACCCACGTCCAACAGCAGTGTGGGTTTGGTCGATTTCGTCGGAATCAGCGCCGCCAGTGCCGGGCGGTCAACACCAGGCAGCATGCCAATGACCATTTTGGCGGTGGCCATCGCTGCCCCTGTGTTGCCGGCCGAAACAAAGCCATCAGCTTTACCGTCCGTTACTAACCGCGTACCGATTCTCAAAGAACTTTTCTTTTTGCGGCGTACGGAAGTCATTACCGGCTCGCCCATGCCGATGACTTCCGCTGCTTCAACCAACTCGATGCCACGATCGCCATCACCGCGCCAACCGCAACGTCGCAGTTCGGGCTCGACTACCTCCGGCTGACCCACCAGAATTACCGTGACTCCCAGATCGCGTGCAGCAGCCAGGGCCCCGTCAATCTCTGCGTGTGGCGCGTGATCGCTACCCATCGCGTCGAGAACGACTTTTCCCGTAAGCCGGGCTTCATCCTTCGACTGATTTCGCACAGATAGTCTTGATCAGGTTAAGTCTGTTCTACCCGCACCACCTGCCGGTCCTTGTAATATCCACACTTCGGACAGACGCGGTGTTGCAGGCGGGGCTCCTGGCAATTGGGACAGAGGGTTGTCTGCGGTACGCGCAGAGCATCGTGCGCGCGGCGTTTGCCGCGGCGAGCTTTTGAATGTCGTCGCTTGGGATTTGGCATAATTGCTCCGTTCGTAAATCGTAAATGGTGAATAGTAAATAGAAAAAGCGAGGCGCGTCGGCACCGGGCTCGGTTCTATTTACGATTCACGATTCACTACTTACCATTTACTAATTCTTTCAATCCTGCCCAGCGGGGGTCTACTTCTGCGGTTTGGCATTCGCAGCCAACTGAATTTCGATCTACACCACAGACCGGACAGATGCCTTTGCAGTTGTCGTTGCAGAGCACATGATCCGGCACCGCCAGCAGTAACTCTTCAGTTACCAGTTCGTCGATGTCAATGACCTCGCCGTCAAAAATCGAGAGGTCCAAATCCGCTTCGGTAAGTTCGTCGACCTGCTGCGCCTGATAATCTTCCGCGGTCATGTATTCCAGGGTGAACCGGGAGTCCACTGGAAGTTCGACAGGCTTTAGGCAACGATCGCACTCAATCCGTACGCGAGCAGCAACGCGCCCGCTAACCTTTACCCGGCGATCCTTCTGTCGAATGTTTCCGGAAACCGTCGGCGCCACCAGCAACCGCACCCGGTCGTCTTCAAGAACAAGTTCCCCGAGCGCATAGGCGTAGGCAAACTCGCCCTTTCCACGTTCCAGACCTGCCAACTCAATCCGCATTGCCCACCACCCTATTGCGAATAGCACGTTTTAGCCGCTAATGCGCAAAAGGCCATTATAACTACGACCCGACGAGTGTCAACGAGGGGCGCCTACAAGTAGTGTCCTAACTTGGCGAAATTGTAGGGGCGTCCCTCCGTGGGCGCCCCGGATCGGGCGACAAAAGGGCGCCAACGGAGGGACGCCCCTACAAAATTAGGACACTACTCGCCTACACCCAGTAACGCAACCTGTTACTTTCCAGCCAATATGTTATTCCCAAGGTGAACCAGGAGTTGGCGTTAATCCGCGCATAACTCCTACCGGCCTGGGGCATCGGTGGCGTTACACGCGCTCAGTGCATCTTGTCGCAGAGCTTCAGCCAGGCGTCGGTCACCTCCCGTGATTAGTTTGCGGGAATTTGCCGGCGATGGACGAAACAGCGGCGCAGCCAGTGCTGTGCTTGAATTTTGTCGCTTGTTCCTCGCCGCCGTCGTCTTGCGAATAAGTGCTCTCGGTCCGGCCTTTCTGAAATACTCCTGAGCAAGCTCTTTGTGTCCAGCACGTTCAGAAATCAAGCCCAGCACGTAAAACGCTTCGCCATAGTCCTCGTCCATCTCCAGCGCTTTTCCCAGATGACGCGCAGCCAGGGCATCGCGGCAGAGCTGGTAATAAAGACAACCGAGGGCGTAGTGCGCTTCAGGCGAGGCCTTGCTGGCAAGGGCCAACTTAAACTCCTTAAGCGCGTTGCGCCATTTCTCTTCCGCTACAAAGAGGCGGCCCAATCCGTAGTGTGCGGCGAACGTTGAGCCGCCCAGACGAGTGGCGCTGTTGAGTAACTCCCTGGCCCGTTCAACGTCGCCTTCGTCCGCGCAGGTTAGTCCCAGCAAAAGCGAAACGCGCCGGTCGCGTGGCGAAATCTCATAGGCCCTCGCCAGGTAGCCCTGGGCCCGATGAGTCTTACCCGTCTTGAAAAAATGTTCGCCAACAAAGTAAAGCAAAGGGACGTTGTCCCGGGCCATCTCGGCAGCGCGCTGGAGCGACCGAATCCCACGAGCAAGTTGCTCATCGTCTATAAAAAGAAACCCTTCGTTTACACACTGCTCGAAAGCGATGCTGTCCGGCCCGTGATAGTTCGTCAGGATCTTCAAGCGTAGCTCCTCGCGGCGCTCGCTCTCTAATTGTTCCTCGGCATCTTTCTGGCACCTGTCGAGCCACAGTTGCTCCAGGCGGCCGCCGTGTATCAGCCCGTCGTCACTGAGGAGACCCACCAGGGCTTTAACCAGTGCTCGATCAAAATGTGCGTCTTGCGCCTGGCGCAGCAGCAAATCAAGTCCACGCTCCAGCTTTCCTGTCAATCGACCCAGCCGGTTTTCCAGTGTCGAGATCCTCTCGAGTAAGTGTTCATCATTCGACGGCGCTGATTCTACAATCTCGTAACGCGCCGCCGCAGGCTCAACGATGATCATTAGCCGCGTACCACAGCGGGCGCAAAACTCCTGGCCCAGCGGGTTTGACGCCAGACACTTTTGGCAATAGTGAGCTACTTGCGTCATCGATCAGTCAGGGGTTCTGCGTAATGCAAACTGTTAGTTTGCGTGGAGTCGCCAACGTTAGATCGCAAACTAACAGTTTGCGTTACAAGAATCTCCACTTCAGTATTCGTAAAACCCGCGTCCAGTTTTCCGACCCAGCCAGCCGGCATCAACGTACTGCTTAAGCAAAGGACACGCGCGATACTTCGGATCACCGAAGCCATCGTACAACACATCAAGTATTGCCAGACAGACGTCGAGCCCAATAAAGTCAGCGAGCTCCAGGGGACCCATCGGATGGTTCATTCCCAGTTTCATGATTCCGTCAATACTCTCTCGCGTCGCGACCCCTTCGTAAAGCGTGAAAATCGCCTCGTTAATCATCGGCATCAGGACGCGGTTTGAAACAAAGCCCGGCGAGTCGTTGCAGTCCAGCGCAGTCTTCCCGAGTTTTTCGGTTAGACCACGCACTTTCTCATACGTCTCACTCGAAGTAGCAATGCCGCGGATGACTTCGACAAGCTTCATCACCGGCACTGGGTTCATGAAGTGCATACCGATAACTTTGTCGGGCCTGTTTGTCGTCGCACCCAGCTTTGTGATTGAGATTGAAGAAGTGTTGGAAGCTAAGACTGCTGTACCTGGGGTTATTCGATCGAGAGCTTTGAAGAGTTCAGATTTGACCTTCAAATCTTCGGTCACTGCTTCGATTACAAAAGAAGCCCTACTTAATGTTTCCAGCTTTGTCGTGGTCTCAATGCGTCCGATAATTGTTGTCTTCTCTTCAGCGGATAACCTTTGCTTGTCTACATCACGCTGAAGGCTCTTATCGATCGCGCTCATACCTCGTTGTAGAAACACTTCCTTCACGTCGCACATCATGACGGCATAGCCGGCGCGCGCCGCGACTTGTGCAATGCCATTTCCCATGGTGCCAGACCCCACTACGCCAATGATTTCAGTCATGATGTAGGACAGACATTCTGGTCTGCTCGCGTTTAGCCTGTATCAGACAATCTGAAGAAGATTCTCAATTTATGATTTCTCATTGGTCATTGGTTCAGACTGTCAATTCAACTCCAGCCCTGGTTTCAAATGAAAAATGACAAATGAGAAATATGAAAAATGATGAATGGAAAATCTACTCGGTCCGGCGCAGAACGCCTTTCCTTGCGGCACAGGCAGGAATGCCTGTCCTTCCTATCTCTCTATGGCCATTGCCACTGCGTTGCCGCCGCCAAGACAAAGAGAAATGACCCCTCGATGCGTGTTTCTACGCTTCAACTCGTAAAGCATCGTGGTCAGCAGGCGCGAACCCGATTGGCCGATAGCATGACCCAGGGCAACGGCGCCACCATTAACATTAACGCGCGCCGGATCGAGACCTAGTTCTTTTATTATCGCGACAGCCTGCACAGAGAAGGCTTCGTTTAACTCGATCAAATCCACGTCGGCAAACGACCACCCCGCCTTGCGCAAAACCTTTCGGATTGCTTCCAGCGGAGCCATCATCACCAATGCCGGCTCAATACCAGAGGTCGCCTGAGCAACTATGCGCGCCATCGGTTCAATGCCCAGCGATTTCGCTTTGTCAATGGATGTAACTACTACCGCCGAAGCTCCGTCATTAACGCCCGGCGCGTTTCCTGCGGTCACCGTTCCGCCTTCTTTCTTGAATGCAGGCCTCAGCTTGCCAAGTGCCTCGAGCGAAGTGTCTTCGCGAACAGTTTCATCCGTATCAAAGATCACCGGTGGCCCTTTCCTTTGCGGAATCTCCACCGGCACGATCTCTTCTTTGAAATTTCCTGCCTTGATTGCAGCCGCCGCTTTCCGATGGGAGTTGAGTGCATACTCATCTTGCTGTTCGCGCGTCACGTCAAATTTTTCCGAGACGACCTCGCCTGTGCACCCCATGTGATAGTCATTGTAAACGTCCCAAAGACCGTCATGAATCATCGCGTCAACCAAGACGCCGTTTCCCAAACGATAACCTTCCCGCGCTTTGGGAATTAGATAAGGTGCGTTGGACATCGACTCCATGCCACCTGCCACGACGATATCTGTATCGCCAAGTCGAACGCCTTGCGCTGCCATCATCACGGCTTTAAGACCAGAGCCGCAGACTTTGTTGACTGTCACCGCGGACACCGCCGGCAGCAAGCCACCGCGCAAAGCTGCTTGTCGCGCCGGGTTTTGGCCCAGGCCTGCCTGGATGACGCAGCCCATGATCACTTCGTCAACGTCTTCGGGAGCTACTCCCGCGCGCTTGACGCTTTCACGCACAACGATCGCTCCAAGCTCGGTTGCCGTAAATCCCTTCAAGGAACCTAAGAACTTTCCCACCGGCGTTCTAACCGCGCTTATGATCACTGCTTCTCTTATTCCAGACATATTACTCCCGCAAACTAGTTAGTATTTACGATTACTATTTACCCCGAAGGTGTCAAGGAAGGCAATCCGGAATTGAATGTGAGGCTGACCGTCAAACGCTGATGTGCCGTAAATCAGCGGGCTCTTATTCTTCTCGACAATGAAATGATTCTTGCCGGGCGTCTTAGGATGGAAGTCCGACGCGCCGCACCAGCTGTACGAATCGCGGATCTGAGCGAACCGGATCGAACACGGGCTCCACGCTGATGAGCGTCATAAAGGGATGCCGCTCCTGATACGCCTTTTCCAACCATGCAAACATCTGATCCCGCTCCCCGAGGCCGGCATAGATGACGGCAATGAAGTATGGCGAAACGTACTTTCGTTTCGATAGCTGCGCTAATTGATCAATGACTTTACGTGCTTCGGCGTGCCTTCCCGACACTGCGTAGGCGTGCCCGAGCGTCGCGATGGCTTTCACGTCGCCTCCGGAAAGAGTGATCGCTTGATTGATCTCGGCGATCGCTTGTTCATATTTCCCCAACTGAACATAAGCGTTTCCGATCGCGAGGTGGCTCCTCACGAAACGCGGGTTCAGCTCAAGCGCTCTTTGATGTTGTTTTATCGCTTCCTCATACTTGCGGGCAAAATAATAAACATTGCCGAGGTTGGCGATGACTGGAACCGTTGACGGAGGGACGAGGTCGAGCGCTCGTTTTCTCATGACGATCGCTTCATCAACGCGCCCCATCTTTATCAAATACGAGCCATACTCGGAGTGTGCGCCATCATTATTCGGATCAAGTTCGATGGCTCGCTTCAATTCCCGCTCGGCCTCTGACCAATTCCATTCGTAATTCATTTTATACATGCCCAGCATGACGTGTGCGTCCGAAATTGTCTCGTCAAGCTCAAGTGCTTTCCTTGCAGCCGCTTCGGCCTGCGGAAAAGTCTCCTGGGGTGAGCGAAAGCCGAAGAAGGAACCGAGCTGCATGTATGATTTGGCCAACACGGAATAAGCTAAAGCATAGTTTGGGTCGAGATTGATTGCCTGTAGGTAGTACTCAATTTTTTTCTTCGTTCCTTCTTCCGTGCCTGGAGAATATATGCCCTTGAGGAATAGCTCATATGCTTGTGTGTTATTAGTGTACCTTTTGACCAGTATTTCTCTCTGCTCGCCGGTCAGTCTCACAGCCAGCGCTGCGGCCAATCGTTCCGAAACACGATCCTGCACAGCAAATATCTCTGTAAAGTTATCGTCAAAGCGCTCGGCCCACATTGTCTGACCGTCTTCCACTCTGACTAACCTTACCGTTACCCGAAGGCGGTCACCCTCCTTCTGGATGTTCCCATCCAACACTGATTGCACCTGCAACTCTCGACCAGCCGCGACCGCGTCCTGCTCCAGGCCGCTGTACTTACGCACCGCGCTCGTGGGCGGCACCTTGATTTCCCGGATACTGCTTAGTCGCATGATCAGGGTTTCGGCCATTCCGAGTTCGAGCGATTCATCGCGACCGGCGGCGACCAGTGGCTTGAAAGGAAGAATAGCTATGGATTTGATCGGAGCTGTTGCAGCGGTCCTATCCGGTGATTTTGATCGCTTCAGCACAAGAAAAATGCCTAGTGAAAAAAGGATGATTACCAGCCCGGAAACTAGCAGGGCGCGCCGACTCACGGCGTGCGGGCGCGTCGACGCTGCGGCTCCAGCTCTGGCGGTAAGATGGCCGGCATTTTGCGCGATAAAATTTTTGATAAGGGCCTCCTCGACCGGGCCCGATTGCGCCTGGCTGCTTTCAATCACCAGGCCGGATTTGGTGTGGCGCTCAATCACCACCTCTTCTTCCTCCTCGTCGACGCTGAGCATGTTGCCGGTGAAGCGATAGCCGTGGCCTGGTACCGTCACTATGTACCTCGGGTTGTCTTTATGCTCACCGAGCGCCTTACGGATGGCTGAGACCTGAACCGTCAGGTTCGACTCCTCCACAATCTGATCAGGCCACACGCGGCTGAACAACTCATCCTTTCCAATCAGCCGTCCGCCGTTCTCGATCAGCACCACCAGCATGTCAAAAGCCTTCGCGGCTAACGCCACAGGCTCGTCGTCACGCAGCAGTTGTCGATTCGACACGTCCAGCCGGAAGTTATCGAACCCGTAGAGCTGTTGCTTTTGTTCGAGCATCGCCTTTGTTCGGCAGATTCGGAAAGAATTCGGATCAGTTTAAGGACTTTCGGAAAGTCTCACGCGCAGGATGGCGGCGTTCCAGAGAATTCGCCAAGGCGCAGGTTCGCAAACTTTGCTCACGATTCTAGCAGAGCGTTGACCGTCAGCCAACGAATTCAGGCAAGGCCACAGGAGACCGATGCCGGACAAAACCAAAACCGTAGTGGTCATTGAAAGCCACGAGCAGACCATCATCCGCCGTTGGCGCCGGGTGATCAGCTCGCAGCCAGCGGCGCAAGCAACAATAGCCCGACCCCAGGACCCTCAACCAGGTAGCTCGGTGGGGGTGGGGCCATTAGCGAGGACGTCTTCTATGGCTACGAAGCGCCTCGCTAGAAGCGACCGCCGATGGTCGGTTGCCTGGTGGCGAACCCTCGTGCGGAGAAGCTGCACTTCACGGAAACGGCGGAGGGGTGCCCATGATCTGCTGCACCTCGTTAGGAGACTCAATCTGAATTCAAAGGAGAAGGACAATGCAAGAGAACAGTGACGTCGGTCGAGGTCCTCAACAACGCGAACGGCCGGACCGCGTTTGCGATTGCCGCAGCACCATCGGTGCAGAAGCTTCAACCTCCGCCTATCGGCGACTAACCGCCGCGGCGATCGCGGCAGGGCGCGGGGTAGCGAAGACCATGGGTTCAGCGCCAAAGGCGCGAATTGTGAAAGCCTGGGCCATCGGCCCAGGTGGGAAGCGGTTAAGGTTCTTAGCGCTGAAGGCGCGACATGAAGATGAAGGCGACGGAATCAATGTATGTTAGCCCGCCACTCCTATTTCGCGCCCTCAGCGCTTCCCAAAATTCATGGACGCTTACCCAGGGCGTTGCCCTGGGCTATTACTGGCAGGTTGATGTTCGTTTTCTCCACTCGACGGAAACACCCGGTGGGCAGGTTTTTATCTGCCTCAACTCATTACTGAAAGATGAAAGCATGAAAGGACAAGAATCATGAACAGCAAGAGAATCTCTGCAACTCTAATCATCGCGGTGGTAACTGCCGTCCTGATTGGGCTGGTAGGCGCGAAGTCCAACGTCAAAGGGGGCGGGGCATCCGCCCCGCAATTGGTAGGGTCCTGGGAGGTTACCGTGATGCCAACCGGAGGAGATCCGATCATAGACTTTTCGACCATGACCGAGGGCGGAGGCCTTATAAGTACCGATCCAGATCCAAATGTAAGCACGGGGATTGGGACTTGGGAGAGAATTGGGCAGAATCGCTTCGCCGTCACGTTCGTTCATTTCCTGAGCGATCAGGGGGCTCCCTTAGGCACATTGAAAGTCCGTGCCGAGGTGACCTTAGATTCCCATACGGATACATTCAGCGGGCCGTTCCGGACCGACGTGGTAATTGGCGGGAATGTGGTTCAGTCCATTTGCGGCACTGTGCAGGCCAGGCGCGTCAGCGTCGAGTCACTGGAAGCGTGCCCGTAGCCTGGACGCCCAACGGCTTGTTGAGGGTGGTCCCCCGCTGCGGCGCTCACCGCAATCCTCGGGAAGGCCCCCGTCGACCGCGGGCTTTTTCTTGGCGACTACCAAGGATTGACTTACGCCGGCCACGACTTCCTTGCAGTGTTCTCCCAACCGCACGGAATGGACGGTGCCAGTATTTTCTTTCGGCGCGTTGGGCCGCTTATATCGGTAACGGAACGCTTACGTTTGCTCAAGGGCAACCGTTGATCAACTCGGCTGCACACGTCCGGAATACGCTTGGCTGCACCGCTCTTGGCTGTACGTGAAGCACGCGGTAGTAGACAATCGTGGCCTCGTCGTTAGCAGCGACCGTTGGCAACTTGCTGGGCAGAAGAACACTTGGGAGATAAGGAGTAGGAGTCGCTTCTACTCCTTGTCTTTTTATTGACGTGTGCTTTCAGCCTTCGCCGGTAGCAGCGATTTACAGTTTTGACCATTCAGAGAGGGCCCTGCCTTCAAAGTAGATGGCGACGAACGCGAGCGGCAACCGGACGCAGACCAGCGCGACGATGCACGTGCAGTACTCGCGGTAGATAGGCTCACGCTTTGGCCGCGCTACGCGCATTCTTTAGGTCCGAAGGACTGACTACCGGTCCTTTGGATCTAGAAGTTCAATTTGAACCAGCAGCCGACATCACGCATAATTGAAAACCCTTCCATGCGGGTGCTAGACTCCCCTCGCTATTCAACCTTCAAAACAACTTTCAGATAATCAAACATGCAAGCTCTAATTCTTGCGGGCGGTAAAGGCACACGCCTCCGCCCGCTCACCGTTTATACGCCCAAGCCGATTGTGCCTATTTGCAATCGTCCTTTCCTGCTTTATCAGATTGACACGTTGCGCCGCGCTGGCATCACCGACATCACACTCTCGCTTTCGTATCAACCAAACAAGATCGAGCAACTCCTGGGTGATGGTTCCGATTATGGCGTTAAGCTCAAATACACAGTCGAACCACAACCGATGGGGACCGCGGGCGCTTATAAGTTCGCCGAGGACTTGATTCGTGAACCCACCGTGGTCTTCAACGGTGACATTCTGACGGATCTTGATCTCAAGGCTGTTATCCGTGAACACAGCGAGCACAAGGCTATAGCGACGATTGTGTTAACACCGGTCGACAACCCGTCCGCCTACGGTCTGGTAGAAACGGAAAGCGATGGCCGCATCCGGCGATTTTTGGAAAAGCCAAAGGCAGATGAGATCACTTGCAATACGATCAATGCCGGCACCTACATCCTGGAGCCGAAAGTACTGGACCTGATTCCGGCGGCTGAGAATCATTCCTTTGAATATGGATTGTTTCCCGAGCTTCTGAAACGAGAAGAAACTTTCTTCGCGCACGTCCCTCCTCGCACTTATTGGATTGACATCGGCACTCCCGAACGATATCTGCAGGTACATCAGGACCTGCTGGGAAATCGCGTCGGGCGCATTCACATCAAGGAACGGCGCGGCGAGTTTGATTCAGCGACCGCGGCGGAGGTCGATGAGCTGTCGATAATCGGCGATGACTGTCAGATCAAGCCTGGTGCGCAGATTGTTAATTCTGTCCTGGGCCAGGGATGTTTTGTTGAGGAACGAGCACGGGTTGAGAATTCGGTAATCTGGCCCCACACGCGCATCGGCACGGCCGCAGAAGTTTCCGGCGCAATCGTGGGACGCGGTTGTCACATTGGCCGTTCCGCCGTGGTTGGACCGGGCGCGGTTCTCGGTGACAAAACATCTCTAACTGATTACACAATCACGGGAGGGGCAGAAGCCCTCCCTAAAGATCGAGCTGTTGCCACTGACGCATGACTAATCCAGCAAAAATCAAGTTTGGCACCGATGGCTGGCGGGCGGTGATCGCGCGCGACTATACGTTCGCGAATCTTGAGCGTGTGGCGCAGGCTTATGCAGACTATCTATTAAGTGAGGCCGGCACGGCTGGGGTTGTGGGCCCGCCTCTTTGCGTTGTCGGTTATGACCGGCGTTTCCTTTCCGAATTCTTCGCGCAACGCGCGGCAGAAGTGCTGGTTGGCAACAAGCTCAGCGTGGCGCTTTTCAGCGAAGCGGCTCCCACGCCGCTTATCTCATGGGCCGTAAAAGAGTTGAAGGCGGCGGGCGGCGTAGTGATCACGGCTTCCCACAATCCGGCCGATTTCAACGGCTTCAAGATCAAAGCTCCGTGGGGCGGCAGCGCGGCCCCAGAAACAACTGCCGCGGTTGAGAAGTTGGTAGATACGAATCCACCAAAGCGCGGCGATGTGGTCGCTGATACGCACCAACAACTTGAGCCGGCAATTAAAAGTTACAAGGCACAGATTGCTTCGTATATCAATCTCGAGCGGCTACGCCAATCGCCCGCGGTCGTAGTTGTCGATTCAATGCATGGAGCGGGCGGGAACTGGGTTGAAGACTTTCTGAGGGGAGCGGCCCTGAAGGTGGAGACTATTCGGGCCTATCGCGATCCACTTTTCGGCGGGGTCAATCCCGAACCAATCGACAGCAATCTTGGCGCCCTGAAGCAGCGCGTGCTCGAGAGCAGAGCGCTGGTAGGGCTGGCCACCGACGGCGATGCGGACCGCGTTGGAGCAGTGAATGAACGCGGTGAGACCATGACCATGCATGACGTCGTGCCGCTCATCCTGCTGCATCTTGTTCGACAACGGAAGATGACCGGCGCCGTGGTGCGTACGTTTTCGCAATCAGTGCTTCTGAAGCGGATCGCCGCTGCTCACAACCTCAAGCTTTACGAAACGCCGATTGGCTTCAAGTACATCGCCGAACTGATGCTTAAAGATGACATTCTGATTGGCGCTGAAGAGTCAGGCGGCATCGGTGTCAAGGGCCACATCCCCGAACGCGATGGCATACTCAATTCGCTTCTCTTTCTCGAAGCGATAATCACCGCGGGGAAGCCGCCATCCGAGATGCTGCGTGACCTGCACCGCGAGTTTGGCGAATTTCACTTCGGCAGAAAAGACTTGCAGGTTGAGCCGTTGGTGGGCCAGGAGCTCACGGAACGATTGGCCAAAGCAACTCCTCAAGAGCTGGCGGGCTACCGCGTGACAGGGGTCGAAACAACCGATGGAACCAAACTACTCTTCGACGACGAGTCGTGGCTCTTGTTTCGGCAATCCGGGACTGAGCCAATGCTGCGGATTTATGCGGAAGCAACAACGATGGCGAAGGCCGAGGCTCTATTGGCCGCAGGCGAAGAACTCGCGCGCAGGAACTGAATAATTGGGGCAAGTTCTGTTTACAAGTTTGAAATGAAGAAGTTGAGAAGTTTGTTGACTGCCGACCCCAAAAGCAGTTAACTTTTGCCGTCCCCTTACAATCGACAAGTAAGTAAGCCCCCGCTCCGAAAACAATCTCTGACGGAGGTGGTTTGCGATGAGTTTGGGTTTAATTCTAATAATCATTTTGGTCCTGGTGCTTCTTGGGGTAATCCCGAGCTGGCCACACAGCAGAAACTGGGGTTATGGGCCAAGCGGCGGGGTGGGTCTTCTTCTGATAATCGTCCTGATCCTGTTATTGCTAAGGGTCATCTAGGACGAAAGCTCAATCCATCGCTCGCCGGAAGTATCACGTTGAACGAGCGAAGAATACACAAGCGCGCGAATGCCAGAACTACCTGAGGTTGAACATATCGTGCGCGCGCTGCGCCGTTCTGTCCGCGGACGACGCATACTCGCCGCGGAGATTAAGCTCCCACGACTCCTGGTTGGTTCCTCTCCCGCCTCATTCAAACGCAAACTACGCGGTGCGCGCATCGACGGCGTTAATCGGCGCGGCAAGTACATCTTAATCGAGCTCGACAATCAACAGGTGCTGGTCGTACACCTGCGCATGACCGGCAAGTTTTTGTGCATCGGTGCAGACCAGCCGCTGCCTCCCTATCCCCATGTTGTGTTTTATCTGGATGACGACCGGAGACTGGTCTTCTGCGACATGCGGCAGTTTGGCCGGATGCGATTGCTGCCCGCGAAAAAGCTGTCCGCGCTTCCGCAAATCGAAACGCTGGCGCCTGAACCGCTCACTGATGACTTCAGCCTGGCTTATTTCCTCGAAACGCTTTCAAAGTCCCGTCGCAGCTTGAAACAACTGCTTCTGGATCAAACGAGAATCCTGGGGCTGGGAAACATCTATGCCAGTGAGGCGCTCTTCCTGGCGCGAATCAGTCCGCTTAAACCGGCGGACAGTTTATCGAAAAGGCGGGCGTTGAGATTGCACGAGGCCATCCGCGAGATACTTCAGGAAGCAATCGACGCCGGTTCGACCTTGCGGATTGACCTGACTGACGGTAATGGAAGTTACTTTGGAACGACGGAGCGATTCTGGAGAGTTTATGAACGCGCTGGTGAGCCCTGCGTTAATTGCGGTACACGCATACGGCGGGTCGTGCAAGGCGGGCGATCAACTTATTTCTGTCCGAGGTGCCAACGTAGGTGAGCCTCAAGATGGAATGCATTTGCGCCAGACCTTAAAGGCAGGCAATGGCTCGCCACTTAAACCGGACACACGTATAATCAAGCCATGAAAATCAAAGTCGTCGTGCACGAAGCAGAAGAAGGCGGTTTTTGGGCCGAAGTTCCCGGCATTCCCGGATGCGCCACGCAGGGCGAGACCTTTGAGGAGTTGCTTAATAATCTCTACGAGGCAGTCGAGGGTTGCTTGTCCGTCGATGTTTCGGCGACGCAACTCAATGGTGATGATCGCGTACTTGAGATCGCCGTATGAATGCTGCCGTAGTTCGTCAAAGCTCCCACCGCGAATCGAAGTCTAAGCGCCTTGGATTCGGATACGAAGCGAAATCTGCCGACAGTCCGTCAGTACAAACAGCCCGCGCCGAGTTTCTCACTGTAATTCTCGAAGCTAAATTTGATGCCGTCTTCAATCTCTTCATAGCCTGCTATTCGCCTTTCACTCAGGTATTGGAACGCAGCGGAAATGTCATCAGCGTTATCGCTGAGGAGGTTGAAGCGAACATACCTAAGGAAGCCTATATTCTCCGCCAGCCTAAGTTCATAAGAGAGACGGCACTGAAGAAACTTATACCCAACTATCTCTCCTTGGAAACGATCGAAGGCGCGGCTCCATTGTGTCAAGCGTTGGAGAGCTGGGTGCTAGAGTACAACCTTGGGGATGATTGGTGTCTCGATGATGCTCTAGAGGCTCTTCGTACATTTGAGGTTGCCGATGAGAAGGCGATGGCGCTGGCTCTATTGCCCGACATACACCACTTGATTGATGTTTGGAAACGGTCGTGGCAAAACGCAGTACTTGAAAGACGGCTCTCTGGTTTACGCGGGCTTTATCAATCTAGCGCAGCGGTCGAAGAGCACGACGCCTTTTCCTTTAGGTTCAGATATGAGACGTTGGAGTTTGAGGTGTCCGGTCCTTTCTATAAGTCGCCTTCAGCCTTTAGGCAGGAAGTGGAGGTTCAGTTTAGAGCAGTTGGTGGATCAAAGATCAGAAGTGCCGGTGGACAAGGTAAAGATTGAGCTGGATCTTGTAACACCCCCGAGTTGGCGGAATGCAGATGATTTCTTCACGTGGCTCGTTGATTAT
>Ga0137403_10001795_pt1 | contig 26785 bp, 22 predicted proteins | sample CZOMad2_1_16fung_FD_122057 | JGI IMG/M metagenome (GOLD analysis project Ga0137403, IMG submission 122057) | Vadose zone soil fungal communities from Angelo Coast Range Reserve, California, USA - CZOMad2_1_16fungal (Hybrid Assembly) | ecosystem: Environmental > Terrestrial > Soil > Vadose zone... | reverse complement strand
GGTAGCGGGCCATCAGGCGGGCGGCGATGGCGGCGAAGCCGATGGCGTCGCGGCCGACCTGGCGGCGGTCGGCGTCGATGGTGGGCGAGGTGTGGCTGAGATAATGATCGGCCATGCCGCTGAAGCGCATCATCAGGCGGTGGCAGGCGGCGAGCTCGTGGCTCAGCAGGGCGCTGACGAGGTCGCCGCGTCCGGGAGCGGCGATGGCGCGGGCGAGATCGAAGACGCGGGCCTCGCCGGCCAGATCGAGGGCGCCGGTGAGGGCGGCGAGATGCGCCAGGTCGGGGTTGGTGTCGGCGAGCGGATCGTCGAGCGCGGGCGCGGCCGCCGCGCAGGCGGTGTCGTCCATCGAAAGCCTCCAATGTTGGGTGCAGGGGCAAAGAAAAGGGGCCGGCGCCCGTCAGGCGCACGACCCCATGCCATAATATTGTTCATTATATGTTCTCCCAGCGAAACCTGTCAAGAGCTCATACTCGGTTGTCACCCCGACGAAAGTCGGGGTCCATTTTCCAGAGGCCAGTGTTTATCGGCCCCGACTTTCGTCGGGGTGACACGGGAGTGGTGGGGATTCCGAGAAATCCCAGACGCAACGGCGCGCGCCGTGCACAACGGTACGAGTACGTCGCCGCGCTACTCGCTGCCCGCACCCAGGAGTTGACGCCGCGCCTGGTGCAGGTGGTTGGTGATGATGGCCACCGCGCCCTCGACGTCGCGGCTGCGGATCGCCTCGTACAGGCTGCGGTGCTGATGGTTGTAGTCGGCGATGCGTTCGGCCGTCAGCACCTTGTCCTTCATCGCGTTCCACTGCTTGTGCGCGCGCACCTCGTTGATCTGGCGATAGAGGGCCACCAGCAGGGGATTGCGGGTGCATTCGGCGATCGCCAAATGGAATCCTTCGTCCCACCGGGTGAAGCCTTCGATGTCCGTGCAGGAAGAAACCAGGCGGTCGATCAGCTCCGTCAGCCGATCGACATCGCGGGCGGTGGCGTTGAGCACCGCCAGGCGCGTCATGTACGGCTCCAGAGCCAGCCGCACTTCGACCAGCTCGAGCGGGCTGGTCAGCTCCGTGACGTCGTCGTCTTTGGCGGCGCCGCGATAGTTGACGAAGGTGCCGGCGCCGACCCGGCGGGTGACCAGGCGCTCCTGCTCGAGCTGATCGAGCGCCATGCGTACCGTCGTGCGCGACGTCCCGAAGGCCTCGGCCAGCTGGCGCTCGGCCGGCAGCTTCTCGCCATGGGCATAGGCGCCGTCGTGGATGGCCTTGCGCAACTGCCCGGTGATCCAGGAAGAGCCGCGCACGGGATCGCTGACGACGCGCAACTGGGGGGCGCTGCTTTCGCTGCCCGCCGCGAGCACCAGACCCGGCAGGCCGCGGGTCGAACCGCCCTTGGCACCAATTTTAGCCATTTCTGTGCCTTTGCGAAAATTGGTTTGAAAACGGCTCGCCTTATGATCAGAATGTTTGGCGGCCCCGTCAAGCCATAGTTCCGGTTTTCGCGAGATCCGGCCGCGCGGCAACGACCACGCTCTGAGGGTTCCCTTCATGGCTTTCCCTACTCATGCGAAGTACGTCGTCATCGGCGCCGGCATTCACGGGTTGAGCTCGGCCTGGCACCTGGCCGAGAACCTGCGCAAGAGCGGCAAAGGCGGCGGCAAGGACATTCTCGTTCTCGATAAGACCGGTATCGCGGCCGGCGCCTCCGGCATCGCCTGCGGCGTCATCCGGAACAACTACTTCCAGCCGGCCATGCGCCGGCTGATGCAGCACAGCGTCTCCGTGTGGGACAGCGATCCCCAGGCCTTCAGCTATCACCCGGTCGGCTACATGCAGATCAGCCCGGAGCTGATGCACAAGGACGTCGCCTCGATCTACGAGCAGCAGAAGGCGATCGGCTACGAGTCGGCCTTCGTCGAGGGCGAGGCCGATTGCGCGAAGTACATGAAGGGTATGTTCGACGACTGGCACGCCAAGGGCATCACGTCGGTCCTGCATGAGAAGAAGGGCGGCTACGCCAACAACCGCGCCTCGATCTACGGCCTCGCGAAGAAGGCGGAGAACGAGGACGTCCGCATCATGACCGGCGTCAAGGTCACCGGCTTCAAGCGCGACAACAGCGGCGCGGTGAAGACCGTCGTCACCGACCAGGGCAGCATCGATTGCGACTATGTCATCGTCGGCGTCGGCCCTTGGGTGAAGCACATCTGGGACATGCTGGAGCTGCCGAAGGCCATCCGCATCAAGGGCCGCGACGGCAAGGTGCACGACAACGTGCCGATGTGGGTCTATTGGAGCCTGCAGGAGGGCACGCTCGGCGTCGATCCGAAGCTGCAGCGCACCAACGACGGCAAGATGCCGCCGGTCATCCATGTCGACACCGATGCGCCACTGCTCTCGGACGTCGACGGTTCCGTCATCACCGATAAGCTCTGGGGCATCTACTACAAGCCCGATTTCAATTTCGGCGGCGTGCAGGGCGGCGCCATGCCCTACAAGATCCAGACGCCCGTCGACGAGGTCGCCGTCGATCCCTACGGCCCGGACTCGCCCGACTTCATCGTCGGCGACGAGTTCGCGCATATGTGGGTCTCGGCCCTGGCCTTCTGCCAGAAGCGCTTCCACGGGCAGATGCCGAAGTACAAGAAGGAGCCATCGGGCGGCATCGGCTGCTTCACGGCCGACAGCTTCCCCGTGTTCGACAAGTTCTGCGACAACGCCTACTTCATCGCCGACTCCAACCATGGCTACAAGATGATCGGAGTCGGCAAGCTGGTGGCGGACGACGTTACCGGCAAGGAAAGCGAGCTGCTGCGGCCGTTCCGCTTCTCGCGCTTTGCCGAGGGCAAGCTGCATCCGCAGTCCAACAGCCCATTCCCGTGGAGTTGAGCGCGACAGCAGAGGGCTTGACGCGATCCTGCAAAACGGGGAATCCATCGGCGATCCGCCGGCTGGCCAGGGCGAGTGAATTGGTATCAAATTGGTCACAAGCCGGAAGCCGACCAGTCGCAACCCGCGCTATCAGGCGCAAGCAACAATCAACCGCAAAAGACCAGGGGGCAATTCCATGACCGACCTCGAGGCCCACGTAAATCAGAAAGGCCGCAAGGAACTCATCAAACAGGTGCGCGCCAAGATCAAGGAGCTCGGCATCACCTACATCTACTATCAGTTCGTGTCGGTGACGGGCCGCATCGTCGGCAAGGGCATCCCGGCCGATCATTGGGAGCAGAATGCCGAGCGCGGCTTCCAGCTGGTCTACGGCTCGACCGCCAACCTGTTCGTCGATCGCCACAAGAACTACATCGGCTACGGCCCGGAGGCCTCCGAGCTGGTCGGCATTCCCGATCCCGAGACCTTCTGCCAGTTGCCCTGGGACAAGCGCGTCGCCCGCGTCTTCTGCACCTGCTTCCGCAACCGTGAGGAGAAGGTCAATCCCGGCGGCCACCTGACCTCCGATTGCCGCGGCAACCTCCGCATCATCCACGACGAGTTCCAGAAGAAGCACAAGGGCCTGCATCTGCGCCATGGCTGCGAGCCCGAGATGATGTGGCTGAAGAAGGGCGCGGACGGCCTGCCGGATGGCGGCTTCTCCAAGCCCAACTGCTATCACATCGATCAGTTCGAATCGCTGCGGCCGGTGTTCCTGAAAGTGATCGAGTACGCCCGCGCCATGGGCCTCGACATGATCCAGGGCGACCATGAGGATGCACCCGGCCAGCTCGAACTCAATTTCATGTTCGACGACGCGCTGCATACCTGCGATCGCCTGACGACCTATCGCCAGATCTGCGCCCAGGTGGCGCGCGAGTTCAACCTGATCGCCTGCTTCATGGCCAAGCCCTTCATGGGCGTGTCGGCCAACGGCTGCCACCACAACCTGTCGCTCTGGCACGGCGGCGAGGACAAGCTCAACAATCTCGGCCACGAGAAATCGCTGCCGGGCCTCGACGACGTCTTCACCTATCGCAAGGGCGGCGAGAACACGTTCATGCCGCTGAAGGGCGAATCCAAGCCAGGCCCCATCGGCCTCAACTGCATCGGCGGCGTCGTCAAGCATGTCGGCGCGCTGACGGCGTTCGGCTCCTCGACCGTCAATTCCTATCGCCGTCTGTGGGACACCGGGTTCTGGGCGCCGGTCTATGCCGACTGGGGCTACCAGAACCGCACCTGCGCGCTGCGCATCTCGGCGCCCGGCCGCTTCGAGTACCGCTCGGTCGACTCGACCGTGAACCCGTACCTGATGGCGGGAGGCCTGCTGAAATCCTTCGATGACGGCATCACCAGCAAGCTCGATCCGGGCGAGCCGGAAGAGCGCAACATCTATCAGGCCATGGCGGCCGGCAAGAAAGTGAAGAAGCTGCCGATGTCGCTGGGCGAGGCGCTCGACGCGCTCGAGAAGGACGAAGTGGTCAAGTCCTGCCTGCCCGACGAGATGTATCGGGTCTTCATGCACTACAAGCGCGACGAGTGGGAGAAGTTCATGTCCACCGTCACGCATTGGGATCTGCAGCAATATTGGGACTATCTGCCGTAAGCGATCGCGGGGGCGACCTCTGCGCAATCGGTCGAAGGCCGATTGATGCGGTCGCCCCTGCCACCGACGCGCCGTTGAAAGGAGTTCGCCCATGTGCGGCATTGCAGGACTGATCCATCGCGGCAAGACCGGCGACATCGGCCAGGAGATGACGGCGATGTTGCGTTCGCTGAAGCATCGCGGTCCCGATTCGACCGGCTTCGCCCTCTACGGAAAACCGAAGGGCGATGAACTCGTTCTGCGCTTCAAGGTCGCAGAGCAGGAAGAGATGAACAAAGGCTTCGACATTCATCAACAGGTGAAGGACCGCCGCGCCGAGGTCGATCGCCGCCTGAAGGAACTGGGCGCGGAGATCGTGAAGGAAGAGGACGCGACGGAGTATGCCTATCGCTACCGCATCAAGTTCGGCGGCGATCGTCGCAAGCTCGCCGACTACATTGAAGACGTTGACGGCGCGGAGATCCTCTCGATCGGCCACGGCCTCGAGCTTATCAAGGACCTGGGCGACGCCAGCCGCGTGTCCGACCAGTATCACCTGCCTGGCTTCGTCGGCAGCCACGCCATCGGCCACACCCGCATGGCCACGGAATCCGATGTCGACATCCGCTCCGCCCATCCCTATTGGGCCTATCCGTTCGCCGACGTGTCTGTTGTTCACAACGGCCAGCTCACCAACTACTGGAAGGGCCGGCGCGCGCTCGAGCATCGCGGCCATCGCTTCATGTCGAACTGCGATTCCGAGCTGATCGCCGTCTACCTCGCCGATAAGATGCAGCAGGGCGGCAAGCTCGAAGACGCCATGAAGGACTCGATCGAGGAGCTCGACGGCGTCTTCACCTATGTGGTGGCCACCGCCGACAGCCTGGGTATGGCGAAGGACACCATGGCGGCCAAGCCGATGGTGCTCTACGAGAGCAAGGATTTCATCGCGCTGGCCTCCGAGGAGGTCGCCATCCGCAGCATATTCCCGCACGAAATCGACACCTTCGATCCCTACGAAGGCGAAGTCCGCGTCTGGAAGGCTTGATTGGAATGCTGGAGCGACGCGCCGCTCAATCAACTCTCTCTAGTGTCATGCCCGGCCCCCGGGTCCGGCCTTCGGCCGGCCCGAGGGCAAGCCTTGAGCTGGGCATCCATCGAGCCACGGCACGGTGGATCGCCGGGTCAAGCCCGGCGATGACAGCCGAGGGAGACGTCGAATATCCGCAGACCTAAGAAAACAGGGCACCGATAATGGCATTGAAACCGAAATCCTTCGACTTGGGGATGCACACGGAGAAGCTGACCGGGCGCACCCAGCAGCGTTTCTTCACGCCGGACGAGGAAGAGAATTTCCTCTACCCCACCGCCTTCGATGTCGATTTCAACAAGCGCGCGGAGTTCGACGCCGAGAAGCTGTCGGCGACCGAGATCAATCTGAAGCTGCGCGAGTTGATGAGCCAGGGCCACGGCAGCATCGTCCTGCACAATCCCGGCGCCAAGCACGGCATCGCCGTCGGCATCCTCAACCGCCTCAACCTGCGCATCAAGGGCAGCCTCGGCTATTTCGGCTGCGGCCTGGTCGACGGTCCTAACATCGTGATCGAGGGCCGCGTGGGCTGGTCCTGCGCGGAGAACATGCTGGCGGGCACGGTGATCATCGAGAAGAACGCCGGCTCCACCTTCGGCGCCGCCATCCGCGGCGGCGACCTCGTCTGCAAGGGCGATGTTGGCGCCCGCGTGGGCATCGACCAGAAGGGCGGCACCATCATCGTCGGGGGCCGCGCCGGCGCCTTCTGCGGCTTCATGATGCAGCGCGGTCGCATGGTCATCCTCGGCGACGCCGGCAAGAACCTCGGCGACTCCATGTATGACGGCACCATCTATGTCGGCGGCAAGATCGACAGCCTCGGCGTCGATGCCGTCGAAGGCGAGATGACCGATCTCGACTGCCAATGGCTGGACCGAAAGCTGAAGATGTATGGCATGGCGACGCCGAAGGGCGCCAAGAACATGACCAAGATCGTCGCCGGCAAGCAGCTCTGGAACTACGACAATCTGGAACCGGAAGAGAAGAAGCTGGTGCTCTGACGGTACTGCTGAGTTCGCTCAGCACTCTTCGATGTCACCCCCGCGCAAGCGGGGGTCCAGGGCAAGCGACGGAATGGTCGCCCTGGATTCCCGCTTTCGCGGGAATGACAAGGTGAGTGGGACACACACGAGAATTGCCGCTTAGGCGCCTACGGAAGGAATTTTTGCAATGGCAAGAGAACGGCGAGTCGCTCCGAAGGAGCAGCCGACCACCAAGAAGTCGGCGCGCAACCGGAGCCTGCTCGGGCAGAGCCAGATCTTCACGCCCGAGGTCATGGACGACATCCATATCAAGGCCGAACTCGGCCGCTACCGCATGCGCGGCTTCTCGTTGTTCAAGAAGATTCCGCATTGGGATGACCTCACCTTCCTCCCGGGCACGCTCACGCGCTTCGTCATCGAGGGCTATCGCGAGAAGTGCATCACGGAGACGGTGATCGGCCCGAAGGCGAAACGCCCGCTCGTGCTGGACATCCCCGTCTACATCACCGGCATGAGCTTCGGCGCGTTGTCGTTCGAGGCGAAGATGGCGCTCGCCCGCGGCGCCACCATGGCGGGCACGGCGACCTGCTCGGGCGAGGGCGGCATGATTCCGGACGAACGCCGCTACTCCTCGAAGTGGTTCTATCAGTGCATCCAGTCGCGCTATGGCTTCAACCCGCACCACCTGCGGCTGGCCGACGCCTGCGAGTTCTTCATCGGCCAGGGCTGCAAGGTCGGCCTCGGCGGCCACCTCATGGGGCAGAAGGTCACCGACCAGGTCGCGGAGATGCGCTCGCTGCCGGCCGGCATCGATCAGCGCTCGCCGGCCCGCCATCCGGACTGGCTGGGTCCGGACGATCTCGCCCTCAAGATCAACGAAATCCGCGAGGCCACCGACGGCCAGATCCCGATCCAGCTGAAGCTCGGCGCCGCGCGCGTCTACGATGACGTGCGCATGGCGATCAAGTGCGGACCGGACTCGATCTACATCGACGGCATGGAGGGCTCGACCGGCGCCGGCCCGCACGTCGCCACCGAAGACACCGGCATTCCCGGCATCGCCGCCATCCGCCAGGCCCGCAAGGCGCTCGACGATCTCGGCAAGAGCGGCGAGATCACCCTCGTCTACGCCGGCGGCATCCGCAATGGCGGCGATATTGCCAAGGCGCTGGCGCTTGGCGCCGACGCCATCGCCATCGGCCATTCGGCGCTGATGGCGCTCAACTGCAACAAGGATATCCCGGAGGCCGACTACATGAAGGAGGTCGGCGTCGAGGCCGGCCACTGCTATCACTGCCACACCGGCCGCTGCCCGGTCGGCGTCACGACCCAGGATCCGCTGCTGCGCAAGCGCCTCGATCCCGACGCCGCTGCCGAGCGCATCTACAATTTCCTGCACACCCTCACCATGGAATGCCAGATGATGGCGCGCGCCTGCGGCAAGACGAACGTGCACAGCCTGGAGCCGGAAGATCTGGCCGCGCTCACCATGGAGGCCTCGGCCATGGCCATGGTGCCGCTCGCGGGCACCCAGCACACCGTCGGCCGTCCCGACATGACCCGTTACTAGGAGCACGCCGAACATGGCAACGAAGAAGGGAAGCGCCGCGCGCGGCAAGGCCTCGAACGTGACGAAGCTGAAGCCGAAGGCGGCCGCCAAGGGCAAGTCGACCGACCCCAAGCATATCGACCACTTCCTGAAGACCGCCGGCATCGACACCGCGCGCGAGAAGGAGATCGGCCAGCACATCGGCTACCGCTACGACGTCAATCTGCTGCCCGATTACAAGCGGCTGACGCCGTTCCTGAAGAAGTACCTGGAGCTGATGGGCTGGGACGATCTCAACTGGCTCGAGGACGTCCATATGGGCTACGAGGAGGGCAAGGCCGCCGTCTTCGATCGCAACGTCAACGGCTGGGTCGCGGTGCCGCCCTCGATCAAGCTGCCCGACAACCAGCAGGACCGCGACATGATCGCGCGCGAGCTGCTGATCAAGTTCCAGATGTCCCGCAAGCACCCCTTGGTGGACCTGAAGAAGGCCTACGCGAAGTTCTGACGCGCGGCTGAGCGGGAGCGTTTCAGGGGCGCCGGCCACTGGTGCCCCTTTTTGCTGCGCAGTCGCGGCCGTCCGATTTTCCCGCCCAAACCTCTTGTGCTGTGGCATTCCTGTGGTCATGTGAATCTGTGACCATGGTCACTCCCTGAAAATCGAAGAAATGCCAGAATAGCCGCGGATTCAGTTATTGTTCCCGTTGCAAAGGACTAAAGTACTCCTTTATACTCTGAGTATGGCAAGACGACCCAGACAGATCGGCGCGAGTTGCGCACTCCGGCTGATGCCGGACCAGGAGCAGGAGACGGCATTGACTGAGTTTGTCGCCGCTTACGGGAATTTGGCAGGATGGCTCGATCGGAACATTCCGAAGGACCACCCGGCCGATCTCGTGGCCCTGCACCGCGGCTGGTACGAGTCGGCGCGGACGGAGGGTGCCCTCCCGTCGCAGACCACGACGCTGGCCCTCAAGGATTGGGCCGCCCGGCGTCGCGGCGAGACGACGGAAGGCGTGCCCTACGACGACAAGCTCTATGCCGCGCGCGGCGTCGATCAGGTGTCGCTGACCACCTTGCGGGGGCGCATCCAGGTGCGGTGCTTCGTGGTGGGATACACGCCGGTTGCACCGTCCCCGGCGCCGGCGCGGCTGGTCCGCGCACCGCAGGGCTGGGAGTTGCGCATCGGCGTTCATGACAGCGTTCTCGCAACGCGGACGAAGGAGACGGCAATGGCAACGGAAGGCGTGGTGGCCCGGGTAGGGCGCGTGATGGCCGGCATGGCGCACTCGGTCGTGGACATGGCCGAGGAGGCGAACCCGGAGGCGGTGGTGGCGCAGGCGTTGCGCGAGATCGACGGCGCGATCGACGAGGTGCGCACCGAACTCGGCAGGGCCAAGGGCGAGCAGATGCGCGTCGAGGCGCGCATGAAGCAGCTCGAGGAGGAGCGCGGCATCCTCGAAAAGCGCATCGATACCGCCCTCAAGAACGGTCGCGACGATCTGGCGGAAGCCGGCATCGCCCGCCAGCTCGACATCGAGGCGCAATCCAATCTGCTGGCGCAGCTGCGGGCGGAGGCGGAGGGCGAGATCCAGAAGCTCGAATCCTCGCTCGACGCCGTGCGCGCCAGCCGGCGCGAAGCGGAAGACCGGCTGCGGGATTTGCGGCATGCCACGACGGTGGCGCCCGACGGCACGGTCATGGGCGGGCGCGACAGTGCCATCGACCGCGCGAATGCCAAGGTCGAGAGGGCGCTGAACGCGACCGGCCGGATCACCGGCGTGCCGAACGGCCCGGCCGTTCAGAATGCCGGCGCCTTGCAGGATCTCGAGGCGTTGCATCGCGACAATCAGATCAAAGAGCGGCTTGCGCAGCTGAAGGCGAAGCGGGGGTGACCCGGCAGGCATGCTCGAGCCAACGGAGGGTATGGGCATGTTTCAACATCTGGTAGCGCCCGGCTACGCGCCGTTCACGATCGCGCTCGGCGTGTTGATCGGGATCGTGGCGATCGAGGGCCTGTCGATGATCGCGGGCCACTCGGCATCGCATCTCTTCGAGACTCTCCTCGGCGGCGACGCGCACGATGTGCCCGACGCCGATGCGGAGCACGGCTTGTTCGGGGGCGCACTCGACTGGTTGAACATCGGGCGCGCTCCATTTCTGGCGCTGTTCGGCGCAGCGCTCGGCATCTTTGCTGCCTGCGGCTTCATCCTGCAGGGTATTGCCGGTGACATCGTCGCACCGCTCCCGGGTTGGATCGCCGCGCTCGTGGCCGTTGTTCCGACAATTCCGGCCACACGACTGCTGAGTCGTGCCATCGGCAAGGTGATGCCGCGCGACGAGACCTACGTCGTGGCGGAAGCGGAGTTCGTCGGCCGCACGGGCGTCATTACCCTTGGTCCCGCCCGGCGCGGCGTCGTCGCCCGGATGAAGCTGCAGGACCAACACGGCAACTGGCACTTTCCAAAGATCGAGCCATTCACCGCCGAGGACGAGATTCCCGAAGGTGCATTCGTTCTTGTCGTCGAGCAAGGCGACGGCACGCTGCGAGTCGCCCGGGCAGACGGCAAGCTGGTCGAAAATCTCTAACGTGATGCGCGGCCTTCTCTAGCCGCGCCGGAGGGAAGGAATCCATGGACATCGTAAGCATCGGCCTCATTGTTCTCATTGCTCTCCTGATTCTCTTCGTCATCGGCATGGTTCTCAGCAAGCTCTATCAGCGTGCCGAGAAGGACAGGGCCTATGTCCGCACGGGCGCCGGCGGGCAGAAGGTGATCCTCGATGGGGGATCGCTCATCATGCCGGTGTTCCACAACATCTCCTGGGTCAATCTGCAGACCCTGCGGCTCGATGTCCGCCGCGAGGCGGCGGAGGCGATGATCACCAAGGACCGCATGCGCGTCGACATCGGCGTCGAATTCTACGTGCGGGTGAAGCCGGATGCCGCCTCGATCGCGCTCGCCGCGCAGACACTCGGCGATCGCACCAACAATGCCGAGCAGCTGCGCGAGCTGGTTGAGGCGAAATTCGTCGACGCGCTGCGCAGCGTCGCCGCCACGATGTCGCTCACCGATCTGCAGGAGAAGCGCGCGAATTTCGTGCAGGCCGTGCAGACCGCCGTGGCGCGCGATCTCGAACTGAACGGCCTCGAGCTGGAGAGCGCCTCGCTCACCAAGCTCGACCAGACCGATACCAAGTACTTCAACCCCAACAACGCGTTCGACGCCGAGGGTCTGACCGCCCTCACGCGCATCACCGAGGCCAAGCGCCAGGAGCGCAACCTGACCGTGCGCACGGCCGAAGTCAACATCGCGCAGCAGGATCTGGAGGCCCGCCAGCGCACGCTCGAGATCGAGCGAGCGAAAAAGGAATCCGAGCTGTCGCAGCAGCGCGACATCATCAACAAGACCGCCGCGACGCGCGCCGAGGCCGCGCTGAAAGAGGCCGACGCGCGGCAAGCCGAGCAGGAGGCCAAGATCGCCGCCGACCAGGCGATCGCGCAGCGCCAGGCCTCCGCCCTGCAGGCCCAGGAGACGGCGCGCATCGCGGCCGAGCTCGCCGTGCAGCAGCAGAAGATCGAAAGCGAGCGTACGGCCGAGACGCTCGCCATCGCCAAGCAGCGCGACGTGCAGATCGCCGATCAGGAGCGCGCCATCGCCATCGCCAACAAGAGCAAGGCGCAGTCGGAGGCCGATGCCCAGGCACAGCTCGCCAAGGCCGAAGCGACGAAGGCCGAGCAGGCCGTGGTCACTGCCGCCGAAGTAGCGCGCGCCGAACGCGAGCGTCAGATCGTGGTCATCGCCGCCAAACAGGACGCCGAACGCGAAGCGACCCGCGTGACGGTTGCCGCCGCCGCCCAGCACACGGCCGCGGAGGACCAGGCCTCGGCCTTGCGGACCCAGGCCCAGGCCGAGGCCGACGCGACCCGCATCCGTGCCGAAGCCAAGGCGATCGAATACAAGGTCGACGCCGACGGCCAGCGGCTGATCAACGAGGCCCGCAACATCCTCTCCCAGGCCATCATCGAGCTCGAGATCACCAAGGAGCGGCTGCGCGTCGTCCCGCTGGCGCTGGCCGAGTCGGTGAAGCCGCTCGAAAAGATCGGCGATGTCCGCATCGTCGACATGGGCGGTCGCGGGCCGCTGGCGGGCGCCTCCACCAATGGCGCCGCCGGCAATGGCGGCGGCGCGACCGATCATCTGCTCTCGGCCCTGCTGCAATACCGGGCCAATGCGCCGATCATCGACCAGTTGCTGGCTCAGGCCGGCTTCACCGGCGCCAATCCCGTGGACGCCCTGGTGAACGCCGTCAAAGTGCCGACGACGACCGCAGTCGCGCCGACGGTCGCGACCAAGGCGACCGCCGCGACCGACTGATCGGGTGTGAGGACGATCGAAGGGGCGCTCCGATTGGGGCGCCCTTCTTGCCAATGCCCGGTGCCCACAGCGTTTCCTGACGGGAGTGCAGTCTGCCGCGGCTATGCTAGACTTCCGGCCATGCGTCTGACCCGCGACCTCATCGCGCGCATCCCGCGCAAGGATCATGATCCCGGTCCCGCGCCGGGCTACCTCACGGATGAAGAGCGGGCGGTGTCGCTGGCGGCCACGCTCGCGCATCCGCAGGCGTGCCAGCCGATCTGGGTCTTCGCCTACGGTTCGCTGATCTGGAAGCGCGGCTTCCCGATCGCGGAGCGCCGGGTCGGCACGCTCCACGGCTATCACCGGCAGTTCTGCCTGCTGGTCAAACGCTTTCGCGGCAGCCCCGATGCACCCGGCCTGATGCTTGGCCTGGAGCGCGGCGGCATGTGCCGCGGCGTCGTCTACCGGCTGGCGGACCATGAGCGCGACGCGGCGCTCCGCACCATCTGGGCGCGCGAAATCCTGACCGCCGCCTACGTGCCGCACTGGGCCGACGTGCGGACCGCCGAAGGCCCGGTGCGCGCCATCGCCTTCGTCATCAACCGCGCGCATGAGCGCTACACCGGCCGCCTGAACGACGAGGCCGTCGCCGATGCGCTGGCGCGCGCCTGCGGCCATGTCGGCTCCTGCGCCGAATACCTGCTGGAAACGGTGACGCATCTGGAGGAACTGGGCATCCGCGATCGGCGGCTGTGGCGATTGCAGGCCATGGTGGCCGCGCGCCTCGGCGATGGCGGCTCTTAGTCGCTTCAATCCTCGTCGACGCGCCATCCCGCCGCGTGCGTCCAATCCGGCGTGAACGAGAGGATGCGCACGCCCGGCGGCATGTTCGGATTGAACATGCGATTGTGCCAATAGGTCGCCTGAAAGAACGCGTCATCGGTCGCCAGCTCGGCAACCCGGCAGGGCAGGCGATAGGCCTGGGCATATTGCTCGAAGTCGAGGATGCAGCCGCCGTGATTCAGCAAGCCGGCGGCGACCGCGGAGTCCGCGCCGAACAGCGCCGTCATCACGTCGCTGAAGCGCGTCGGGTGCTGAAAATAGCCGGCGGCCAGGATCTCCAGGATCTTCTCGTAGCGCTCGATCGGATCGTTGGTCTTGAGAAACTGGTGACGGAAGAGCGCCGTACTGTCGGCCGGTTCCGCCTCGACGATCAGGAGCGTGATGCCGGTCGACACTTCATCGCCGAGCGGGCTCAGCACGCGCGGCCGCATGCCTGCCGTCGGCCGCCCGCCGCCCTGTCGCGCCGACAGCTGGCGGATCCGGCACTGCCAGCCCAGGAACTCGTCGCGCAGCGCCGCGGCGGCCTGCTCCGTCAGCACGACGTTGTGGGGATGAGCGATCGACATCCCCGGCAATCTGTTGCCGCGCCTGCCTGAAAGCAAGCCTGCTCCCGCCAACCGGTCGCGACCCGTATTCTCGCCGCCGATGTGATAATTCATGCCGTTTTTCAATCGCTTAGGCAGCTGTATTGCGGGAAAAAATCTTGCACCGCAGGAAACCCGCGGGTAGGGTCTGGTCGCCCACCCGACGCGAGACCTCGCAGATCCCATGCCCTTCGGACTTCTGAAATATGGTTTGAGCCGGCGCTACCCGGCCGAGCGCGACTTTCCCTGGCCGCAGGAGCTGAAGCGCAGTTACGACGTCGTCATCATCGGCGGCGGCGGCCATGGCGTGGCGGCCGCCTACTACCTGGCGCGCGACTACGGCATCACCAACGTCGCGGTGATCGAGAAGGGCTATCTGGCCGGCGGCAACACCGCGCGCAACACCGCGATCATCCGCTCGAACTACCTGACGCCCGAGGGCGTGCGCTTCTACGACGAGTCGCTGAGCCTCTACAAAGATCTCAGCAACGACTTCGGCTACAACATCATGTACTCCGAGCGCGGCCATTTCACGCTGGCGCATACCGATGCCGCCATCCGCACCAGCCGCTGGCGCGCCGAGGTCAACAAGCATCTGGGTGTCGACTCCGAGCTGATCTTCACCGACGAGATCCGCCGCCTGTGCCCGTCGATGAACCTCTCGGAGGACGTGCGCTATCCCGTCCTCGGCGCGCTCTATCATCCCCCCGGCGCCATCGCCCGCCACGACGCCGTCGCCTGGGGCTACGCCAAGGGCGCCATGATGCGGGGCGTCGAGATTCACACGCATACCGAAGTCACGGACATCCTCACCGAGAACGGGGTGCTCAAGGGAGTCGAGACCAATCGCGGCACCGTCTACTGCAACAAGGCGATGCAGGCGGTGGCGGGATCGAGTTCGCTGGTGGCGAAGCTCGCGGGCTTCCGCCTGCCGATCCGCACCATCCCGCTGCAGGCCTGCGTATCCGTGCCGCTGAAGCCGTTCCTCGACCAGATCGTCGTCTCGGGATCGCTGCACATCTACATCTCGCAGACGCCGCGCGGTGAGCTCGTGATGGGCGGCTCGACCGATCCCTACGCGCTCTACTCCACGCGCTCGACGCTCGATTTCAAGGAAGGCCTGCTCGGCCACATGCTCGAGCTGTTCCCCTTCCTCGACAACGTCACGGTCCTGCGCCAGTGGGCCGGCATGGCCGACATGACCCCGGATTTCAGTCCTGTCATGGGCCTGACGCCCGTCGAGAATTACTACATCGATTCCGGCTGGGGCACCTGGGGCTTCAAGGCGACGCCCGTCTGCGGCAAGCGCATGGCCGAAACGGTCGCCACCGGCAAGGTGCCGGACATCCTCGAGCCCTTCCGCCTCGACCGCTTCGTCGATTTCGCCCAAGTCGGCGAAAAAGGCGCGGCGTCGGTGGGGCATTGAGGGTCAATGTTCAAAGTACGAGTCACACACCCTCACCCTAACCCTCTCCCGCTTCGCGGTAGAGGGGACACCGGCGGAGCATCTCCCCCGATCGAGTCCCCTCTACCGCGAAGCGGGAGAGGGTTAGGGTGAGGGTCCGTAGCGAAGCGAAGACTGTTGCCAGCATGAAAGTTCTCAACTGTCCGCTCAATGGGCCCCGCAACATCTCCGAATTCGTCTGGGGCGGCGAGGTGAAGCCGATGCCGGATCCCGGCGCCGGCTCGGATCGCGACTGGGGCGCCTTCGTGTTTCTGGAGAACAACACGGCCGGCGTGGTGCGCGAGTGGTGGTGCCACGTCCCGACCTCGTTCTGGTTCATCGGCGAGCGCGACACGGTGACGGACGAGATCATCAGAACCTATCCCGCCGGCGAGCTGTTCAAGGAGCGCGTCGAATTCGCCGCCAAGCCGAAGGCCGGGGAGGGGACGCGATGACCGGCATGAACCGGTTGCCCGCGCCCGCCGGCAGCCTGCTCGATCGCAGCAAGACCATCGCGTTCCAGTTCGAGGGCCGCCGCTACGAAGGCTTCGCCGGTGATACCATCGCCAGCGCGCTCGCCGCCAACGATGTTTGGATTCTCTCCCGCTCGTTCAAATATCACCGCCCCCGCGGCATCCTCACCATGGCCGGCCTCGATGCCAACACGCTCGTGCAGGTCGGCGACGAGCCGAACGTGCTGGCCGATCGCCGCGCCATCAGCGAAGGACTCGTGGTCGAAGGCCAGAACTACAGCGGCAGCCTCGAACACGACAGCGAGACCTGGATCGAGATGTTCGGGCGCTTCCTGCCACCTGGCTTCTACTACAAGGCGTTCTACCGCCCGAAGGGGGCCTGGAAATTCTGGGAGCCGTTCATCCGCAAGCGCGCCGGCCTCGGCAGGGTGAACACGGCGGCCCATCACGGCTACTACGACAAGGAATATCTGTTCGCCGACGTGGCCGTGATCGGCGGCGGGCCGGCCGGCCTGGCGGCCGCGCTGCAGGCGGCCGACGCCGGCGCCGAGGTGATCGTGATCGATGACGGCGCCCGGCTGGGCGGATCTCTGACCTATGCCCGCTGCGACTCCAATGGCCGAAGCGGAAGCGCCCTTGCAGGCGAAGCCGCCCAAGCCGTCGCCGCGCGGGCCAATATCCGCGTTGTCCCCGGCGCCGTCTGCACCGGCCAGTTCGCCGATGGTTGGTTCGCCGCGATCCGCGGCAACCGGCTGTACAAGCTGCGGGCGAAGGCGAGCGTGATCGCCACCGGCGCGCTCGAGCAGCCGGCCGTGTTCCGCAACAACGACCTGCCCGGCGTCATGCTGGGCTCGGCGGCGCAGCGGCTGATCCGGCAGTACGGCGTGCGTCCCGGCCGCGAAGCCGTCGTCGTCACGGCCAATGCCGATGGCTACGCCGTCGCGACCGACCTCGCGGAGGCCGGCGTGACCGTCAACGCGATCGTCGATCTGCGCCCTGACGTGTTGCCGTCGCCGCATGTCACCAAGGCGCAGCAGCTCGATCTGCGCATCATCGAGGGCAGCGCCGTGGTCGAGGCGATCCCGACGCTCGGAAAGCGCGGCATCATGGCCGCGCTGGTGGCGGCGGTGAACGACGACGGCAGCGCCGACGCTGCCGCGGAATCGATTCCTTGCGATCTCCTGTGCATGTCCGTCGGCTACGCGCCGTTGGCGCATCTGCTGCACCATGTCGGCGTCGAATTTTCCTACGACAAGCAGACCCATATGTACGAGCCGGGGACGCTGCCGGCCCACCTGTTCGCGGCCGGCTCGGTCGCGGGAGCCTGCGATCTCGACGCCGTGGTCGCCGACGGGCGCAGGGCCGGCTGGGCGGCGGCGCAGGATGCCGGCTTCGCGGCCGGCGCCGAGCCGCCGGCGCCGATCGACCGCGGCGCCCTCGATCAAACCCATCCCTGGCCGATCTTCCCGCATAAGCGCGGCCGGGACTTCGTCGACTTCGACGAGGACCTGCAGGTGAAGGACCTGGTCCATGGCGCCGCCGACGGCTACGACGACATCGAGCTGCTGAAGCGCTACACCACCGTCGGCATGGGCCCCTCCCAGGGCAAGCATTCGGCCGTGGCGGCCGTGCGCATCCTCGCCAAGGAGATGGGCGGCGATCTCCAGCGCATGAACGTCACCACCCAGCGCCCGCCCTTCATTCCCGAGAAGTTCGGCCACATGGCCGGCCGCGTCTTCGAGCCGGGGCGGCGCACGGCCATGCATCACCGCCACATCGAACTCGGCGCCAGGTTCATGCCGGCGGGTCTGTGGTGGCGCCCCGCCTACTACGGCAAGCCGGCCGATCGCGAGACGGCGATCCCTGACGAGGTGCTGAACGTCCGCAACAATGTCGGCCTGATCGACGTGTCGACGTTGGGCGGCCTCGATGTCCGCGGGCCCGATGCGGCCGAGTTCCTCAACCGCATGTACACCTTCACCTACACGAAGCTGCCGGTCGGCCGCTCGCGCTACGTGCTCATGACCGATCAGGCCGGTGCGGTGATGGACGACGGCGTCGCCTGCCGTTTCCACGACGAGCATTTCTATGTCACGGCAACGACCGGTGGCGTCGACGGCGTCTACCGCACCATGCTGTTCTGGAACGCGCAGTGGCGGCTCAACGTCGACGTCGCCAACGTCACCGCGGCCTATGCCGGCGTCAACATCGCCGGACCCCGTTCGCGCGAGGTCCTGCAGAAGCTCTGCACCGATACCGACCTGTCGCCGGCCGCCTTTCCCTATCTCGGCGTCCGCCTGGCGACGGTCGCCGGCGTGCCCTGCCGCCTGCTGCGCGTCGGTTTCGTCGGCGAACTCGGCTACGAGATCCATATGCCCGCGCATTTCGGCGAGCATGTCTGGGACGCCATCATGGAAGCCGGGAAGCCGCTGGGCATCCGCCCCTTCGGCGTCGAGGCCCAACGCGTGCTGCGCCTGGAGAAGGGCCACATCATCATCGGCCAGGACACCGACGGCCTGACGCACCCCTACGAGGCCGACATGGCCTGGGCCATCGCGAAGAGCAAGCCATTCTTCGTCGGCCAGCGCTCGATCGAGATCCAGAACGCCAAGGGCCTGACCCGCAAGCTCGTCGGCTTCACGCTGTCCGATGCATCGGCGCCGCCGCCGGAGGAATGCCATCTGGTCGTGCGCGGCCCCGACATCGTCGGCCGCGTCACCTCGGCCGTGCGTTCGCCCGCGCTCGACAAGGTCGTCGGCCTGGCCTATGTGGCGCCAGACCAGGCCGCGCCCGGCAAGACCTTCGACATCAAGGTGGAAGGCGGCCGCCTCATCCGGGCCAAAGTCATTCCGATCCCCTTCTATGACCCCGAAAACAAGCGGCAGGAGATGTGACGTGGCCAAGGTGGCGCATGTTCTGCCCGTGACTACCCTTTGGGTGTCACCCCCGCGAAAGCGGGGGTCCAGGGCAAGTGACGAAGCAGTCATCCTGGATTCCCGCTTGCGCGGGAATGACAACGAAAAGAAACGCGAGTGCGCAAGGTTCCGATCGGTCGAGTGTGAGCCATGACTGCGGCCGAAGCCTCAATCTCGCCCACCGCCTTCGCGCGCCGCAGTTGCATCTACCGCGTGCTGCAGCAGGCGGGCGCGCGCTTCGCGCCGGTCAACGACGCCGCCATCGCCGCGGACTTCGGCAAGCCGGTCGAGGTGGAGGCCGCGCAGGCGCGCCGCATGGGCATCGCCGACCTGTCCGTGCTCCCGCGCACCGGCTTCAAGGGCGCGGGCACCGTGGAGTGGCTGACGGCCCAGGGCCTCGCCATCGGCCCGGACAGCAACCGCGCCTATCCCCAGGCGGGCGGCGAACTGGCGGCACGCCTGGCGCCGACGGAAATTTTCCTGATCGACGGTCTGGCCGGCACCGGCGAACTCGTCCGCCGGCTCAATGCCGCCTGGAGCTGGGGCGGCGAGAAGCCGCGCACGCTCATCGGCTATCCAATGCCGCGCTCCGAGAGCCACGCCTGGTTCATGATCACCGGGAAGCACGCGCCCGCCATGTTCGCCAAGATCTGCGGCGTCGATCTCCGCCTGCACCGGTTCGCGGTCGGCACCATCGCGCAAACCTCGATCGCCAAGATGAGCGGCATCCTCATCCGCGCCGATCTCGGCGACACCGCGGCCTTTCATCTGCTGGCGGACAGCGCTTCGGCCGAGTACCTTTGGGCCTGCGTGCTCGATGCCATGGCGGAGTTCGACGGTGCGCCCGTCGGGTTGTCGGCGCTGCGGAAACTGGCGGGTGGCGGTTGAAGAAGACCGACGGCAAATCGACTCACACGACAGCGCGAACGGGCGGTCCTGCGGCGAAGGCCCGACCCGCGCCTCGCGACGGCGCGACCCCGAAGTTCCAGGATCCGCATGGGCTCGTCGACGCCACTCAGGCGCGGCTCGAAATGGCCATCGGCCGCGAGGTGCGCGAATTCCGCAAGAAGCTCGACATGACCGTGGCCGATCTCGCCAAGCTCGCCGATCTCTCCGCCGGCATGCTCTCGAAGATCGAGAACGGCATGACCTCGCCCTCGCTCGACACGCTGCAGGCGCTGTCACGCGCGCTGCATGTGCCGGTCACCGCCTTCTTCCGTCGCTATGAAGAGGAGCGCGACGCCACCTTCGTGCCGGCCGGGCAGGGCCTCACCATCGAGCGCCGGGGCACGCGCGCGGGACACCAGTATCAGCTGCTCGGCCACACGCTCCGCAAGAACATCGCCGTCGAGCCCTATCTCATCACGCTCACGGAGAAGTCGGACGTCTTCCCGATCTTCCAGCATGCCGGCGTGGAATTCCTGTACATGCTGGAGGGCGAGGTCGGCTACCGCCACGGCAACAAGACCTACGTCATGCGCCCCGGCGATTCCCTGTTCTTCGATGCCGACGCGCCCCACGGTCCGGACGAGCTGCGCAAACTCCCGATCCGCTTCCTGTCGATCATCTGCTACGCGCGCGAAGGCGAAGAGTAGTACAAGCGCTTTTCGGTTTCTGACACTTCGTTCGACCTTCATGGACTGTCACCCCCGCGAAAGCGGGGGTCCAGGGCAGGCGACGGAGCGGTTGCCCTGGATTCCCGCTTGCGCGGGAATGACACGGAATGAACGATGGATCAGAGACCAGAGAAGGTGAACTGACTCGCTCGCGTACCGCTCACGCGGCGGCCGGCAGCTGCTCCGCGACCGTACCGATGCGGGCCGCTTCGGACAGACCGTGGCCCGCGGCCAACCCTTCGAGGAAGGGCGGATCGAACAGCAGCGCGGTGACTTCGGCCCGCGTCAACAGCGCGGGATCACCGCTGGCGGCCAGCTTGTCGTGCGCGCTGACGAGCACATCGGTATCGACGGCCTGCCAATCCGAGTGCTGCGGCAGGATGGCCAGATGCAGCGCCAGCAGCGACGGATCGGCGGCCAGACGCTGCAACGCGCCCGTGGGCGTACCCAGCGGCGTACCCAGCATCGTGCGCCAGGTCGCCTCGAGCCGATCGGCGCGCACGAGCAGCGGGGGCGGCGCGGTTTCCTCCGGTATCCTCAACAAGCCGAGACGCGCGACAAATGCCGCCAGCCGCTCGCGCGTGGTCAGCACGGTCAGCGGCACCGCGAGGGTCAGTCCGGCGAGGAGCGGCGCCAGCCACCAGGTGAGGTCGGAGGCGGCGCGGGCGACGAACAGCGTCAGCCCGATGCCGATGGCGCATTGCCAACCCAGGCGGGACCAGCCCTCGGCCCATCCGATGGCCTCGCCGTCGCGGCGCTGCGAGCCCCAGCCGCCGCTGCGCCCGGCGAGGATGGTGGCGACGGAGACGCTCTGCAGCAGCATCTGCACCGGCGCCAGCAGCGTCGAGAGCAGCAGCTCGATGAAGAATCCCGCGGTCAGCCGGCCGAGACCGCCATAGCCCGCCCGCCGCTCGGGGCTCGCGACGGCAAAGACGAAGCCGAGCAGGCGCGGCATCAGCAGCATGCCGAAGACCAGGACCGCCAGGCCGATCGCCACCGAGGCGTCGAACTTCGGCCAGGTCGGAAACAGCGTGACGTAGGGCGCGAAATAGCTCGGCGGATGCGCCATCCTCCAGGCGAAGAAGCCGATCCCGGCGCTGAGGAACATGAGCCACAAGGGCGACGCCAGGTACGACATGATGCCCGTGAAGAGGTGCAACCGGCTGAGCGGATGCAGGCCCCGCGCCGGCAGCACGCGCATATGCTGCAGGTTGCCCTGGCACCACCGGCGGTCGCGCTTGGCATGGTCGATCAGCGTCGGCGGCGTCTGTTCGTAGCTGCCGCCGATGCCCGGCATCATCCAGATCTGCCAGCCGGCGCGGCGCAGCATGGCGGCTTCGACGAAATCGTGACTCATGATGTGGCCGCCGAACGGCTTGCGCCCGGGCAGCTGGGGCAGGCCGCAATGGGCGGCAAAGGCGGCCGTGCGGATGATGGCGTTGTGGCCCCAGAAATTGCCGTCGCCCTGGTGCCAGAGCGCCGTGCCGGCCGTGAACACCGGTCCATAGAGCCGGCTGGCAAACTGCTGCAGTCGGCCGAACAGCGTCTCGGCCCTGACGATCGTCGGCGGCGTCTGAATCAAACCGGCGCGCGGATTGGCGTTCATCAGGCGGACCATGGTCATGAGCGCGTCGGCCGTCATCAGGCTGTCGGCATCGAGCACGATCATATGGTCGTACCGTCCGCCCCAGCGGCGGCAGAAATCGGCGATGTTGCCGCTCTTGTGGGCGGTATTGCGGCGGCGCTTGCGATAGAAGATGCGCCCTTCGCCCCCGACCTGCCGGCACAGCAGGCGCCAGGCCGCCTCCTCGGCGATCCAGGCGTCGGGATCGGTGCTGTCGCTCACGATGAAGACCTCGAACCCGTCGATGGCGCCGGCGGACTGGAGCCCTTCATAGATGGCCTGCAGCCCGGCAAAGACCTGCGCCGGGTCCTCGTTGTGGATCGGCATCAGAATGGCGGTCCGACCTTCGAGCGGCGGGGCGGCCTCGCCCGCTGCCGGCATCGCCAGGCCACGCCACTGCCAGTGTCGCGCGAGCGAGAGGAAGCCGCCGATCGCCGACCAGAAGGAGAGGGCGAGCCAGCAGAAGCCGACGACGAACAGCAGCAGCAGCGAGACCTCGAACAGCTCCGCCCGGTGATCGTCGAAGATCTGCAGGAACTGCGAGCCCGCCAGGAACGTCGTCGCCAGCGTGAGGGCGAACAGCGTCACCCGGGTGAAATCCGGACGGGGACCCAAACGCAGCGGTTTTTCTACGACCATCGTTCGCTCATCGCATCAGGCAGCGTTGGCGCCCTTCGCCCGGTCCGTGCGGAACAAGGCCGCGATCGGCGCCAGCAGCGGCGGCGGATCGAGCGATTGGGCCAGCATGACCGCCGGCGCCGCGGCCGGCGTAGGCAGAGGCATGTTGCGGCGCAGTTCGGCGCAGAACTCGGCGGGCGGCTCCTCCGTCATGAGCGCGCCCGGGTAGCGGTTGCCGCCATCGACGGCGACAAAGGCGGCGCGGCCGGCGAGAAACGCCTGCTCGGCGTCGAGGTCCATCCGGTTCAGCAATCGGGCGAACCACTCGCCCAGGATCACGCGGGCGGCGCGGGTCGGATCGCCGACGCCGTCGGCCGCCGCCGGCAGCCGGGCGGCGAGCGCGTACAGGGTATTCGCATCGCTCACGCCGAGCGACCGCAGCAGGTCGAGGACCGGCGCCGCGGGCTGGCGGTCCTGACGCATGACGCTCACCGCATCCATCGATAGCTCCAGGTCTCACTGAGAAAATGGTCTTGCTGGCGCAGAAAGCAACGCAGGTCGGCCGGACTATCGTCGGCCGGGACGAAATCGAAGAGTGCGCGCCAGCCGCCGATCGGCTGGTTCTCCTGCACGATCACCTCGTCGATCTTGCCGCTCGAGGCGGTGACGACGGCCTCGACCGCGGCGTCCGGGGGCAGGTGCGGCAGTTCGCCGCCGGCGAAATCGACGGCGAAGCGGCGGGTATTGTCGGCCTTGCCGCGGCCGATGCGGGTCGCCCGCACGATGGCGCCCGGCGGCTGGAACGGCGCCGTCTCGCCCCAATGCTGGCGATAGGAAATCTCCACCGCGTCGCCGGCGCCCACCGGCTTCTCGGGCACCCAGAAGGCGACGATGTTGTCGTGGATTTCCTGGTCGCTCGGAATCTCGATCAGGCGCACCTCGCCGCGACCCCAGCCGGCGAGCGGCTCGATCCAGAGCGTCGGCCGCCGCTCCGGATGGGTGTAGAGGTCCTCGTAGCTGGCGAAGTCGCGGTCGCGCTGCAGCAGGCCGAAGCCGCGCGGGGCGTCGCCGCCGAAGGATGTCACGGCCAATTCGGCCGGATTGATGAGCGGGCGCCACAGCCACTCGCCGCTCGCGTGCCAGATGGCCATGCCGTCGGAGTCATGCACCTCCGGGCGGTAGTCGTCGACGCCCTGGCGATCGTTCTCGCCGAAGAAATACATGCTGGTGAGCGGCGCGAGCCCGATCAGCTTGATCGCATTGCGGGCGACCAGGAACGCGCTGACGTCGACCGCGGTCGTTTCGCCCGGCCGGATGGCGAAGCTGTAGGCGCCGGCGACGCTCGGGCTGTCCAGCAGCGCGTGCAGCTTGATCTCGGCGGCGCCGGGCAGGGGCCGCTCCAGCCAGAAGCTGCGGAAGGAGGGAAACTCCTCGCCCTCCGGCAGGCCGGTGTTGACGGCCAGGCCGCGCGCCGATAGCCCGAAGCCCTCGCCGCGGCCGAGGCAGCGCAGATAGCTGGCGCCCTGGAAGACTGCGACCTCGTCCCGATAATCGGGCCGGTTGATCGGATAGTGCAGGCGGAAGCCCGAGAAGCTGAGCGCCGCCAATCCGGCGGGATCGATGCCGCTCTTGCCGAAGTCGAAGAGCGCCGGCGCGTACACGACCTCGCGCGCGACGCCGTCGACCACGTCGAACACATGCACGGGCTCGCGATACTGGTAGCCCAGATGGAAGAACTGCGCCTCGAACGTCAGGTTGAGGTCGCGCCAGAGCGCCTGATCGCCATGGAACCGGATATCGTGGTACTGCGCATAGCTGATGTCCGTCAGCGTCGCCGGCAGATCCACCTTCAGCGGCTCGAACGGGCTGGCGGCGAGCTCGCGGACGCGTTGATGGAGCCAGGATACGGTGAAGGGCGCGGAAGGCTCCGCCAGCGTCGCGGCGCGCGCCGGCATCCCGGCGCCGAGGGCGCCGCAGATCGTCGCCGCGGCGGCGGAGGCTAGCGTGCGTCGCCGGCTGATCGGTCGATTGGCAAGGGTCATGCCCGTCGATTCTCTTCTTTTTGTTGTTGTCGGTCGCAACCACCCGGCCTTCGATCGGCCGGAATGACTGCACGCCGCCCTTCCCAACGATCCAGCTCGCGACCAGCCGTTCCCATCGCAGCGCCGTCGCGCTACGCCGGTCGTGTCGCTTCGCGTACCTCGGTGCAGACGGTGGCCGACCCTTTGCTCTTTTGCCTGTGCCACAGCCAACGGTTTCCGATTCCATGTTGCAATGCAATATCGACAATAGGAAGACTGCCGATGGAGTGCGTGACAACTTGTCGCGGAGTTGGGACTGCGTTCTTGTCCCGCTGACGCTTCGCTCCCTGCTGACGGCAGAAAATAACGGATGCGCCGTGATTTTCAAGACGTGTCACACGCTTGACACCGGACATGTCGGCGGTGTGTTCACGCCCCTGAAATGCGCGCCCCTGACCTACCTGTTCCGGATCGGCGAGCGGCGCCAAATTGCCGTAGTGCATTATTCCTCCCAGTAAAATTTGTTTCTTAACATTGATTCCAGGCAGGCGATCCGTTAGGTTGCCGGCCGCAGGATTTCCGTAAAATTCCGCACTCCGCTACAGCGGAGTATTCAATTCCAAAATCAAACGGGGGGCAAGCGGACAACGTCGACAGCGCCATCGAGCGGTCGCAACGATCGCCGGTCGGACGCCGATATCCGCGGCCAGAACAAGAAGGGGAGCAGCCATGGCCATCGATCTGCAGAAGGTCGCCAAAGAACGCAAGATCAAGTATTTCCTCATCAGCTACGTCGACCTCTTCGGCGGCCTGCGCGCCAAGTTGGTGCCGGCGGCGGCCATTGGCGCCATGCAGCGCGACGGCGCCGGCTTCGCCGGCTTCGCGACCTGGCTCGACATGACGCCCGCCGATTCCGACCTCTTCGCCAAGCCGGACCCCGAGAGCCTGATCCAGCTGCCTTGGAAGCCGGAGGTCGGCTGGCTCGCCAGCGATCTCGTCATGGATGGCAAGGAGGTCGAGGCGGCGCCCCGCAAGATGTTGAAGACCCAGGTCGCGGCGGCGGCGGCGCAGGGCTACCGCATGAAGACCGGCGTCGAGTGCGAGTTCTTCCTGCTGTCCAACGACGGCAAGGCCATCAGCGATCACGACGACACGCAGGAAAAGCCGTGCTACGACCAGCAGGCCCTGATGCGCCGATATCATGTGATTACAGAGATTTGCGACAGTATGCTCGCACTCGGCTGGAAGCCCTACCAGAACGACCACGAGGACGCCAACGGCCAGTTCGAGATGAACTGGGAGTTCGACGACTGCCTGACGACGGCCGACCGCCACGCCTTCTTCAAGTATATGGTTAAGTCGATCGCCGAGAAGCACGGCTTCCGGGCCTCCTTCATGCCGAAGCCGTTCCTGAACCTCACCGGCAACGGCTGCCACGCCCACGTCTCCGTCTGGGACAAGAGCGGCAAGACCAACTTGTTCCACGATCCCAAGGGCGAGCTCGGCCTCTCCAAGCTGGCCTACGAATTCCTCGGCGGCGTCATCCACAACGCCGAGGCGCTCTGCTCCTTCTTCAATCCGACGGTGAACAGCTACAAGCGCATCAACGCGCCGCGCACGCTCTCGGGCGCCACCTGGTCGCCCAACACCATCACCTACGGCGGCAACAACCGCACGCACATGGTGCGCATCCCCGATACCGGCCGCTTCGAGCTGCGCCTCATGGACGGCGCCGCCAATCCCTACCTGATCCAGGCCGGCGTGCTGGCGGCCGGCCTCGACGGCGCCGCCAACCACCGCGATCCCGGCAAGCGCCTGGACATCAACATGTACACGGAAGGGCACACGGTAAAGAACGCCCGCAAGCTCCCGCTCAACCTCCTGGACGCCCTCCGCACCACCGACAAGAGCAAGGCCCTGCGCGCCGCCTTCGGTGATGTGGTCATCGACAGCTACCTCAAGCTCCGCATGGACGACTGGAACAGCTACTGCCGCCACCTGACCCAATGGGAGCTGGACCACACGCTCGACTGTTGAGGTTCATTGCACCACAAAGTTCCCACCGACTGCGTCGACCCACGGGGGCATGAAACGAGCTCCGGCGGCAGCATCCACTCCCGTGTCACCCCGGCGAAAGCCGGGGCCCATAGACACAG
>Ga0137403_10001794_pt1 | contig 26794 bp, 20 predicted proteins | sample CZOMad2_1_16fung_FD_122057 | JGI IMG/M metagenome (GOLD analysis project Ga0137403, IMG submission 122057) | Vadose zone soil fungal communities from Angelo Coast Range Reserve, California, USA - CZOMad2_1_16fungal (Hybrid Assembly) | ecosystem: Environmental > Terrestrial > Soil > Vadose zone... | reverse complement strand
TCGCGGGCTTGATAAACCGCGCCCATTCCGCCCTCGCCGATCCGCCGCACGATCTCGTATCGATTCGCGAGCACAGTTCCGACTTCGAGCGCTTCACGCGATTGACCCTCGGCGACATCCAAGCGCGGATGCGTCGCCCGACTCTCGCGGCCGGTTCCAGTGATGGTCTCATCTAGGGCGGGAGCGGCCGCCGCGCCGGAAGATGTGACTGCCAAGACTGGCGAGGCAATGCCCAGGGCGCCAACCAGCAACGGAGTCATGCATTGCGTGCAGACACTCGAATTTGGCGCGTTAGGCGACCCGCAATGTGGGCATTTCATGGGAGCCCCTGCTCAGAGGACGGTTGCACGGACAATACACCAGCCTTTCTATGCTTTCAACACATTCGCCCGAGCCGTGCACCAATCCACATGCCGCAGAGGCCGTGGCGTTTACATTCACCAAACGGCTAGGGCGGAACTAGCAAATTGAGCAGTGGGCAAAGACGTGAAGCAGCGACGGAGCAGATTCATTGTTCTTCCGTCTTCTCCAGTTTGGTAGGAGGGAATGCGCTTGGCTTTTGCGACACAGATATGACCATGGTACAATGACCATAGCTATAGGGGAGTTTCAGGATGAAGAAGATGGCGGCGGGTGCCTTCAAGGCAAATTGTCTTGCAGTCATGGACGAAGTTCAGGCCAAGCGCGAAACCGTCGTGATCACTAAACATGGCAAGCCGGTGGCGAAGCTCGTCCCGGCCGGGCCACAAGTCGATGATATTTTCGGCTTTCTTCGCGAGAAGGTCACGATCACAGGCGATGTGGTCTCCCCCGCGTTGTCGGGACGTGAATGGGGCCATCTCAAGTGATTTTGCTCGACACGCATGTTGTGCTTTGGCTGACGTCTGATCCTGCCAAGCTGTCGGGCAAAGCCAGGACGGCAATTGAAGACTCGCGTCAGAATGGAGACGGGGTGGCAATCTGCGATATCACCCTCCTGGAGTTGACAACGCTCGCGAGTAAGGGCCGCATCCGCCTCGGTATCAGCCTCGAATCCTTCCTGCAGGAAGTCGAGGCTCGCTTTGTCGTCCTACCGATCAGTGGCCGTGTGTGTGCGCGCGCCATGGGCCTTCCAACAGCTTATCCCAAAGATCCAGCGGATCGCATTATCGGGGCCACCGCGCTGGTCGAGGGGCTTTCTCTGATTACTGCGGACCGTGAGATCCTTCGCTCCAAAGTGGTCCACACGATCTGGTGAGAAGAGCATGGAAGACGTTGCCTAGCCCTTAGTTCTGCTTCTTGGCGAGCCGAAGAGATAGGCTGCTTGCAGACCTGGCACACTCCGAATGTGCCCTGTCTAATCCGACCGAGTGCTTCTTCGATTGCTCGTAAGAGACGGCTGCCTGTTTGGTGCAAGCGAATCTGGAGTTCCGCCTCCGCATCAGCATTGGCTTGGCCAATTAGATTGCTCTCCAAGCCACCTATATGAGTCCGCAGCAGTAACCCAAGCGTCGATTCTGCCATCGTGTTCCAGTTCGCTAAGGTCTCCCATTGCGCGGGCCTAGCGGACGCTTAGTTTGCTCTCATCCTTGTATCGCCTTGAAATTACCGCGTCCCAGCGTGTAACCATTTATGCCTTCGGTCTCCATTGCCGCGACTCGCGCGATAGAAAGCTGTGACACTCACTCGCGCGGCCTGCTCCGACATGAACACGCTAATCTCTTCGCTTCCTTTCCCCCTTTCGGGTTAATGCTCCCTCTGCCTGCTGCGCAGGGAGCTAGGGTTCCCCGAAACAGGAGGACAAAAAAACATGAAAGTCGAGCAGGCCAAAAAGATCGCAAGCAAGGCCATCGAGCAACTCAGTCAGGCCCTAGAAAGGGGCCACAGTGAGAGGCTCAGGGAATACCTCGCTGCTATGGCGCGATTCCATCGCTACTCGCTGCACAACATCATGCTCATCGCGTCGCAGAGACCCGAAGCTACTCATGTCGCCGCATTCCAGACCTGGAAGCAATTCGGACGTTACGTAAAGAAGGGCGCAAAGGGAATCTTGATTCTTGCGCCGGTGCTCCTACGCAAGGACGCGGAGAACCCCGACCGAGAGGAAGGCACCGAAAAGCCAGTGGTGCACTTCCGCGCGGTTTACGTGTTCGACGTCGCCGACACTGATGGCAACCCACTGCCCGAACTAGGAAACGCCGAAGGGGATCCGTCCGGGCACACGCACCGCCTAAAGGAATTTGTGTCGAGCCGTGGAATTCAACTTGAATACTCGGACGCGATCTACCCCGCACAGGGCCAATGCCCACCTGGAAAGATTGTCCTGCTATCCGGCCAATCTGTCGCCGAGGAATTCGCAACGCTCGCGCACGAAACGGCACATTCGCTTCTTCACCAAAACAGGCGACGCACGGAAACGACCAAGTGCGTCCGCGAGACGGAAGCCGAGGCCGTAGCGTTTGTGGTCTGTGAAGCTATCGGCCTGAAAGCACAGAACTCCGCCGACTATATACAACTCTATTCAGGCGATAAGGACACGCTGACCGAATCCCTGGAGTATGTCCAACACGTGAGTGCCGAGATTCTGGCCGCAATCACGCCGAGCGATTAGGCCAGTCGCTAGCCGGTTGCTCGCTTCGGTGATGGTTTCCCCACAGGGAGGGAATTGCCTGTCCCGCCGTGGTTCTGCACCAGAGATTTTGACTCAGTTACAAAGTCTCCTCGGTCGGGGTCTGGGCTGACGATTCACGGGAAGGAGGGCTGCAACGATGCTTTGTCCATATTGCGGAACAAATCAGACCGAAGTCCTGAGAACGGTCTATCGCCGCCACAAGACGTATCGCTACCGCAAGTGCCAGGTGTGCAAGGCGCATTTCCGTACGCTGGAGAAACCAGTACGTTGGGAAGGCGTGGACCGGAAATGGCCCGGGACACCCCCAACCCGGAACGGCTGGAGGAGTCATCGGGTTCCAGCTCTGCGCGGAAATTGCGAAGTGGAGCCTTGCGGTTTAGATTTTAGGCAGACTGGAGCGAGGCGGCATGTGGATCACATTGTGCCAGCAAGGCTTATTCGGCGATTGAGGGCAGGGAATCCAGACCGACTCCTCCCGCCTCCACCATTCTGTTGACACGGGTCTTTGCCAGAGTTCGGGGTCGATCCTACTCTGCGCTGAACACCCGAGCATCTCATCGTGCGCAGAAGTCCTTTGCGCACAATCTGAATTGATAACTGAACAGTGATTACTATTTGTGATTAATCATGGGTTAGGGGCTCTGAGATTTTTGCCGGAAATCAAGGAGCTCCTCCTTCCGCTTAGGGTCTTCACCTGACGGTAATTCACCTGATTGTTTTATACAGGTCTTCACCCTACAATCGCACAATCCAACACAATCATTCCGGACGGAGGTAGCGCGATGTACGATCCCCGGGATCTCGTAGTGCGACTTGCGCGTCTGCAATATTCAAGACGCCGCGCCTCGTTTGCTTCGTTGAGCCTTGCCTTCAAGAGAATTCTGCTTCTTGTACTCGCACACGCAAGCCTGGCTTTTTCGGCGTTTGCGACGTGTACGGTACCCAAAAACGCGATCGAGGCAGAAAATTGTCAGCCAGGCACTCCATCCAGTCAGTGGTACATCAATGGTGCAGGCTCACCAAATATTGTGGGCTTTACCACAGACATCAGCGTGAATATCGGCCAGACTGTATCCTTCAAAATCTCCACGAATGCATTGTCCTGGCGGATCGATATCTACCGTCTGGGCTACTATCAAGGAAATGGCGCGCGGTTTATCACTTCTGTTTCACCGTCAGTATCCCTGCCGCAAATTCAACCTCCCTGCTTGTCGGACGGCTCCACCGGGTTAGTCGACTGCGGCAACTGGATCACATCTGCCTCGTGGGCGGTACCGAGCACGGCTACCTCAGGAATCTATTTCGCCAGACTTATCCGGTTGGACACCGGGGAGGCGAGTCCCGCAATTTTTGTCGTGCGCAATGACTCCAGCCATTCCGACATCTTGGTGCAGACGTCCGACCCAACCTGGCACGCCTACAACGGCTATGGTGGGAACAATCTCTATACGGGAAATACGGGAAACCCGGCTGGCCGCGCATACAAGGTCAGTTACAACCGGCCGTTCACCGTATCTAATGGGAACACGTGGCTTTTCACCTCCGAGACTCCAATGATTCGATGGCTCGAAGCCAACGGCTACGACCTCAGTTATTTCACTGGCGTGGACACGGACCGCAACGGCGCGCTGATCACGCAACACAAGATCTTCATGTCGGTCGCGCATGACGAATACTGGTCTGGCGGGCAGCGCGACAACGTTGAAGCTGCCCGGGCAGCCCGTGTAAATCTGGCATTCTTTAGCGGCAACTCAATCTTCTGGAAGACTCGCTGGGAACCGAGCGTTGACGGCACAAATACGCCTTACCGAACGCTTGTTTGCTACAAAGAGAGGGCGTTTGACAATGCGGTAATCGATCCCCAAGATCCCCCTACCTGGACTGGCATTTGGCAGGACAGGCGTTTCAGCCCACCCGCTGACGGGGGCCGCCCGGAAAACGCATTGAGCGGCACGAAAACCGGGGTGAGCGCACCTCCAAACCCTCCAAGCTACCCGATCAACGTGCCTCAGGCTGACGGCAGAATGCGGTTCTGGCGGAACACCAGCATTGCAACACTCGGGCCGGGCCAGGTCGCCACGCTGCCCACCGGAGTGCTTGGCTATGAGTGGGATGAGGACGCTGACAATGGATTCAGGCCAGCAGGTCTCATACGACTCTCGACCACCACCGAGACAGTGGCGGACTATCTCACCTTTAATCCCTCGCCTCCGCCAGGTTCCTACGGCTTTTTCAGTGCCACTGTCACGCATCACTTGACCATGTACCGGGCTCCGAGTGGAGCCTTGGTTTTCGGAGCGGGCACGATCCAGTGGTCCTGGGGACTCGATGCCACTCACGATCTTTCCGGCACGCCTACCGATGTCAACATGCAACAGGCCACGGTGAATATCCTTGCGGATATGGGAGTTCAGCCTGCGACGCTTCAAAGCGGCCTGGTACCCGCGGTTGCTTCAACGGATACCACTCCACCAGTATCTGCGATTACCTCGCCTTCGTCGGGAAGCGCCGTAGCTCCAGGCTCTTCGGTAACTATTTCGGGTACTGCGACGGACTCTGGTGGAGGCGTGGTTGGAGGAGTTGAGATCTCCGTGGATGGGGGAACAACCTGGCACCCCGCAGTGGGAAGAGAAAACTGGAGCTATACCACCACATTTAATAACAACGCGACGGTCAACATCCAGAGTCGGGCGGTGGATGACAGCGGCAATTTGGAGGTTCCGGGCCCGGGCATCACTATTACGGTGGGCACGCCAGCGCCGCCGCCCTTGGTGACCTCTGTTAGTCCCAATTCCGGCGCACAAGGACAGAGTTTGCCCAGCGTTATCATCTCCGGCAACAGCTTCCAGAGCGGCGCCACTTGCAACTTTGGTGCGGGTATCACCGTCAACTCCTGCACCTTCAACTCCGCCACTCAACTCACCGCCAACATCTCCATCAGTTCCACGGCTACCGTGGGCTCGCGCAACGTCTCCGTCACCAATCCCGACAGCCAAAGCGGCACATTGACGAATGGGTTTTCGGTAACCACCGGTGGTCCGCCTCCGCCGCCCTCCGTGACCTCGGTCAATCCCAGTTCCGGCGCTCAGGGGCAGAGTTTGCCGAGCGTCATCATCTCCGGCAACAGCTTCCAGAGCGGCGCCACTTGCAGCTTTGGTGCGGGCATCACGGTGAACTCCTGCACCTTTAACTCCGCCACTCAACTCACTGCCAGCATCACCATCAGCTCCACAGCTACGTTAGGTACGCGCAACGTCACCGTCACCAATCCCGACAACCAAACCGGCACTCTCACCAATGGTTTCTCCGTCACCGCTCCGCCCGCCATTTCGCTGATCCAGAAAGCCACTTTCAGCCGTCAGCCTACTTCCGGCGGAACCGTCACCCTCACGCTGCCCCAAGCAACAGGTGCAGGGCATACCCTTATCGTAGGCTTGAGCTTCTGGCCCCTGGATATCAGCAGTGTCGCCGACGGTTCCGGTGATGCCTTCACCCGCGGGCTGACCACTTCGATCTACCACAACGTCTCCGGCAGCGCCACCTACACCAACTTCTATTACGCCAAGTCTACTGCTGGGGGAACCACCTCGCTGACGTTGAACTTCAGCGGCGGCAGCACCTATCTGTTGGTTGCCGTAGCTGAGGTTGCGGGACTCGATCCCTCCGCGCCGCTCGATCAATCCGGCTATCACGAATCACTCACGGCCACTACCGCGTGGTCGTCCGCCGCAGTCACAACCACGGCAGTCAATGAATATCTGTTTTCCTGGGCGGCCACAGAAGCAGGGAAACCTTTCTGTTCGAGTCCCGCCAGCGGCTGGACCATCGAGAGTCAAACGAATGATCCGTCCGGAGCGACGGTGTGCTGGCTCGATCGCATCGTCTCGGCCACCGGCTCGTATCAGGCATCTGTCACTGTCAACACAGCGCGGAATTATGCGATGGAGATGGTCACATTCAAGTGAAGCGTCCGGTGCTGAGGAATCTGGCACGGTGTAGGCTACGCAGAATAGTGCTCGGCTAGCGGCCGCATCTTTGATGCAGAAGTTGTTACCACTCCGCGGCGGCACCACCCCTCTTTTTCGCGAGCCGCGTTCCAGAGCGGAGTGCCTGACCGAAGTGCGACCGCTCCAGCGAGCTTAGGGAAAATACCAGCAAGAGTCCCCTCAATATACTAAGAGGCCTTGAGAAAGGAAAAACGCAATTAAGAATAAGAAAAAAGGAGTGACTTCGAGGACCTCTTGGTACCAGTAGGGGGATGTGGAAAAGAATGAAGGCCTGGCGCCGTCCCGCGCAGATGCGGGCCCGCTATTACGACGACCCTGCAGGTCATGAAGTCTGACTTTCCAGACGAACTTTCCATTCTGAACTCCTGCGGTACCGAACATCTGGAACGCCCGGATCAGGACTTGATTTCATAACAATGTCGGCTCCCTCGACCCGAGTAGACTGTGGTTGTTGACGACCCAGGCTCGGGAGGAAGGAGCCGAACATGCTCATTATAGGCGTGGAAGTAAGCTGACTGCGGGCTACGAGAGCACGAACCGTTGGGACGGACACGCCAAGAACCGCCGCAGCATCCGACAAGAGTAGGAACTGCCTTCACGCACCACCTACAAACTGAAAAAAGTCTCCAAAACCGATGAAAACTGTGAGCATGTTCGGCCTCGAAGCCAGAAAGAGCGGACAACAAACCATTGAAAAAAGTACGGAAAAGTCGCGGGAACGTTTGGAATGTGCCTGGCTCTCCCTAGCGCCGCCGGTGTGTGCCTCGCTCGCGGCGTCGCTGCCAAATCTGCTCCGCGAACCGTGACCCCTCCCAGAAACAACGCGTCTCAGAACCCCTGAAACACACACCTGAGTGACTCACGATCCATACTTACGAAAGCAGTGCGAAGAGTAGACGATAGCAGCACACGCACTGTGCGATTCCATAAATGTGCAAATCAATTCACACCACCTTGGCCTGCTGTAGGTCTTCACTGAATTGGCTTAGCTCCAGAATCGTCTAGCAACGCTCCATTACAAGCGTAACTTGCTGGAGCATGGTTCCTTCGTTCTGATTCTATTCAGGTTATCGCTTGCAGCTGAACCTCCTAATACTGGAACTTATGGTACTTCCAGACTTCTGGTGCCGCGCGTCAAACTCACGCCTCTGTGGCACGGGGTTTGCAGGCAGAAAGGTAGAGGATTGTGCGCTTAAATTGGGCGCCTCAGATGGGAAGACCAGAACAGCGGAAGGCGCGGCGATACGCCTAGTCACTTCCCGTCACAATTTTTGCTCCCCGCCAAACACCGGCCGTATCGCGCAACGGCAGGACACAAGACATCTCGAATCATGGCGTGTGTTTCGTCGTCGGGGATAAATTGAAACCCGGCGTAGAACGCGACTGAGAATCACGCTGCCAGTTGAAATAACTGCCGGAGGAGGTCTGTTGATCCGGATTGCAGGAAAAGTAGTGTGCGTCGAAGGTCAGTCAGAAGACAAGTATCGGGATATTTGGTATCGCAGGTGTAATTGGAGAGTACGAAATCGCTCGTAACATGACAACTGATCCGCAGAGGAGCGATGATTCTATTAGTTGCCTGGAATTTGGGCGGTAGAGAGTTTCACCTTTTGAGACGGGAGCTCACATTTGAACGGGACCATACCCTTTTCGAAGAGAATCCCCAAGGCCGCGAGAGGGCAAGAAGAGGCTCAACAGAGGCCATCCTCTTCGGTTGGCACTGCGGGTTTCCTTCTGTTCGATTCGACTTTGTGCCCGACGTTTGTGAACGATGAAGCGATTAGAATTCTTGCATATCCCGGCCATCAAGAGGAGACCCCGTGCCTCGAAGAGTTTCTCGAGAGAATGATTCGGTCGCTAGGTCTGAAATCGCAAGGCACCTTAGAATATTCCATCAAACGGTTTATGTCCGGGAGGAGACATTATAGGTGTCGGTTACTTCCCGTTTCTCCATGCGGTCGTAACCCGCAACGGCCAATGATGGCACTTCTGATCGAGCGCAATCCGGTATCTGCCGACCTTTTCGCAATCGCTGAGAAGTTTAACTTGACCCGGCGGGAGTATGAGGCAGTACAACATCTTGCGCTGGGCATGACCAGTAAAGAAATTGCCGCCCGTATGGAAATCAGCCCCAATACAGTGAAGGCTTTCCTGAGACTTGCGATGATTAAGACTGGGGTCACCAACCGTTCTGGAATTATCGGAAAATTTCTCAAAAGCGCGTAGATGAAAACCTGTTCGATGCACGTTGAATGATATGGGTCTGGCGCCCGTCCCTCAGCTTCTTCGCCCGTTTATCGCCTCCAAAAGGGTTAGTCGGTTTGGCTAAGCCGTCCATGGAATTGTTAATACTTTGTGAATTTGTTACCAATTTTCATTTACAAGTGTAGTCCTCAGTTTCTTGGGACTCCACGGAGAATTGACTCTGGAGGCGCCACTGATATCCATCTTAGTGACTGGAGGAGCTGGGTACATCGGCAGTCACGCAGCCAAGGCGCTTGCTGGTGTTGGCTTTCGCCCGGTCGTGTTAGATGACCTAAGTCGCGGGCACACGCACGCCGTCAAATGGGGTCCACTCATTTCCGCCAACATAGCCGACAGCACACTAGTCCGTCAGATCATCGAGGAGCATGACATCAAAGCGGTTTTGCACTTTGCCGCCTCTGCGTATGTGGGCGAATCGATGTCAGCCCCTCGGACATACTTCTTGAATAATGTAAGAAACACGCTGAACTTTCTGGAAGCTGTTGCAGATTCAGGCGTAAATCAGATCGTTTTTTCCTCCACGTGCGCCACCTACGGCATACCAGAAGGTCTGCCGGTCCGCGAAGAACATCCGCAGCGACCGGTAAACCCTTATGGCGAATCCAAGCTGTTCGTCGAGCGCGTGCTGCACTGGTACGCACAGGCCTACGGCTTGCGTTGGGTGATCCTTCGCTATTTCAACGCCGCGGGAGCCGATCCAGAGGGTGACATTGGCGAACAGCATGATCCGGAGACACACTTGATTCCGCGCGTGATCCAAGCTGCGCTAGGCGTTTTGCCCGAGATAGAAGTTTTTGGAAATGACTATGACACTCCGGACGGCACCGCGATTCGTGATTACATCCACGTGAGCGACCTTGCTGATGCTCATGTGCTGGCCCTCCAGCATCTTCTGCGCGGTGGGCCGAACTGTGCATTGAATCTCGGAACGGGCCGCGGGCACTCCGTGCGCGAAGTGATCGATACGGTTGAAAAACTGAGTGGCCGAAAGATTCGCGTCCGGATACGACCAAGGCGCGAGGGTGACCCACCTATGTTGGTCGCGCAAAGTTCTCGAGCCATGGAGCTGCTGAACTGGCTTCCCCGGCAGTCAAATTTGGAAATGATCGTTCGAACTGCCTTGCGATGGCAGGAATCTCTGGTGTTGTCGGAAGTAATGAGCGATCCGGCAGGCGCGAGAACGTCCACACGAGGGGCGGCAGCCGGCGCGATTTGAGCGATCCGTCTGATTTTGCTGTAGGGACAGTTGCGGGAGGCAAGAACTCCTTGAGCAGTCCGGCTCCAGCTCTAGACTGTAGGCCCATTCCCAGTGCCCGGAGTTCACTGCGTCCTCATGTGCGGGGAAAATTCCTCTTCATTGGCGAAGAAAAGCTATATGTCCGGGGTGTCACGTATGGTCCCTTTCGCCCCGGCCAGGACGGCACCGAATATCCTAACCCAGCACGGGTTGCTCAGGATTTCGGGGCCATGGTTGCGAACGGGATCAACACCATCCGGACCTACAATGTCCCGCCCAGTTGGTTCTTGGATGCAGCGCAGCGCGCCAACCTGAGAGTCATGGTGGGACTGCCTTGGGAACAACACGTCGCCTTCCTGGATGATTCGCGGACTGCCTGTGCAATTGAAGCACGCGTGCGCGAGGCCGTAAGGAAGTGTGCCGGTCACCCGGCGGTGCTTTGCTATGCAGTGGGCAATGAAATTCCTGCCGGAATTGTACGCTGGCTTGGGCGCCGGCGAGTCGAGAGGTTCATAGAGAAGCTATATCGGGTGGCAAAGGCTGAAGATCCCGAAGCGCTTGTTACTTATGTGAATTTTCCGACAACTGAATTTCTGGAGCTCCCTTTCCTCGATTTTATTTGCTTCAACGTATATCTAGAATCGCAGGACGCATTCGTGGCCTACCTTGCACGTTTGCAAACCCTTGCTGGTGACCGCCCATTGGTGTTAGCGGAGATCGGTTTAGACAGCCGACGAAACAGTGAGCAGGCCCAAGCTGATTTACTTGAATGGCAAGTACGGAGTGCTTTCGCAGGCGGCTGCGCTGGAACATTTGTCTTTTCCTGGACGGATGATTGGCATCGAGGCGGATACGAAATCGAAGACTGGGATTTTGGGCTCACGCGACGTGACCGAAACCCAAAGCTCGCGCTAAACACGATGCGACAAGTCTTCGCCGAGGTTCCATTTCCCCCAAACACGAACTGGCCGCGGATCTCGGTGATCGTGTGTACATACAACGGAAGCCGCAAATGGCTTGCAGAGTGCTTCCGCCACTTGCAGAAGATCGACTATCCGAACTACGAAGTCATTGTGGTCGATGATGGCTCGACCGATCGATTCACCGATTGCGCACGAGATTACGGGTTCCGTTTAATTCGAACTCCGAATTCAGGCCTCGGCAACGCTCGCAACACCGGGCTCTTCGCAGCGACTGGCGAAATCGTGGCCTATATCGACGATGACGCTTATCCTGACCCAGAATGGCTGAAGTATCTCGCGGCCACATTTCTTCACTGTGGCTTTGTCGGTGTCGGCGGTCCGAATCTTCCTCCTTGCGGCGATGGCTGGGTCGCCGATTGCGTAGCAAATTCACCGGGCGGACCCATCCACGTGATGCTGACCGATCGCGAGGCAGAGCACATTCCAGGCTGCAACATGGCCTATCGCAAGGCCGCGCTGCTTGAGATTGGTGGCTTCGACGAACGTTTTCGGGTCGCGGGCGACGATGTGGACGTATGCTGGAGCCTCCAGAAACGCAACTGGAAGTTGGGATTCAGCCCAGCGGCGGTTGTATGGCACCACCGTCGCGATTCGGTTCGAACGTATTTGAAGCAGCAGAGGGGATACGGCCGAGCCGAAGCCCTACTCGAAAAAAAGTGGCCCGAGAAATACAACTCGGCCGGCCATGTATCCTGGGTAGGCAGAGTATATGGCAACGGTTTCTTCACAGTTCTTCCGCGCGCCGGCCGAATCTACCAAGGAATTTGGGGGACCGCCCCCTTCCAGCGCCTCTATGGGCCCGCACCAGGATGGCTCTCGTCTCTGATTTTGATCCCTGAATGGTTTCTCATTGTGGGGCTTCTCGTCCTGCTAACCGGACTTGGCTACAGCTGGAAACCGTTACTTCTAGCGGCGCCGCTCTCGCTGTTCGCACTTGGAGCCCCCGTCGCTCATGCTGTCGCCAGCGGTATCCGTGCATGTCCGTCCAGACCGACCTGGAACTTCTTGAAGAAGGTTCGTCTGATAGGCGTCACCACGTTTCTCCATGTGTTGCAGCCACTGGCGCGTCTCTTCGGAAGGGTACGTTGGGGACTTGCCCCTTGGCGTTGGGTCAAAGCTGAAAGGCCTTCCTTGCCGAGAGCGAATTCCATTGTTCTTTGGAGTGAAGTCTGGCACACCGCACAAGACCGGCTTGAAGAAGTTGAATCCGCTCTGAAGCAACTCGGCGTTGTCGTCCGCAGGGGCGGAGACTTCGATAACTGGGATTTAGAGATCCGTAGTGGGCTTCTAGGATCAGCGCGTTTGCGGATGGTTGCCGAGGAGCACGGTCAGGGGAGACAGCTCGTGCGGTGGAGGGTGTTGCCCAAATGCTCCGAGATTGGCCTTGTGGTGTTGTCCACATTAATTGCGATCTCTGTCGGAGCGGGCACTGCTCGTGCGTGGACTGCCTGCGCGACCTTGACGATGATGAGCCTGCTGCTTGGTCTCTCTGTCCTGCAGGAGTGCGAAGCTGCCACGGACCTTGGGCTTCGTGTGGTTCAAAAAAGAGCAGTTGAGCAATCATCGGCGCAACTCGTCCCTGGGCACTCTAAGGGAACCTTCCACGCTGTACCCCAATCGATGGCGAACTGCGTCCCGGTCATCGGACCCATCGCGGAAGGCAAGGATTGACCGGCTCCTAGTAAGGTCGCGAGGCACTCAGGTTATGTGCCACGAAGCCGATAGCGGAGGGATTGATTAAGGACCCAGACCCGGGTCAATGGACCGGGAAAGAGAAACGGAAAGGATGAGTACCATTGTCTAAGCAAGCCAGCCCAGACCAGATCGTGGAAAACGCGCGTCCAGCCGTTCAAGCATGGTTGCGAGTTCGGCCTGGCTCCTCGGCACCCTGCGGAATAACACTTCTTAAGAAGACGTCGAGATCGACAGTGTACAGGATCGGGGGGGTGGGGCCAGGGGGCTCCGATATTGTTGCCAAGTGGTGCCCCCGAGCGGACGGTGAGCTCGAAGCGTTTATATACAGTGCAGTTCTGGGCCGGCTTTCGATGGAGTCAATTCGTTGTTATGGCTTTGTCGAGCAAGGCTCCGGAGAGCACGGCTGGCTATTTCTCGAAGACGCCGGGACTACGCAGGTTGCGGATAAGGGCGAGAGTTTTCCGATAGCCTTTGCGCACTGGTTGGCGCTCTTGCACGGCTCGGCCTCAAATCTGCCGATTCGTGGCCGCTTACCGGAGCGCGGACCGGCATGGTATCTGGAAATTCTGCGGACGGCCCGACTGGGACTTTGCCGGAACCTGCCTGAACGAAATTGGGGCGACTTAGATCGGTCGGCCACCGAAACGATAATGGTTTGTTTTGAAATCTTAGAACGAAACTGGCACCTCGTCGAAGAGCGCTGTGAAGGGCTTCCGTGGACTTTGGTGCACTGCGATCTCCAACCTAAGAACGTCCTTATTCGAGAAACTGCCTCTGGAATTGCGTTTTTGCCTTTGGATTGGGAGGACGCCGGCTGGGGAGCTCCTGCGGCTGACCTGGCCGGGATTGATGCCGTAAGGTACTGGTCTACTGCGCAAAGAACATGGGGAAGCATAGAGCTCCGACGAGTTGAGGAGCAGGTGTGCTGCGGAGCGCTGTTCCAAATCCTCTCAGCCGTGGGTTGGGAGGTGGTCCGGCTCGCAGCAGGCTCTGAGGAAAAGGCGACGAGACGTCTGCGGATCTACGCCCCCCGGCTGACTGCCTCCACTCAAGCTCTGGGATTGGAGGTTTAGGCGAATGCAGGATTTCGTTTCCGGACTCCCGAAGATTGATGCATTAAAGAGAGGTCTCGCCTCGGCTCTCCAGTGCGAAGATGTCGGCGGACGCTCCCTCACTCTTTTGGGCCGTGAACCCACACCTTACGCGACGACATTTCCATGCGAGATTGTCACTTGCCGGATCGGGCGAGAGAAGCCGCGTCGGCTCTTCTGCAAGTACACGGCAGGGGTTGACTACATCGGCCACGGACATCGAGGTGGCGTGGGGCATGAGATCGCCACCTACCGGCACATCCTGGCGCACGCGAACAAGTTCCGTCCGAGATTCTACGGCGGTTACACGGATTCGGAAACGGGCCAACATTGGCTCTTTTTGGAATACCTGGATGGCAGTCTGCGGGTCGGGAAGCTGAACGACCCCGTGGCGATGGCGCGGACAGCCCGATGGATTGCCCAGTTCCATGTGACCAGTCAGCGCCTCCTGAGCAACGAACGCCTCCGCTTCCTGAAAAGATATGACAAGGAATATTACCTCGGATGGATTAGCCGCACGGTCGATTTCGCCGGCCCGAATTACAGGAAATTATCCTGGTTTCACCATCTCAATGCGCGTGCCGAGGAGTTCCTGTCTCCGTTGCTGGACTCAACACCGGCAATCATCCATGGCGAGTATTACCAGCACAACATTTTGTTTCACCAGGGGCGAGTCTGTCCGATCGACTGGGAATCCGCTGCCGTCGGCGAGGGGTTGATTGATCTGGCCTGCCTGACGGATGGATGGGAAAGCAAGATCGCTGATGTTTGCACGGCAACCTATGTCCGGACTCGTTGGCCCAAAGGGGCACCCACCCAGTTCCAGAGAGTCTTTCAGGCTGCCCGGCTTTACATGACTGCACGATGGTTGGGCGACGATCCTGACGTTACCCGGAGCGCGGGTGCGCGTGGGCACTGGGTGCGGCTACGTAACCTCCTGACAGAATTGGAGCAAACATGAGAAAGGAGCGAAGTAGTGCTTTGGCATTCAAAGCCGCGTGCATCACGGGATTGTTTGTCTTATCGGTGGCTTCGGCTGCTGCCAACCAGCGAAGCTCTCCGGGCCGCCTTGAACAAGGGTCTACAACCCCCACTGAGGTCCTAGGCGTTTCCGGCGTAGTACTTGATCCGAGCAATGCGGCTATCGCGGGTGCGAAAGTGACTCTCCACGGAGGAAGCCTGGAGAACGAACCGTCCACGACAACCGATCTGACGGGGCACTTCCAGTTCAACGGTGTACCGCCTGGCAGCTATGAGGTGGAAGTGCAGCGGGACGGTTTCAAGACATTGAGAAACCGTGTGAAAGTCGGGCCACACTCTTCAGCCCCGCTGCATATCGTGCTGCCGCTCGCCGAACTGCACGAGGAAGTCACCGCGACGAATTCGCAAGGCCAACTGAGCGGTGAGGCTACCGAGAATGCAGACATTATCAGGCTGGACAGGCAAACGCTAGATTCATTACCCGCCCTAGATAACGACATCGTGAAGGCCGTCACCGAGATGCTAGGGCTGGGGTCGGGGGGCTCGGGAGGCGCGATCCTAATCGTCGACGGCGTAATGGCTTCTGAGGTCGGAGTCCCGGCTTCAGCCATTCAGGAAGTCAGAATCAATCAGAATCCTTATTCCGCGGAGTATTCAGCACCTGGAAAGAACCGGATCGAGATCATTACCAAAAATGGATCTTCCGACTACCACGGCTCTCTGGACGTATCCTTGCGCGACTACAGGCTTGACGCACGAAATGCCTTCGCAGACACTCGGCCACCTGAGCGTCTCTCCCTGTTCGATGGCTATTTCAGCGGGCCCCTAGGAAAGAGCAAGAAGACCACATTCCAGGTCAGCGCCAGCCAGAAGCAAGATGACCGGCAAGCGATCGTATACGCCCAGCTGCCTTCTGGAACGCTGATCGAAAATTTTGCCAACCCACAGAGTAGTACCTACTTTTTGGGGGGGATAAATCAACAGATAGGCAAAGGCAACAACCTGGCGGTCCGATACAGCTTCTTCAACTGGTCGGACAAGGGCAATGGCGTTGGAGGCGTGAATCTCCCGGAAACCGCCTCGAATGAATCCACTAGCAAACACTACCTCTATGTCAGCGACAGAGCCACGATCACTCCGAAGCTGATCAACGAATTCTCTGTTCGAGCGACCACGTCGGAAAGCCTCAACCGGAGTGTGCTCCAGGGACAGCCCCGTATTGTGGTGCTCGACGCATTCGTGGGTGGTAGCGGCCAAACTAACTACAACGAGCAACACAACTACCTGCAACTTACCGACACGCTCTCATGGTCTCACGGCAAACATTTGGTCAGGGTCGGGATCAATCTTCCGGAATTCAGCCGCTGGAGCCTTAATGACCGGACGAATTTTGATGGCACTTTCCAGTTCTCTTCCCTCAATGACTACCTGCAAGGAAGACCCTTCTCCTTCGTGCAACAGCAAGGAATCAGTCAGCTGGTGTTCTGGCAGAAAGAGATGGGTCTTTTTGCGCAGGATGAAATGCGCATACGACCGGGGTTATCGGTAGCGCTCGGCCTCCGATATGACTGGCAGAACTACATTTCCAATTCCAAGAACTTTGCTCCCCGAGTATCCTTCGCCATGGCTCCAGGCAGATCTAGGAAGATCGTATTTCGCGGCGGCGCGGGAATCTTTTACGAGACCACTGGTCAGGCGGCGATCGCTGACATGTTTCGCTTTAATGGTCAAACCTTACGCCAGATCGTGCTCTCCAATCCGAGTTATCCAGACCCCTTCACGGTCGGTGCCGTGGCTCAGACCCTTCCAAGCAGCATTGTCCGCTTTGCGCCTGATCTTCGCATGCCGTACGACCTGCACTACAGCTTTGGTGTAGAAACGCAGCTGCAAAAATCGACGATATTCACGGCCACCTATTCCGGCATCCGCGGCTTCGATTTGTTTCGCTCGCGCGACCTCAACGCCCCACTTCCTCCACTCTACCTCCAGCGCCCTAATCCTGAGATCGGGACGCTCCGAGAGATCGAATCGGATGGGGACCTGACAAACAATGCCTTGAAGCTGACAGTGCGGACAAAAATCAGCCGTTCTTTCAATGGAATGGCGCAATATACGCTGAGCCGATCCTATGATGATACTGCCGGGATCGCTGCGTTTCCTGCGAATCAGTACGACCTGACCGGCGAGTGGTCTCGGTCCAACTTCGACTCTCTGCACTTTCTTTATTTCTACGGTACTTTGAATGCCCCGAAGGCCGTCAGCCTAGGTGCGTCGCTGTCGGTCCACTCCGGGCAACCCTACACGATGACCACTGGAACAGACGATTATGGGACAACGTTTGCCAATGTTCGGCCGGCCGGCGTGCCGCGAAACAGCCTGGAAGGACCAGGTTCCACCACACTCAACCTTCGGCTGGCCAAGTCATTTATCTTAGTCAAGGGCAAAACCGGGAAACACAAGAAAGAGGAACAGACGGGTCTGCGCGCAACCGCGGCGGTGGATGCGTTTAACGTTCTCAATCACGTTAACTTCAGTAAGCCCGTGGGCAATCTCAGCTCGCCCTTTTTTGGACGTTCTGTCGGTTCAGGGCCGCCACGGCGCCTGCAAATGCTGGTGCGTTTTCAGTTCTGAAGGGACTCGAGTCCGTGGCTCGTCCAGACGAGCACGAGAAACAGGAATCAATGGAATGCATCACGCGGACCTAGCACTGTTTCGAAGGCTTCTGCAGCAGGCGAGACCCTACTGCGTTCATGTCATTGCCATTTTTCTTCTGGGCCTGCTGGCGACTCCACTGGGCTTGCTAACGCCACTGCCTTTGAAGATTGTAGTAGACAATGTCATCGGCACGCACCCTCTGCCATGGTTCCTTAACCGCATGTTGCCCGCATCCGCTACTCGATCGCCCACCGGTGTCTTGACCATCGCGGTCGTTCTGCTTTTAGGGGTCGCCGCGCTCGAAAACCTCTTTGCTCTTGCGAATTCCTTTCTCCGCACCTGGACCGCGGAAAAACTGCTTTTGGATTTTCGAGTTCGTCTTTTTTCTCATTTGCAACGTCTCTCGCTGGGTTATCACGATGCGAGGGGCACGACGGATTCTGTATACCGCGTACAGTACGACAGCGCGTCCATGCAGTATCTGGCCATCGATGGACTAGGACCGTTTGTCACTTCGACAGTCACGCTGCTGATTATGTTTTACGTGACGTTTCGTATCGATGCGCAAATGGCCATGGTTGCGATGGTCATTTCACCCGTTCTTTTCATGCTCTCCATGGCATACCGGCCGCGCTTTCGGAAGCGTTCGAAAGAGGTAAAGCAACTGGAAAGCAGCTCAATGGCAGTCTTGCACGAGGTTTTGTCGGTCGTCCGCGTCGTTAAGGCGTTCGGCAGAGAGAAGCATGAAGAGGACCGCTATGCCCACAAATCCCAGGCAGGGATGTGGGCCCGAATTCAGTTGGATTTGCTCGGTGGTTGGTACGGTTTGCTCGTGGGCATGACGACAGCTCTGGGGACCGCGTGCGTTCTTTGGATTGGCGTTTCTCACGTTCGGGCACGTACATTGACTTTGGGAAGCCTGTTGCTCGTAGTCAGCTACCTGGGCCAGCTGTATGCACCGCTAAAAACCATTGGCCGCAAAGCGACCTCGCTGCAATCGCACTGGGTTGGTCTGGAACGTGCCTTTTCGGTTCTAGATCAACTGCCGGATGTTCCCGAGCGCCCTAACGCCCTCCCGCTTGTCCGGGCCTCCGGGTCCATAGCGTTCCAATACGCGTCTTTCGCTTACGAGGAGGATCATCCGGTCCTTCAAGATATTTGTTTCGAGGTTCCGCGAGGAGCGCGTGTAGGCATCGCTGGCCGGACAGGAGCCGGCAAGACGACTCTGCTCACTCTATTAACCCGCTTTTATGACCCCACAAGCGGACAGATCCTGCTGGACGGCGTGGATTTACGCGACTACCGGCTGGCTGATCTGCGCAGCCAGTTTGCGATTGTTCTCCAGGAACCTGTTCTCTTTTCGACTAGCATTACTGAGAACATCGCCTACGCCCGGCCGGGAGCTACCGAAGAGGAGATCGTTCAGGCGGCGAAGATGGCCGATGCGCACGATTTCATTTTGGCATTACCCCGCGGTTACCGGACCGTAGTCGGCGAGCGCGGAGTTCGCCTTTCCGGGGGAGAACGGCAACGCATCTCTCTGGCCAGAGCGTTCCTGAAAGATGCCCCCATCCTTCTGCTCGATGAGCCAACTAGTTCGGTCGACATGAAAACCGAAGCGGCTATCCTGAAGGCGACAGAACGCCTCATGCAAGACCGCACTACATTCGTGGTCGCTCACCGCCTTAGCACGCTGGAAAACTGCGACGTCATGTTGGAATTAGAGCACGGGCGTCTCGTGCATATGGAGTGCTATAAGTGATGCCGCTCCGCATTGTCGTTCTCGGGAACATCGCGTGTGAGCCTTACCCCGGAATTGCATGGCAGGCAATGCAGTATGCAGTTGGCTTTCAAAGGCTCGGCCACGATGCGTTTTACTTCGAGACCTCGTCTTCGTGGCCATACGATCCGGTTCAAAGGTCGAGAGTCAACACTTCGGGATATGCCGTATCTTATCTGGCGCAAGTCGCTGAAATGTTCGGTTTCAGCAACCGTTGGGCTTACCGGAGAAGCTACGGGGACAAAGCGTGGTTTGGTTTGGACCGAGAGTCGGCGGAAGAATTGCTGGCACACGCTGACCTTGTTTTCAGCATCACAGGATCCACGCGCCTGGCAGAAGAAGGTCTAGAGGTAGGGCGGCTCGTGTACGTGTGCACCGACCCCGTCGTCCACGAGGTGCGGTTAGCCCAGAGCGACGAAGACGTCCGTACACTGGTCGAGGAGCATGATGATGTTGTGACGTTTGGACTGAACATTGGCAACTCTAATTGTTCCCTGCCCCCTTTGCCCCATCTACGGGCGAAGACCTGCCAGCCCGTCGTGCTTGACCTGTGGCAGACTGGTCCGCCTTCCAAGGCAGAGTTCACGACGGTGGGTAACTGGAGACAAGACGGTCGCGACGTCGTGTTCGAGGGGAACACCTACTACTGGAGCAAACATCGCGAGTATCTAAAGTTCATCGACCTGCCGAAACGCATGCAGCAACCGCTGGAGCTGGCAACCGGTTTGATCCAATTGTCCCCTGAGGACAGCAACCTGCTTAGTTCAAATGGCTGGCATCTGACGGACTCTCATCCGTTCACTGTGTGCTCCTACAGGGACTTTCTGCAGGCCTCACGCGGCGAATTTACTGTGGCCAAGGACGCGAACGTGCGCTTGAAAACTGGATGGTTCAGTGATCGCAGTGCCTGCTACCTCGCTGCCGGCCGACCAGTAATCACTCAGGACACTGGCTTCAAGACGATCCTTCCAACAGGTGAGGGGCTGTTCGCGTTTAACACGATGGACGAAATCTTGGCTGCCTTCGAAGCGATCGAATGCGATTACGAAAGACACGGCCGTGCTGCCAAAGATATTGCCGAAGAATATTTCAAGGCCGAGACCGTATTGGCAAAACTGCTGAACGATTTGGGGCTGTGAGACATGTCCGCTAAGAGATACCTGATTGTGAATGCCGATGATTTCGGCCACAGTTCCGCGGTGAATCGTGGAGTCATCCATGCCTATGAGCACGGCATCGTAACGAGCGCCAGCTTGATGGTACGGTGGCCAGCGGCCGCCGAAGCCGCGGAGTACGCTAGAAACCATCCTAGTCTTAGCCTGGGATTGCACATTGACTTCGGTGAATGGGTGTACGGGGACGAGAATTGGGTGCCTGTCTACAACGTGGTATTACTCGACGACGCGACGGCGTTGCGCAACGAGGTATCACACCAGCTTGCCGTCTTCCGAACTCTGGCAGGTAAAAACCCCAGCCATATCGATTCTCACCAACACGCGCATCTGCGCGAGCCAGCGCGCTCTGTGGTTCTCGGAGCCGCTCTGGCGTTGAAGGTTCCAGTGCGCGGTTGCAACTCGGAAGTACGCTATTGCGGGCACTTTTACGGGCAAACTGCCGAGGGCTCACCCTATGCGGAGGGAATCACTTCAGATGCGTTGATTGAAACTCTCTTGCAACTGCCAACGGGCGTCACGGAGTTGGCCTGCCACCCGGGTGACGGCCAGGTTCCGAATACGACGTATAGGGATGAACGCGCAAGAGAAGCGAAGACGTTATGCGACCCCAGAGTCCGGTCGGCGCTTATTGAGATGGGAATCGAACTGTGCGGGTTCACCACATTACCGGGCCTCTTGGTATCTGCCCAGATCGGGTCCGCTACGCGATGAACTTGCAGAACACATCCCAGAGCTTGCGAGTGGGTCTGATTCCGCCTTTGTGGGCCCGTGTTGCTCACGCTACACAGGGGGGCGTGGAATGCATAGTATACCTACTTGCAGAGGAACTCGTCAGGCGGGGCCATCAAGTCACTGTCTTTACTTCCAGCGACTCTTCCACGACAGCCAAAGTCCAAGCTCTTTGTGAATGGAACATGATTGAAGCGATGAAAAGGGGCCGCGCCTGGGAGTACGAGTATTACGAGTCCTGTAACATCGCCGAAGCGCTGCAAGGGAGCAACTCGTTCGACATCATCCACTCGCACGTGGGGTGCTACGCGATTCCCTTTGGCGTCCTTTCGCGAGCGCCAATTCTGCACACGCTTCATAATCCCGTAACACCTGATGCCATTTGGCTGTTGGAACGCTATGCGAATGCAGCTGTTACGGCCGTTAGTTGGCAGCAAATCGCTGGAGTGCCTGAGCAACGTCGCTGCAGCATTCACGTGATCAACAACGGCTGTGATTTTGAGTCGTATGAATTTTCCGCATCACCTGGAAAATATCTAGCGTTTCTAGGGCGAATGGGAGCCGGAAAATCGCCACTCGACGCTATACGCATAGCGGGCGAAGCTGGGATGCCAATTGTTCTGGCCGGGCAACCTCTCGACGAGGAGGAGCAAGTTTACTTCACGGAGAAAATCAAGCCACTCATTGACGGCGACAACGTCATATACATCGGTCCGGCTGACCACCAGCAAAAGTGTGCTTTGCTGAGAAATGCCGCCGCGCTTCTGTTCCCTGTCCAAGCCGAAGAGGCTTTCGGTCTTGTAATGATTGAAGCCATGGCATGCGGCACGCCAGTGATCGCGTTTCAGAGAAGTTCTGTGGAGGAGGTGGTGGATTTCGGAAAGACCGGCTTCTACGCACCTTCCATGCAGGGACTGTCCTCGTTCGTGCCTCGAGCGATGGCACTCGATCGAAGAATCATCCGGGAACACGCCGAGGAACGCTTCGGCCACGTAAGGATGGTGGATGAATATCTGCAAGCCTACGAAGCGCTTCTCAAAGTGTCCAGGAATGCACGGGCATCAGTCGCTCCTGCGAGGGGATTATGATCGGACCAGGCTTCGCCAGTATTGCAGTCAATCCCTTCAACTATATGCGTTGGCTGCGCGAAACCCTCGGTCCCAATAACCGGCAACTTGAAGCGACGATCATTTCTAAACGAGACGAAAAACGATGCCGCGTTGTGGCGTGGTCGAGCGTTGGCAGGATCTCTTGTGGGGATACGCAATTACGGGAGCCCGAATGCGCATCCTAGTGCTGAATTCAGAGATTCCATTTCCGCCGATTACCGGTGCCCAATCTCGGACGTACCACCTCCTCAAGCGTCTCTCTGCGGAACATGACGTGACCCTAGTCGGTTTCAGTTGCGATTCGCAGAACTCTCCAATCATTTGCTCCTTGCCGGTCGAAGTAATATGCGTCCCATGGGCACCTTCAGAACCCTACCGTGACATGCACGAAGGCAGCCCCTCGGTGTCACAAGCGGCGTACCGTCACCTGGCCTACGAGAGTGCTGAGCCTTGGTTCGTCAGCTATTACAACTCAGGGACAATGGAGAGATCTCTGGCCGAGCTGACGTCAAGATCGTTCGATCTGATTCTGATCGAGCACTCATTTATGGCGAGGTTCTTGCCTTCCTTGCCCTCGAACGTTCCGAAGGTTCTAGATATGCACAATGTCCATACATTAATGGCATGGCGGCGCGCGCAAGAGAAATCTGGTAGCGAAAAAGACGACATGGTCAAAGAGTTTGAGAGAACCCAGTCTTTTGAGCGGACGGTTTGTAATGCGTGTCAGCTCTGCCTCTGTTGTTCCGACCAAGATGCTGAAGCAGCGCGCCATTTTCTGAATATAGAGCACTTGAGAGTGATACCGAATGGTGTAGATACCGCCATGATGACCCCAGCAAAGGCTTCGGTTACGCCGGGCTACCTCTTATTTACGGGGATGATGAACTATGAGCCGAACGTAGAGGCGGTTCGGTATTTTGTTGGAGAGATACTGCCCCTGATCCGGGCTGAGGTTCCCAATGCCACATTCCACATTGCCGGGGCAAATCCTTCGCCAGAGGTCAAGGCACTCGCGTCCGACAGCGTATACATCTATGGTTCCGTACCCGACATGCGCCCATATTTTCACCGTGCTTCTGTTGTGATCGTGCCGTTGCTGCACGGCGGCGGCACGCGACTCAAGATCCTTGATGCCGCCGCCTGCGGCAAACCCATTGTGTCCACTTCCGTGGGAGCTGAGGGGCTAAATTTCGTGGACGGTCGAGATGTCCTACTCGCAGATTCAGCTCCCACATTTGCTCAGGCCGTCGTCAGACTATTGTCCAATCCTGACCGTCAGGCTGAGCTGTCAAGATGCGCACGCTGGGCGGCAGAAGCTTACGATTGGTCGGAGATCGCTTCTGAATTCTGCAATGTCATTACCGATATGGCCAAAGGGAGTCCTAAAGTCGGCTATGGGCAGTCCTTGGAGGTGGATGCCGCTGCGCATCGCGAGAGCGGCTATGATTGTTGACAGCAAACGCACAATCCCTGAGGGCAAGAATAACATCGTGAATCATCAACGGATAGGCGGCCCGAGCATGTGGGTCATCGGGGCTTGTGTTTTGGCTCTTGCAGGAAGTCCGCTGCTAGTAGCCCGGCAAAACCATCCTGGCGGCGAATCGGAAGATGGCAAGCGGCTCTTCATAGCTAATTGCGCGCCTTGCCACGGCCCGGATGGAGACGCCATCGCAGGAGTCGATTTTGGGCATGGCAAGTTTCGACGCGCGTCGTCTGATAACGACATCATCGAGATCGTCAAAGCTGGTGTCCCGGGAACCGGGATGCCAGCGTTCTCGAACGAACTTTCGGAGGTCGAGATCAGAATGTTAGCCAGTTACTTGCGCTTTCTCTCGGGCTCGGCCCAAAGCGCGTCTGCGCCGGGAGATGCCGCGCGTGGCAAGACCATCTTCGAAGGCAAGGGTAAGTGCCTCGACTGCCACCGTGTCAAGGCCAGGGGTTCTCGGTTAGGCCCGGACCTCACCGAGATCGGATCGGTCCGCCGGTCAGTCGAACTGGAGCGCTCCATTCTTGAACCCGACGCCGAGATACTTCCTCAAAACCGCTTCGTTCGAGTGGTCACTCGAGATGATGTCACGATTACAGGAAGACTGCTCAACCAGGACACTTTCACGGTGCAGCTGATTGATTCCATGGAGCGGTTGCGTTCTTTAGAAAGGTCGAAGTTGAAGGAGTATGTTTTCCTCGACAAATCACCGATGCCTTCTTACCAAAACAAATTTGATCCTAGAGAACTCGCGGACCTTGTGAGCTATTTAGTTTCTCTAAAAAAATCTGAAAAGAATTGATAGTCTATGAACACACACGTCCTCTTGCTCATTATTGCGGCGAGTTTTTCCTGGGTGCCGACTTCGCGGGCCCAAGTCTCATTCGACCGTATCCTTGATGCCGACAAAGAACCCGAAAACTGGCTAACCTACTCCGGAAGTATCCTTGGCCAGCGTTATAGTCTACTCAACCAGATTACTCCGGCAAATGTGAACGATTTACAGTTGCAATGGATTTATCAAGCCCGGTCACTGCAAAAGTTCGAGGCTACGGCTTTAGTGGTAGACGGAATCATGTACTCGGTCCAGGCTCCGAATGACGTGGTCGCTTTGGATGCAGCCACGGGACGGATTTTTTGGACCTACTCGTACAATCCAGGACGTGCTCATCCTTGCTGCGGCCGGGTCAACCGCGGACTGGCCATCCTCGGTGACACACTTTTCATGGGAACCATCGACGCGCATTTGGTCGCGATCGATGCCAAGAACGGACGACCACTGTGGAACACTATGGTGGCGAGAGCGAAGTCTGGTTATGCCATAACGCATGCCCCTTTGGTGCTAAAGGATAAGGTGATCATAGGTACCGCCGGCGGTGAGTATGGCATCCGAGGCTTTATCGCCGCTTACGATGCCCACACGGGGAAGGAAGCATGGCGCTTCTATACCATCCCAGGACCGGGACAGCCTGGCCACGAAACTTGGGAGGGTGACTCCTGGCAAACCGGAGGGGGTCCTGTATGGATGACCGGCTCCTACGACCCGGCGCTCAACCTGACGTATTGGGGTGTAGGCAATCCCAGCCCAGACTGGAACGGTGATGTTCGACCTGGAGATAACCTCTACAGCGATTCGGTGGTCGCCCTGGACGCGGACACTGGAAAGCTGAAGTGGTACTACCAATTTACGCCCCACGACGATCTGGACTTTGATTCGGTTCAAGTTCCAGTCTTGGCCGACATCGAGTGGCACGGCCAGAGGCGCAAGGTCATCCTGTGGGCCAACCGGAACGGTTTCTTTTACGTACTGGACCGTCAGACAGGCCAGTTCCTGCTTGGAAAACCATTCGTCGAAGTAACCTGGGCCAGCGGCTTCGACCAAAAGGGAAGACCAGTACGCGTGCCTAGCCAGACTTCTAGCGCTGAGGGTACCCGCATCTATCCGGGCAATCCTGGCGCGACCAGTTGGTACTCTCCTTCTTACAGTCCGCGCACGGGGCTTTTCTACATCCCGGCGTGGGCAAACTCCTCATCAGTTTTCGTGAAGGTTCCCGTCGAGTACAAGGAAGGTCGGGAATTTGCTGCGGGAACGGCCAGATCATCCATACCCTTTGACTGGTCGCCTACTCCGAATTTCCGGAAAGAGGATGAGGGTTACGGGGCGGTCCGAGCGCTTGACCCGCAGACCGGTGAAAGGAAATGGGAATTCAAAATGACCGACGTCACTGAGTCGGGCGTTCTGACCACCGCTTCGGATTTGCTGTTCAGCGGGGGGCGCGAGGGTTATTTCTACGCTCTGGATGCTCGAAGCGGCGCGCTGCTTTGGAAGACGTCTCTCGGTGCAGCGGTCATTTCTGGTCCGATGACATATTCCGTGGGAGGCAAGCAGTACGTGGCGGTCAACGCTGGGAATTGTCTATTCACGTTCGCGCTGCGGCAGTAGTGTCGCCCTGAAAAAGGAAATGTCGGATGAATGTTCTTGTGATTGCCCCGCATCCTGACGACGAGTCGATCGGTTGCGGCGGAACCATCTGCCTTCATACTGACCGTGGCGACCACGTGGCCGCGGTGTTCCTGACCTCAGGAGAATTCGCCCTGAGCGATTTGACTCGGGAAAAGGCTTGGGCCATACGTGAAGGTGAAGCGGAGGAGTCGGCGAGAATTCTTGGAATCACAAGCGTAACGTTTTTGAGACGCCCGGACCACTGCCTTGGCGATGGAATCGAAGAGGCAGCGACAGAGCTGCGTCCGCTCTTGGAACGACAGCAGCCGCAACTCATCTATCTGCCACATGCGTACGACGGGCATCCGGATCACCGTGCCTGCCGACCGATTGTCCAAGCGGCGCTATCCAGCAGCCTGATTCCTCCGCCCACGCTCTTGGGCTATGAGGTCTGGACGCCGCTTTCTGAATACGATCGTGTGGAGAACATTGGCCAGACAATGGCGCGCAAACTTCAAGCAGTGCGTGCCCACCGCTCGCAGATAAA
>Ga0137403_10001792_pt1 | contig 26809 bp, 19 predicted proteins | sample CZOMad2_1_16fung_FD_122057 | JGI IMG/M metagenome (GOLD analysis project Ga0137403, IMG submission 122057) | Vadose zone soil fungal communities from Angelo Coast Range Reserve, California, USA - CZOMad2_1_16fungal (Hybrid Assembly) | ecosystem: Environmental > Terrestrial > Soil > Vadose zone... | reverse complement strand
CTTGTCAGATCGCCCTATCAACTTGAAGTACCACTTTGTTGTCTTCTACCCTTTGAACCTCCCTTTCTTGTTAGTCCTCTCCTTTCCCCTCAAACATCCGTCTCGACTCACCGTCTAGGTTGAGTCAGGATCCCAGTCTTTTCTTTCGGTTTCAGTTGTTCCCTTTAGACTATCTTACCAACCGCAGGGCGGTCCACCTGCTTCACCCTCCTTCCACAAGTTTTCCGCATACTGAGCTTAATATCCTAACATGTCTCTTAAGGTGTGTCTGTCAACATTACCTCGTCAAATGTCCCCTTCAATGCTGCGCAGGCCATCTGCAAGCCCGTACTCACGAACATCGGATGCTTCGAGAGCACGGCTGGAGAGTTTATGACTTTGAACTCGTAACACGTGATTGGATGTCGCTACCCAGAGCCACCCATTCTTGTCTTCTGCGACCCCGAATATCTCCGCGCGTAATGACTGGTGAGCTTCGCGAGGAACCTGAATCTGCCCGGAATTGTAGAAAACTAAACCAACCGATGTTCCGATCCAAAGTACGCCGGACGAATCTTGGTAGAGACAATTCACATTGTCGGAGGGCAAACCGTCTCGTACCGTAAAAGTTCTCCACTGGCCTTTTGTCAGCGAACTCAGGCCGTTGGATGTCGCAAACCAAGTCGTGCCATCACGCGTCTCCAAGATCGAAGAAACAGTGTTCGAAGCAAGACCATTCGCGGTCGTATAAGTAACGAATTGTCCATCCTTGAGCTTGCTGACACCGCCACTTAACGTACCAGTCCACACTGTTCCGTCACGATTCTGATAAACCGAGTAAACGCTGTTTTGAGCAAGTCCGTTTGCTTCGGTATAGGTCTGAAAAGTTGCAGCTCCATTGTCGTATCGCAGGCGTGTCAACCCGCCATGTTGTCTGCCGATCCACATGGTGCCGTCGTTAAGCCCACTGATGGAATAAATGACGTCTTTGTCCAAACCTGCCACCTTGATAGGTTGAACTTTGCCTTCCGTCAGCAAATACAGCCCGCCTTCGACGAGAGCGAACCAAGTGCGATTTTGCGAATCAACGAAGACAGGTCCATTGTGTTCCGACGGCAGACCGGTGCTCGTGGAATACGTCACGAACGCGCTGTCCCGGATGCGCTCCAGGCCTCGCGCACCTCCCACCCAGACATTCCCCTCGCGGTCCTCAAACAACGCGTTGATGCTCCCACTTCCGAGAAACTCCCTTCCCTCGGCAACGGAAATACCTCCGCCCTTGATGCGCAAAAGCCCCCGCTCAGTGCCGACCCAAACATTCGCGTCGCGGTCTCGCAGCATCGTCAAGACCTGAACGTCGCCCAGAGGCTTCGGCAATGCGAGCTTTGTAAATCGGGCGCCATTCCAGCGAAAGGCGCCGTGGTCGGTTCCCACCCATAACTCATCATCACTCACCGGCAACAGGCAATTGATCTTCTTGTACGGCAAACCCGACTGGATGCTGGTTGGCTGTCCGTGCGACAGAGAGAAGAGGCCACTGTTCAGCGTGCCAATCCATATCTTGCCGCCTGGTGTCACCGCCAGCGAAATTGCCGGGGCCAACGGGCCTGCAGGTGCCAGTTCTTCGACTTTTTCATTGCGAAAGCGGATCGTACCTGTCATGAGGTCCGTCAGCAACACTCCGCCGTTTTGATCCTTGCGCATCGCCGTAACTCGGGACGCAGCCGGCGCTGATCCAGTCTCGATACTTTCAAATCGCCCGTTCTTCAGGCGCAACACACCGGCGCCTTGCAGGCGGACCATGAGATTCCCATTATCGTCCGTGGTCAGGCCCAGCACTGGGGTATTCGGAGTGGGAGCGAGTGGGCCGAGCGGCACTGGACGGAAACTAAACCCATCGAAGCGTACTAGTCCCTTGTCGGTTCCGATCCAGAGATATCCGTCAGCGGTCTGCGAGATGGCGTGGATGGGACCTGCGGGGAGTTCGCTCTCAATACCCCATTGGTGACGGACGTACTGCGAGGTCGGCCGATTCGGATCCAATCCGTGCAACGCACTCACAAGACACACAACCGCGAGTCCGACGCGGAGGCATCGATAAAGTTTGAGCGGGCGCATCACGGAAGATACTCGAACTTGTCAATCACAACTTCGGTCTCGTTCTTCAACGGAATTTGGCCCTGGCCGAATACATACAAGTTCATTCGTACGGAATCCCCGCCCGCCCTGGGGATTCCGGATGTAAACACATGCTCATTGATAATGCGAGCCGTCGGCGCATCGAGCGATCCCGCAGCCGTAGAGAACGTCACTTGCTCAGGTTCCCAATGGATGGAGTGCGTCTGTGACCCCGCCGGTGCCCGAAATCGAACGATGTTGACCGGAATGTAGTAAGGCTGAACCACATATTGCGCATTGTCGTTGTCGAGGAAACCCCAGCGGCTGATCTCAACGTCCAATTCGTGGCCATTATCCTCGATTCCCACACCGTCCCACGTAGAAACAGTAAGGACAGCAGAAGGCTCCAGGTGAGAAATATCCCGTACCCTGAACCGATACGTTCCGTATCCCAGGCTGCGCGTCAGCCTCACTTCCGCGGAGATCCAGTTTGGGTTACGCCTGGTTACGCGCAGATGCAGCGCTCCACTCTCATCGGTCCAGGCGTTCGCAGTATCGAACGAATTGCGTGAACCGCCCCGATAGCTCGCACCGCTGCGTACTGCCCAGTCATAACCACTGAAGTGGAGCGTCTTGACCGGCGCTTCGGCAGGTGCAGGACCCTGCCCCTTAGTGACCGCCACCGCCACAACCCCGCCGCCAGGAACGGGAAGCGTTTCGGTTGTCTGGGCCGGTTTGTATTCCTGATCCACGAGTAGAGCGGCATATTCTGTACCGAGATGAGTTTGATTTTTCCATCTGGAATCGCCTTGGATACTCGTGAATGGACGGTCTGTGAACGGCTGTATCCACCACAGCCCTTCGCTTTTGGCATATAACACGATTTGCTGCCCCGGTTGAAAACCAATGACTCGACCTTTAATATTGTCCAGCTTGTCGGGACCGCCCACGTCTGCCCGGGGGATGCCGTCGAACACGATGCTTGGGGTCGAACTCGGAGAACGAGAGTAGCAGGCGCCAAGCACTATGCAGACCACAAGCAAAGAGGCTCTCTTCGCCACCACGACCATACGTGAGAGCTCGGTCATGTAGGTATCCTTCCCCAAACCGGTGGCAAACTCGAGCAATGCCGGCTCAGAGCGATACTAGATCCACCTTGCTTCTGACGTCGAACCTACTGTGAAGCCGATCTGCCCTCTGTTTATGCCACGAATTTGAATGCGACCATAGATCGGTTTGGGGTGATTTTACACGCGCTTGCGGCTCCCTCGCACCTGTAAACGGTTTTCTCAGATTTCTGGATTCCAGCCGCTGTTCGTTCCTCCCCTTGCTCTAAGGCGAGCGTTGAAACTCTAGGCTGCCTTCGAAAGCATGCGCTTCGCGACCGCAGCACTTGCCACTGATAAGCCTGCGCACAGCAACATGACGGTTCGAAATCCGAAGACGAATGCGTCGGCGATCGATCTATTGATGGCACTCGTCATTCCGGAATCGATGCCGGCGGGCACCTGCAAGCCTGCGAGTTTGACCTCTTGAGTTTGAATCTCCTGCAATATGCTGGATGGTACCGAGAGGGAAGCCAGGCTGTGATCCAGGCGAGAACCAAAGGCCGTTACCATAACGATCCCCAGAACCGCAATCGCAAGTACACTCGCGACGCGGGCAACTGCGTTGTTGATTCCAGAGGCAGTGCCGACGCGCTCCTGGTCTACTGAATTCATCACGACCGTGGTGAGTGGAGCTACGGTGACCGTCATCCCGAAGCCCAGGACAACCGCCGCCGGAAAAAACGTCTTCCAGTAGCTACCTCCCACGCCTGGCACAGCGAACAGGACGAATCCCAAAGCGGCAATCAAAGGACCGACGATTAGAGGACCTCTTGACCCGTAGCGTGCCACCAGTCCCCCCGACCACCGCGACAGAAGAAACATCAGCATAACAAACGGGAGAACGGCGGCTCCGGCGGCGGTCGCAGAGTATCCCTGAACCTGGATCAGATTCATCGGGAATAGGAAAAAAAAGATTCCAATGGCGGCATACAAAAACAGAGTCAGCAAATTGGTGCCAGTGAAGCTACGGGATTCGAAGAGGGAGAGCGGCACCATCGGCGATGTGACGCGGCGTTCGACGAATACCAATGCAACGAGGCCGGCAAACCCAACGATCAAACTGCCGAAGACCAGTGGATGTCTCCAACCCAAGGTGACAGATTCAATGAAACCGCTGACCAAACCGCCGAGCCCCAGGGTAGCGAACAGTGCGCCCCACCAATCTATCCGACCTGCAATGGCAGTCCGGCTCTCCGGAATACGCCAAACGGAAATCACGATCACCGCCGTCGCAAGCGGAAGATTTATGAAGAATGCCCAGCGCCAGGATGCATGCTGAACCAACCACCCGCCGAGGACGGGCCCAATTGCCGTGGTGATCGCCGTAAAACCGGACCACGTGCCGATTGCACGCCCCCGGCTCTTCTCGTCGAAAGACGCACTAATAATCGCCAGGCTCCCGGGCACGAGGAGCGCAGCACCCACGCCCTGAATACTTCTCCAGATGATCAATTGATGAATGCTTAACGCAAAACCGCATCCCAAAGAAGCTCCAGCAAAGATCGCCACTCCCAACACGAACGTCAGGCGGCGGCCAAACAGGTCACCGAGTGAGCCGCCGACAAGAATCAACGCACCCAGGAACAGCCCGTAAGATTCGACTACCCATTGCACGCCCACCACAGTTGCATGAAAGCCAGATTGGATCGCGGGCAGAGCTATATTCACGACCGTGCTGTCGATGAACGCCATGCTGGACCCGAGAATGGTTGCAGTGAGTATCCAGACTTTCGCTTCTGCTCCGCATGGAACTCCGTCGCCCGCCGATCGGATTATGGGTTCATCGCAGGGTGTTTTCATGGAAGCTATAGATGCAAGTGCGACCACTTCCGAATGAACTGATTCCGTTGATCGCTTGTTAGTGGGAGGACGCTCGCAAGAGCTGCCAACATTCCCTCGCGATCGCCCAGTCTTCCTGTGCTCGGATGATCAGGACACGAACCGCCGAATCGGGCGTAGCAATATCCGAGTCTCCAGCATGCTGAGCGTTGGAAGCGTCGAGTTTGAGGCCGAGAAAACCGAGCTGTTTGCATGCCGCAAGGCGTACCTCCGCCGAGTTTTCTCCCACCCCTGCGGTGAACACCAGCGCGTCAACACCTCCCAGCACGGCTACCATTGCGCCGATACCCGCCCGCAGACGATGCACGTAAATGTCGAATGCCAACTTGGCTCGCGGATTGCCTTCCTTCATCGATGCCAGAATCTCGCGCATGTCTCCCGAAATACCGGAGATTCCCAGCAGGCCAGACTCTTTGTTTAGAACGTCATCAATCTCGCGGGGCTGGATGCGACTTTCGCGCATGAGGTAAATGAGGATTCCTGGGTCAATTGAGCCCGAACGAGTGCCCATCATGAGACCTTCTAACGGAGTGAAGCCCATCGTCGTGTCAACGCTGTGGCCTTCTCGGATCGCAGCCAGGGAACAACCATTGCCTAAATGGCAAGTGACCAATTTAAGCGCATCTAGGTCTCGCCGTAAAAGCTGCGCCGCACGCGCAGCGCAGTATTGATGATTGATCCCGTGGAATCCGTAGCGATGAATACCCCTTTCGACCCATTGATAGGGCCCGGGATACACAGCCGCGGCCTGCGGCATTTTGCGATGGAATCCAGTATCGAAAACTGCGACTTGGGGAACAGGGCCGAGCAGTTTTTCAACGACCTCCATGCCTTCGAGTTCGGCGCGATTGTGGAGGGGAGCGAAAGCAGAAACGTTGGCAATTCCTGATTTCACTTCGGAATTGAGTACAACGGGTTCTTCGTATTTCGGGCCACCGTGCACTACGCGGTGTCCTACAACATCAATCTCAGACGGCGACGTGACCGTGCGCGTCTTTCCATCCCATAGTGTGCTCAGGAGATGCTCAACGGACTCTGCACGCGACGAGAGTTTCACTCTATCTCTTTGCACAGCCCCGCGCGCGTTCTTAACCTCAGCTTCCGCGACTTCGCCATGCCACTCAATCGTGCCTTCCCAAAGGGAAGGAGGCGGGTCGTCGGGAAGCGTCTCACCAATTCCGTACAGAGAGCACTTCTGGCTGCTGGAACCGGAATTGAGCACGAGGATCTTCATGGGTCAGTAAGGCCATTGCCAGTTTTTCACCTCCGGCAAATCGTCGCCGTGCTCGCGCGTGTATTGCTTGTGCTCCACCAGTTTGTTGCGCAGCAACTGCTGGAAGTGGGCACCGGTGCGCTGCAATTTCGGCACCCGGGCCACGACATCACCGGCAAGGTGAAAGCGATCCAGGTCATTCATGACGGTCATGTCGAAAGGAGTGGTGGTCGTGCCCTCTTCTTTATAGCCGCGCACATGGAAGTTGTCGTGTCCGTGCCGGCGATAGCACAGCCGATGTATGAGCCATGGATATCCGTGATAGGCAAAGATCACCGGCTTGTCAGTCGTGAACATGGAATCAAATTCAGAATCGGAGAGTCCGTGGGGATGTTCACTGCTAGGCTGAAGAGTCATCAAGTCAACGATGTTAACGACCCGAATCTTGAGATCGGGAAAACCTTGACGCAGAAGATCAACCGCAGCCAGCGTTTCCAGAGTCGGCACATCGCCGGCACAAGCCATCACGACGTCCGGCTCGCTGCCCTCGTCGTTGCTCGCCCAGGACCAGATGCCAATACCGGTCGTGCAGTGTGCGATGGCGGCGTCCATGTCGAGCCACTGCAACTCCGGCTGCTTGCCGGCCACAATCACGTTCACATAGTGACGGCTGCGCAAACAATGATCGGCCACGGAAAGCAACGTGTTCGCATCCGGCGGCAAATATACTCGGATGATGTCAGCCTTCTTGTTCATCACGAAATCAATGAAGCCGGGGTCCTGATGAGTGAAGCCGTTATGATCCTGCCGCCAGACATGCGAAGTCAGAAGATAATTCAGCGAAGCGATGGGACGCCGCCACGGAATGTCGCGCGTGGTCTTGAGCCATTTGGCATGTTGATTGAACATCGAATCCACAATGTGGATAAAGCCCTCGTAACAGGAGAAGAACCCATGACGGCCGGTAAGCAAATAACCTTCTAGCCAGCCCTGGCACATGTGCTCGCTCAGGACCTCCATCACACGCCCATCTGGCGACAGGTGCTCGTCGACCGGGAGAATCGGCTCCATCCACACCTTGTCTGTCGCCTGATACACAGCATCCAGGCGGTTGGAGGCGGTTTCGTCGGGGCCGAACACGCGGAAGTTTGCGTGCTCCAGATTTTGCTTCATCACATCGCGCAGGAAAGTACCGAGAACTTTGGTGGATTCTCCTGTCTCTTTTCCAGGCCGGGGGACCGAAACCGCGTATTCGCGGAAGTCAGGCATCAGCAGGTCTTTCAGGAGCAGGCCGCCGTTGGCATGCGGGTTCGCACCCATGCGACGCTCACCTTTAGGGGCGAGTTCCGCAAGATCTCCAATCAGCTTGCCGTTATCGTCGAACAACTCTTCCGGGTGATAACTCTTCAGCCAGTCCTCAAGAACTGCCAAGTGCTCCGGCTTTGTATCCAGATCGGCTACCGGCACCTGATGCGCGCGCCAAGTGTCCTCGATTTGTTTGCCGTCAACAAATTTCGGTCCGGTCCAACCTTTCGGAGTTCGCAAGACGATCATCGGCCAGACCGGAAGCGTCGCCGATCCTTTGCTGCGGGCTTCGTGCTGGATGGAGTGTATCTCTTCGATCACCGTGTCGAGCGTCGACGCCATGAGTTGATGCATCGCTTCCGGCTCGTGCCCTTCCACAAAGTAGGGTTTATATCCGTAGCCAGTAAAGAGCTGAATTAGCGCCTCATCGCTGAGGCGGCCAAGAATGGTCGGGTTCGCGATCTTGTAACCGTTCAGGTGCAGGATCGGCAGCACGGCGCCGTCGCGTACCGGATTGAGAAATTTATTGGAGTGCCAACTGGTCGCGAGCGGTCCTGTTTCAGCCTCGCCGTCGCCGACCACGCAACAAGCCACTAGATAGGGATTGTCGAAAACTGCTCCGTAGGCATGCACCATGGAGTAGCCGAGCTCTCCGCCCTCATGGATGGAGCCGGGTGTCTCTGGAGCATCGTGGCTGGGAATGCCGCCCGGAAATGAAAATTGCTTGAACAATTCTTTCATGCCTTCTTCGTTTTGTTGAATGCTGGAATAGAGCTCCGTGTAGGTGCCTTCAAGATAGGTGTTCGCCACCATGCCGGGCCCACCGTGTCCCGGACCGCAAATGTAGATAACATTCAGATCGTGCTTCTTGATTAGACGGTTGAAGTGTACGTAGATAAAGTTCAGCCCGGGCGTCGTACCCCAGTGACCGAGCAGCCTGGGCTTCACGTGCTCAAGTTTCAGAGGTTCGCGCAGCAGCGGGTTGGCGTACAGGTAGATTTGCCCAACCGAAAGATAATTGGCCGCGCGCCAGTAGGCATTCATCTGGCGCAGCTCTTCTGGAGAAAGTGGCTGGTTAGAGACGGAAATACCAGCAGTATCGGCAGAGGCTACGGGAGTCATAGAAATTCCTTTTCATGCTTTCTCGTTTGTTTGGATTCGGCGATGTGGAGAAGCGTCATCATTAATTATGTCGTGCCGGCAACGTCTTCCTGTCATGCAGCCTGGCCGCTTGCATTCAACATCTCCGGGGCGGAAATTGGGTTGTGCCAGCCTCCGGGCGGCGTTACGCGCTCGACTTCTTCAGGTCCCCATGTATTCGGCGCGTACTGATAAATCGGCGTGTTCTTTTTCAGCACTGGATCCACGATCCGCCACGCTTCTTCCACGTAGTCCTCGCGGGCAAACAAGGCACTCTCTCCGGTCATGGCCGCTCCCAGCACACGCTCATACGCATCCATTTCATCGGCGCGAGGAGACCGGCTAGCTACCATTTCGCCGGTTTGCAGAGAGAGTCCCTCACCCGGAGCCAGCGACATCATTCCCATGGCGATCGTCACCTCGGGACTGAGGCGGAGCCGGAGATGGTTCTCTGTCAGGATATTGTCAGGAATTAGTGTTGGAGGTTTCCGAAACTTGCCAACAATTTCGGTGCAGGTTACCGGCAAACACTTGCCGGCCCGAATGTAGAACGGGACGCCTCTCCAACGCCAGGAATTGATCTCCAGCTTCAGGGCGGCGAAGGTTTCCGTCTGCGAATCCTTGGCGACGCCGTCTTCATCTTGGTAGCCGCGGAACTGGCCGCGCACCAAATTCTTCTCCTCGATGGGTGGAATCGCCTTCAGCACTTTCACTTTCTCGTCGCGCACAGACTCGCTGTCGACACGGACCGGCGGCTCCATCGCCAGATTCGACAACACCTGGAATAGATGGTTCTGGATCACATCGCGAATCGCTCCAGTCTGGTTGTAGAATCCTCCTCGGCCCTGCACTCCGAAGTCCTCCGCCATGGTGATCTGCACGCTCTCAATGTAGGTGCGATTCCAAAAGGATTCCACGAACGCGTTCGCGAAGCGAAAGGCCAGCATGTTGTTCACTGGCCGCTTGCCGAGGTAGTGGTCAATGCGGAAGATGTCTGGTTCGTCAAAAACTCCGAGCAAGACTTTGTTAAGACCCTGCGCTGACGTCAGATCATGCCCAAAGGGTTTTTCCACAATGACCCGCGCACCCCGCGAGCAATTCGACTCCGACAGCTGTTCCACAACGGTTCCAAATAAAGCAGGTGGGATTGCCAGGTAGTGGGCTGGACGATGCGCGTCCTGGAGCTCCTTGCGAATAGCCGCGAAAGTCTCCGGGTCCTGGTAGTCGCCATCAACGTAGCGCAACAATCCGTTCAACTTTTCGAAGGCTGCGGGATCGACTCCGCCGTGTTTCTCCAGGCTGTCTTGTGCCCGCGCGCGAAGTTGATCGAGATTCCATCCGGCCTTGGCTACGCCAACCACGGGTACTTCAAGATGCGCGCGCTTCACCATCGCTTGCAGGGCAGGAAAAATCTTCTTGTAGGCCAGGTCTCCGGTTGCACCGAAAAAGACCAGAGCGTCGGAATGCAGGTTGCTCATGAATTGTTCCTTTCAAGCCGCCCGCGAGCTTTCGGCGGGCTTCTCCGCGTGCCCGCCAAATTGGTAGCGCATGGCGGACAGGATCTTATTGGCAAAGTCAGCTTCGCCGCGAGAGCTGAAGCGTTCGTAAAGAGCGGTAGTCAGGACATGCGCTGGGACCGCTTCATCCATGGCAGCCTTGATCGTCCAGCGGCCTTCGCCGGAGTCAGAAACGCGACCCGCAAACTGTGAGAGATTTGGATCCTGAAGCAAGGCTGCGGCGGTCAGATCCAGCAGCCAAGACGCAATTACGCTGCCCCGTCGCCACACTTCGGCGACGTCGCGAAGGTTGAAATCGTACTGATAATGCTCTGGATTGCGCAGCGGGGTGGTCTCGGCATCAACCTGGTTCTGCTGCTTACCGATATTGGCCGAGCGCAGTACACCCAGCCCCTCAGCATAGGCGGCCATGACCCCATACTCGATGCCGTTGTGCACCATCTTTACAAAATGCCCAGCGCCATTCGGGCCGCAATGCAGGTAGCCTTCCTCGGCGGTGCCTCCAACTTTTTCGCGGCCCGGGGTACGCGCGATATTGCCCATTCCTGGCGCGAGTGTCGAGAAGATAGGATCGAGGTGCTTTACGATTTCCGGCTCGCCGCCGATCATCATGCAGTAGCCGCGTTCCAATCCCCAGACGCCGCCGCTGGTGCCCACATCCACGTAGTGGATGCCCTTCGCCGCCAATTCTTTGGCTCGCTGGATGTCGTCAATGTAGTAGGAATTTCCACCGTCAATGAGAATGTCTTCGCCGTCGAGGTGGGGCACAAGTTCGGAAATCGTGCTTTCGACCGCCGCCGAGGGGATCATCAACCAGACCATCCGGGGCTTCGCCAACTTTTTCACCAGGTCAACCAGATCGGACGCGCCAATAGCACTTTCTTTGACCAGCTCTTCGACCGCTTTCGGCGTGTGGTTGAAGACGACGCACTGATGGCCTCCCCTAAGAAGGCGGCGTGCCATATTGCTGCCCATCCTGCCGAGTCCTACCATCCCAAGTTGCATAGACTCTTCTCCTTAGAACCTTTCAGATTTTGTTTGCTCTGCGGTCACGCGCTGTTTCTCAGCTTTCGAGAGGTGCGAATCAAACGATTGGTTGAGCTGTCGTGATGGAGATCCGGCTCTGCCTTCGTCTCCAGCTCCGGAATGATGCGCTGGGCAAGCACTTTGCCTAGTTCAACTCCCCACTGGTCGAACGAATCGATGTTCCAGAGGACGCCTTGGGTAAAGACAGAATGCTCGTAAAGGGCGACCAGCTTGCCCAATGTTTCCGGCGTGAGCCGTTCGGCAAGAATAGTGTTCGATGGACGGTTACCCTCGAACACTCGATGGGGGACCAGCCAATCCGGTGTGCCTTCAGCCTTCACTTGCGCAGGCGTTTTACCGAAGGCAAGCGCTTCCGCTTGAGCAAAAACATTTGCCAGAAGTATGTCGTGGTGCCGGGCAACCGGATTCAGCGTGCGGGCGAAGGCGATGAAGTCGCAGGGGATGAGCCTGGTGCCTTGATGGATCAACTGGTAGAAAGAGTGCTGACCATTGGTTCCTGGCTCGCCCCAATAGATCGGTCCAGTTTGGCGATCAACTTCGTTGCCCTGGATCGTGACATGTTTTCCATTGCTCTCCATGGTTAGCTGCTGGAGATACGCGGGAAACCGCTTCAGATACTGGTCGTATGGCAAGACGGCGACGGTTTCCGCACCGAGGAAATCGTTGTTCCATAAAGCAATCAGACCCATCAGCACCGGCAGATTACGCTCGAACGGAGTCGTGCGGAAATGTTCATCCATCTGATGCGATCCATTCAGCATGGATCGAAAGTTTTCCGCGCCAATGGCGATCATGGTCGAAAGACCGATCGCCGACTCCATCGAGTAGCGTCCCCCGACCCAGTCCCAGAACCCGAACATGTTGGCGGTGTCTATGCCGAACTTCGCGACCTCCGCTGCGTTCGTCGAAACGGCAACAAAATGCTTGGCAACTGCTTTTTCGTCGCCCCCCAGCCCCGCAAGCGACCACTCGCGCGCGGTATTCGCATTGGTCATTGTCTCGAGCGTAGTGAAAGTCTTTGAGGAGATGATGAACAGGGTCTCCGCAGGATCGAGATCACGGACCGCCTCCGCGAAATCCGTTCCATCCACATTCGACACGAAACGGAACGTCAGGGCGCGTTCGCTGTAGTGCTTAAGCGCTTCGTAAGCCATAACCGAGCCAAGGTCCGAGCCTCCGATTCCAACATTGACGACGTTGCGAATGCGTTTGCCGGTGTGCCCCTTCCACGCGCCGCTGCGCACCCGGGTGGCGAACTCGGCCATGTGGTCCAGCACCTGGTGCACCTGCGGCACCACGTCTTCACCATCCACGAGGATCGACCGTCCCTTCGGGGCGCGCAACGCCACATGCAGCACCGCACGCCCCTCCGTAATATTGATTTTGTCGCCACGGAACATGGCGTAGATGCGGTCACGCAGGCCGCAGGCCTCGGCGAGCTGCACTAGCAGACGTATGGTCTCGTCGGTGACGCGATGCTTGGAGTAGTCGAAGTAGAGGCCTACGGCCTCGGCCGTCAGCCGCTCCCCGCGTTTCGGATCGCCAGCAAAGAGCTGACGTAGGTGTACCTCCTTGAGCTTCTGATAATGCTCCTGGAGCGCTGCCCATTCCGGGCGACGGGTCAATGGTGCGGTACTTCCTGCCATAGTGGCCTCCTTCCCACACAGAATAATCAGCCGGCTTTCCTCAACGTCTCGCTCTTGGACGCGATGCCCGCCATCAGCTCGTTCCAGGAATCGTCGAAGGATGTGGCGCCTTCACGCTGGAGGTCGGACGCCAATGCGGCGACATCGATGCCGGCCCGGCCGAACTCGGCCAACAGTTCCTCGGCGTTGTCGTCAGCCGTCAGCAGGGGGCCGACCTCGCCATGCTCGGCGAAGGCGAGCATGGTGGCCTCCGGCATGGTGTTGACCGTGTTCGGAGCGGCGAGCGAGGTGACGTAGAGGATGTCAGAGGCCTCCGGGTCCTTGGTGCCGGTGCTGGCCCAGAGGAGCCGCTGCGCCCGCGCACCGGCATTGGCCAGGCGCTGAAAGCGATTCGAATCGAGCAAGCCACGGTAGGCACGATACGTCCGCTTGGCCACCGCGATGCCCAACTGGTCCCTGAGCTCATGCGGCGTCTTGTCGATCACTGTCTTGTCCCAGCGGCTGATGAACACCGAGGCTACCGAGCGCACATTGGGGTTAAGGCCGGCGGCGATGCGGCGCGCGATGCCGCGCATGTAGGCGTCGGCGGCGGCGACGTAGTGTTCGCGGGAGAAGAGCAGCGTGACGTTGATCGGCACCCCCGCAAAGATGGCTTCCTCGATCGCCGGCAGCCCTTCCCGCGTGCCAGGGATCTTAATGAACAGGTTGGGCCGCGCCGCCCGCGCGTGGAGCTGTTTGGCTTCTGCGATGGTACTGGCGGTATCATAGGCCAACAGGGGCGAGACCTCCAGGGACACCCAGCCGTCGACGCCGTCGGTTGCGTCGTAGATGGGCCGGAAGAGATCAGCGGCTTGCGTGAGGTCCTCGATCGCCAGCTCGAAGAACAGCTCCTCCCCCGACTTGCCCTCCCGCATCTTCTGGCGGATGGCGGTGTCGTAGTCCTGGCTCTTAGTGATGGCATGGTCGAAGATGGTGGGATTGGAGGTGAGCCCCGTGATCGACAGCTCGTCGATGTAGCGCTTGAGCGTGCCGGTCGTCAGCAGATTGCGGGTAATATTGTCGAGCCACAAGCTCTGACCGGCCTCTCGGAGTTTTAACGGCGCCGCTGCCTTCATGATTCATCTCCTCTGCTTTAAAGGTTTTGCTTCACGCACCCGACGCCAGAATTCCCTCCCCCTCGATGGGGGGGCTGGGGTGGAGGTGGTAGACTCGCGCCCCCCACCTGTATCCTCCCCCGCTAGAGGGGAGGAAAGAGCCAGGTGACAATGGGCCGCATCACCTCGGCTTGCCGCCGCCCACGGCGCGCGCGGCTTGGGCGAGTTGTGCCCTGGCCGCTGCCACGACCCGCTCGGGCGTGAAACCGAACTTGCGCTGGAGATCCTTCAGGGGTGCCGATGCGCCGAAGGTGTGCATGCCGATGCTCTCGCCCGTGGGCCCGACGTACCGGCTCCACCCGAAGGTCGACGCCTCCTCCACCGAGACTCGCGCCGTGACGTCCGGGGGAATGACGCTATCACGGTAGGCCTGGCTTTGCCGCTCGAATAAATCCCAGGACGGCATGCTCACGACACGAGCCTTTACACCCTCGGCCGTCAGCACCTCGTAGGCTTGGATGCAGAGCGTCACCTCGCTGCCGGTGGCGAGCAGGAGGAGATCGGGCTTCCCGTCCTTGGCATCGGCGAGGATGTAGGCCCCTTTGGAGAGCCCGCTCGCTGGGGCATACTTGGAACGATCCACTGTGGGCAGCGCCTGCCGGCTGAGGATTAGGACTGCGGGATCACTCTGGAGCTGGAGAATGGTTCGCCATGCCTCCACGACCTCGTTCCCGTCCGCGGGCCGCACCGTGATCAGCCCGGGGATGGCGCGCAGTGAGGCCAGGTGCTCGACAGGCTGATGCGTAGGGCCATCTTCCCCAACGCTGATCGAGTCGTGGGTGAAGATGTAGATGACGGGAATCTCCATCAGGGCGCTCAGCCGGAGCGCTCCGCGGCCGTAATCGCTGAAGATCAGGAAGCCGGAGCCGAAGGGGCGCACCCTGGAGAGCGACAACCCGTTGAGAATGGCGCCCATGGCATGCTCACGAATGCCGAAATGAAAGTTCCGCCCGCTGTAGTTCTCCGCGGAGAAGTCTCCAGCCCCGTCGAAGGTCAGTCGCGTTTTGGTGGACGGCGCGAGGTCGGCGGCACCGCCGATGAGCCAGGGGATCCGCTGCGCCATCGCGTTGAGGACTTGCCCAGAAGCGTCGCGGGACGCGATGCCCTTGGGATCAGTGGGGAACGAGGGGAGGTCGTGATCCCATCCCTCGGGCAACTGACGGTGGAGCATCCGCGAGGCCTGGTCGGCGAGTTCCGGGTACCGACGCCTATATTCATCGAATTTCGCCATCCAGGTGTCGCGGAGAGCCTTGCCGCGTGTGCTGAAGCCTTTCTGGAAGTGGTCACGCACGCCATCGGGCACGAGGAACTGCGCGTCTTCCGGCCAGTCGTAGGTGTGCTTCACGAGCCGAATTTCTTCCGGGCCCAGGGGCTCGCCGTGGGCGGCGCTGGTGTCCTGCTTGTGAGGCGCGCCATAGGCGATGTGGCTGTCGACGATGATGAGCGTCGGGCCATCCGCGTTATGCTTGAAGCGCGTCAAGGCGCGCGCCAGCATCTCGAGGTCGTTGGCATCGCCCACGCGGGTGACGTTCCAGCCATATCCGAGGAAGCGCGTGGCCACGTCCTCGCTGAATGTCAGGGCGGTGTGGCCCTCGATGGTGATGCGATTGTTGTCGTAGATCCAGCAGAGATTGGAGAGCTTGAGATGGCTGGCCAGGGAGGCGGCCTCGCTGGAGATCCCCTCCATCATGCAGCCATCACCGCAGAGGGCGTACACATCGTAGTCGATGAGGTCAAATCCCGGGCGGTTGAAGTACCTGGCCGCCCAGCGCCCCGCGATGGCCATGCCAACGCTCATCGCGACGCCCTGCCCGAGCGGCCCGGTGGTTGCCTCTACGCCCGAGGTCCACAGGTACTCGGGGTGTCCTGGACATTTGCTTCCTAGTTGGCGGAAGCTCTTGATGTCGTCGAGGGTGACGGCGGGCTGGCCCAGGGTCTCATACTGGGGGTTGACGGCTTTAACGCCCGTCAGGTGCAAGAGCGAATAGAGGAGCATCGAACAATGACCAGACGACAGCACGAAGCGGTCGCGGTTCGGCCAGATGGGATCGTCCGGATCGAAGCGCAGAAACTGTTGCCACAGGCAGTAGGCAATGGGCGCCATCCCCATAGGCGAGCCGGGGTGGCCGGAGTTCGCCTGCTGAACAGCGTCCATCACCAGCGTACGGATGGTGTTGATGCAGAGTTGGTCGATGTCCTGCTGCTGCCTTTGGATCATCCCTGTCTCCTCTTCGGCGTCAGATGCCGGATGCCATCGGCGCCGGCGACGATCACTTCTGTCGCCAGCCCGATAAATAGCCCATGCTCGACGATGCCGGTCCGCGCGTCAAGTTTAGCGGCCAACATCGCCGGCTCCCGGATCGGGCCGAAGGCGCAGTCGAGAATCAGGTTGCCCTGATCGGTCCTGAATGGCGTGCCATCGTGCTGTTGTCGCACGCTGATGCGGGCGCCCAAGGACTCGAGGAAGAGTTTCTGGGCATGCCACCCGAACGGGATGACTTCCACCGGCAGCGCCCAGTGAGTGCCGAGGGCTGGCGACAGCTTACTTTCATCGACAACGATGACCTCCCGGAGGCTGGCCTGCGCCACGATCTTCTCGTGGAGCAGCGCACCACCGCCACCCTTGATGAGATTCAGCTCAGGATCCACCTCGTCGGCACCATCGATGGTCAGGTCCACGGCGCCTGGTGGATCCAAGGTGATGGGAATGCCCAACGCTCGGGCCTCGGCCTCGATCAGGCTCGAGCACGGAAACCCGATGATGTCGCGCAGCCGGCCCTCGCGCAGGAGCTGGCCGATGCGTCGGGTAGCGAAGATCGCCGTGCTCCCGGCGCCCAGACCCACGACCATGCCCGACTGCACATACTCCACCGCGCGGTCAGCGGCCTGCTGTTTCTCCTGCGCACGCTCTTCGGCCTCCAACGATGTCTCCGGCATGCTCACGATGTACCTCCCTTTCTCCTTACGCCGACCCGATGGGGCGTGCGAAGAGCAGGTTCCGGGTGTGGCGCGCCATCATCAGATCCTCATTGGTCGGCACGACCCGTACCGTGCAGCGGCTCTCCGGAGCGCTGATGATGCCGGCATGACGATCGTTCAGCTGCGGATCGAGCCGAATGCCGAGGTAGTCAAGTCCGCAGCAGACCTCCCAGCGCACCGGTGCCGCATGCTCGCCAATCCCCCCGGTGAACACGAGCGTGTCCAGGCCGCCAAGGACGGCGGATAGCGCACCGATGGACTTACGGAGCTGGTAGCAGAATAGGGCCACGGCCTCGGCTGCATGGTGGTCGCGGTCTCGCCGTTCCAGCAGGGTCCTCATGTCTGGGCTGAGCCCCGAGACCCCGAGCAGCCCTGACTGCTCATTCACCAGCTGTGCAAGGCTCGCCGCGTCATAGCCCTTCGCGGTCATTAGATGGATGAGCAGCCCCGGGTCCAGGTCGCCGCTGCGCGTCCCCATCATGAAGCCGCCGGTTGGCGTAAAGCCCATGGTCGTATCGAGCGGCTGGTCGCCGAGCACCGCCGCCATGCTCGCACCGTTCCCCAGATGGGCGACGACGGCGCGGCCCATGGCCGTGGCCCCCACCTGAGCGATGATATATTCATAGGACAGCCCGTGAAAGCCGTAACGCCGCATGCCCTCGTCCCAGAGGGAGCGGGGCAAGGGGAAGCGTTGGGCCAGCTCCGGCATGCGCCGGTGAAAGGCGGTATCGAAGCACGCCACCTGGGGCAAACGGGGGAAGCGGGCCGCCACCGCCTCGATGCCCTGGATTTCGGCCGGCAAATGGAGGGGGGCATAGGCGGCCAGCCGCCGCAAATCTTCTAAGAGTCTCGCATCAACCCGTTCGGGAGCCGTGTGGTCGGCGCCCCCGTGGACGACACGGTGGCCCACCGCGTCGGGCGCTGGAAGCCTGGACTGCTCCAGGGCCGCAAAGGCTTTACGCACCGCCGTTTGATGATCGGGAACATCGTCGGGCTCGTCCGCCGCCGAGGCTGTCGCCGCCGTGCGGATCCAGAGGCGCCCGTCCGGCAGCCCGATGCGCTCGACTGCGCCGTCCGCGAGCGCGGTTTCAGCGTCCGCCGCGAACTGGTACAGCGCAAACTTCAGGGAGGAGGAGCCGCTGTTGACGCAGAGGATCACTGGTCGTGCCGTCATGTGTCCTTACCCCCTGAGCGCTGGCCCTGCCCGGCCGCTGCGAAGGCCTTGCCGATCAGGACTTGTGCTTCCTCCAGGATGTGCTGCAGGTGGTCCGCTTCCTTGAAACTCTCGGCGTAGATCTTGTAGACCTCCTCGGTACCGGAAGGACGAGCGGCGAACCAGCCGTGCTCGGCGATCACCTTGATGCCCCCGATGGGCGCACCGTTGCCGGGGGCCGCCGTGAGGATCGTCTGGATCGTCTCGCCTGCCAGCGCCGTCGCCTGGATCTGCTGCGGCGACAAGTGCTCGAGTACCTGCTTCTGCTCCGGCGCCACGGGCGCATCGAGGCGCTCGTACCACGGTTCGCCGAATTGGCGCGTCAGCTCACGGTAGTGCTCGCCAGGCTCGCGTCCTGTCCTGGCGGTAATCTCTGCCGCCAGCAGGTTGGGCACGAGGCCGTCTTTATCCGTGGTCCACACCGTGCCGTCGCGGTGCAAGAAGGTCGCCCCCGAGCTCTCCTCGCCGCCGAACCCCAGCGACCCATCGATGAGTCCCTCGACAAACCACTTAAAGCCCACGGGCACCTCGACCAACCGCCGGCCCAGGTGTGCGGCGACGCGATCGATCAGGCTGCTGCTGACGACGGTCTTGCCGACGGCGACCGTCCTCGGCCACTGCGGGCGGTTGGCGAAGAGGTAGGCGATGGCGACCGCGAGATACTGGTTGGGGTTCAGCAGTCCCTGGCTGTGACTGACGATGCCGTGCCGATCGGCGTCGGTGTCGCTAGCGCAGGCGACGTCGAAACGCTCCTTCAGACCGACCAGACGCGCCATGGCGTAGGGTGAGGAGGGGTCCATGCGAATCTGCCCATCCCAGTCCACGGTCATAAATCGAAAGGTGGGGTCAATGGTGTGGTTCACCACCTCGAGGTTGAGTCCATAGCGCTCGCCGATGGCATCCCAGTAGGCGACGCTAGCGCCGCCCAGCGGATCCACACCGACGTGGACGCGGCTCTCCCGAATCGCCTCCAGGTCGATCACCGCGGGCAGATCGCCCACATACGCCTCGAGATAATCGTGCCGGTGCGTGGTTGAAGCCTGGCGCGCCCGCTCCAGGGTCACGCGCCTGACCTCGCGCAATCCATCAGTGAGGAAGGCGTTGGCGTGTTGCTCGATCCAATCTGTCACATGGGTGTCGGCGGGTCCCCCCTGGGGCGGATCGTACTTGAAGCCGCCATACGGCGGCGGGTTGTGCGACGGCGTGATGACGATGCCGTCGGCCAACCCTCGGGTTCGGCCGCGGTTGTGGGTGAGGATGGCGTGCGAGACCACCGGGGTGGGGGTGTAGCGGCCCTTGGCGTCGACCATGACCTCGACTCCGTTGGCCGCGAGTACCTCCAGCGCGCTGGCAAAGGCGGGCTCCGAGAGGGCGTGGGTGTCCATGCCGATGAATAACGGCCCATCGATGCCCATGTGCTGGCGGTACAGGCAGATGGCCTGGGTGATAGCCAGGATGTGCGCCTCGTTAAAGGCGTTGTCGAGCGACGAGCCGCGATGCCCGGAGGTGCCGAACACGACACGCTGCGTGGGCACGGAGGGATCGGGGCGTCCCGTGTAATAGGCCGTCATCAGCTGTGGTACGTTGATGAGCAGCGCTGGCTCGGCAGGCTTTCCAGCATACGGGCTGATGGGCATGATACGCTCTCCTTTCGTGGGCCGTTTGGCAGCTGGCGGGTCAGCTGGGGCCAGCCACTCCAGCTCCGCTAGGCGTTGCCGCGGGCGCCCGACCTAATGTCTTGACGAGGTCGTCGACCTGGGCCAGATATCCGGTGTAGTCCTTCGCATCCCGTGGCGTGTAGTTCAAATTCTTGAGCAAGCCCGTGAGCTGTGTGAAGAAGCGGTGGGTCTCCTCCTTGTCTTTGAATGGATAGTCCCGCTGGATAAGCCCGCGGACCAGTGCAAAAGCCTCTTTCTGGCGATCCAGGGGCACCGAGACATCCACCGTATCGTAGGCGTCCTGTTGCAGGTAGACCATGTCAAGCAGCAGTGACTTTTGATAGGTCACATAGTCTTCGAGCGTGATCCCCTCTTCGCCGGTGACCTGCATCATCTGATAAATACTCTCTCCCTGGTGCAGGAGCTGTGAGAGGGTGTGCACCGTATCCGTCCAACCGGGCTGCAGGTGCTGGTCAAAGTACGGCCGCAGCTGCTCGAGGTATCGCGACCAGGAGATCAGCGGATCCACGGCCGGATAGAACCGCTTGTAGGCCCGCGCTGATGACAGCCCGAGGAAGGTCTTGACCGTGCCGAGCGTCGATTGCGTGACCGGCTCATCGAAGTTGCCACCGGCGGGCGACACAGTACCGACCATGGTCAGACTGCCCACCGATCCATCGTTGGTTTGTAACACGCCGGCGCGCTCGTAGGCGCCCTTGATCGATGAGTCAAGATAGGCCGGAAAGCCTTCTTCGCCGGGGATCTCTTCCAAGCGCCCGGAGGTCTCGCGCATCGCCTGCGCCCAGCGCGATGTGGAGTCAGCGATGAGGAGCACGTTAAGCCCCATCTGGCGGTAGTACTCACCCAGCGTGATGCCCATATAGATCGACGCCTCGCGCGCCGCCACCGGCATCGATGAAGTGTTGCAGATCACCACGGTGCGATCCATCAGCAGGCCACCGCGCGGGTCCTCCATCGTGGCGAAATCCTCGAGCGTTTCCAAGACCTCGCCAGCCCGCTCGCCACAGGCGACCTGGATCACCACATCCGCCATGGAATAGCGGGCAATCAACCCCTGCAGCACCGTTTTACCAGCCCCGAACGGGCCGGGAATACAGGCCGTACCCCCCAGCGCAATGGGGAAAAACGTGTCGACCAACCGGATGGTGGTGGTCAGTGGCTGGCCGGGATAGCGGCGCTCGCACAGTCCTCGGCGGAGTAGTCTCTCGGGCAGCGGCCGACGCACGGGCCACGCTTGCGAGAGGGTCAGCTCACGCGGCCGACCCGCCGCGTCACGGACGCGAGCCACCAGTTCGTTGACCGTGAATTCGCCGCTCTGGATCGAGGCCAGCTCGACCTCGCCTGGCTCACCGAAGGGGAGCATGATTTTGTGGATGAAGCGGCGCTCTTGCACGGTGCCGATGCTGTCACCGGCGCGCAAGCGCTCGCCTGCCTTGCGGCTGGGAACGAAGGGCCATCTCTGCGTTAGGTCGAGCGGGGCAACTGAGGTGCCGCGCACGAGGAAGAACCCATCGCGTTGGGCCAGGGCCTTCAGCGGGTTTTGCAGTCCGTCGTAGACCATGCCCAGAAGGCCGGGCCCCAGGGTGGCGGAGAGCATCTCCGTGGTCAGAGCGACCCTATCTCCGACGCGCACCCCCTGGGTCTCCTCGAAGATTTGCAGGTCAGCACGTCGGCCCTGGACGCGCAACACCTCGCCCTTGAGTTGCGCGTCGCCAACCTGCACGAAGGCGACCGAATTTTTCATGATCGGCGCATCGCTCTCGATACTCACGATATTCCCGATAACCCCGATGACGCGCGCTTCAGGAGTAGAGTTTGGCATACTCACCCAAAGCCTCCGTGACAAGTGCTTCGAAGACGGCCCGACCGCGCTCGGCCTGCAACTGCTGCCAATGGCGGATGATCTCCCAGCGAGCGAGGTAAAGTACGACGGCCTCGAAGGTGAAGTCGTAGTCCTCAGCACGTTTCTTCAAGTACGCCCATGTAACCCCCAGCACCTGCCGGTAAAGGTTCAGCACATCCCCTTGCTCGAGCAGTTGCTCGAACGGCAGGATCCAGGGGAAGACATGGCCAAGCCTGAAGTCGGGCTGGTTGAAGTAGCGACGGATGTGTTCGAACCACTGCCCGACCCCGACCGTGGGTGGGCCCAAGCCGTGGCGGCGGCGACGCAACGCCGCCACGATCATGCGTACGTCCATGTCGGCGGCGAACACTTCACGCACCAGGGGGTTGGTGACTTCTTGCATGAGCTCGCCGTACCGCTTCACCACCGTTGCGTCGGCGGCCTTCACAAACTGTCGGCTCCATGCGAGGATGTCCAGCAGTCGATTGATATCCTGGGCATCCTCCGGCTCGAGCATGCGCAAACGCCCCTGGAGCCGTTCGAGCGTGATCGGCAATCGGTCGACATCGAGACGAGGCGGCAGCGCCGGCAGGCTGCAGATGAGCATATAATACGCATTCGACCGCACGATACCCCCTATCCTGGCCACCCCCCCTGGCGGAGGAGATCTGTGCTCAGCCTCATGGCGCCGACTTACTACTCGTGGCCGCATCCGGCGGCTTCGTGTCGCCCTGGTCGACCACCACCGCGCCGCGGAGCAAGGCGCGAAATCGCGGCAGCATATGCTGGAGCAACAACTCGCTAAGGGCGGATTCCGTCAACTCGATCTGGACGTCGTCATCCACGAGTCGGACTCGTATCCCCGCCTCGCCGTCGTCGGCCACGCCAAAGCTCATGCCGTCACGGAGCATGCCTCCGCCCAGGGACAGCACGAAGTGCATCAGCGTCCCCGGCTTGGCCTCTTCCGGCTTGCGCCGCAAGTCTTCCTGCGACACGAGCGCGGCGGGGAGCAGTAGTTCCGCCCGTGCGCCCGTTGGCGCCGGCGCCGCTCGGCTCGCCACCTCCAAGATCAGGCGTTGGAGAAACGCGGGATCTGCGAGCACCTCCTTGACCAGGCGGCGCAGTCTGTTTTGGAACTCCTCGAGGAGGTCACCTTCCAGCGACAGAATCGTGTCGCGCATGGCCAGACGAATGGCATCTTCGCCGGCGGCTTTCAGTTTTCCGGCCTCCTCCTTGGCCTTGACCAGCATAGTGTCCGCTTCCCGCTGGGCAGCCGCGACGATGTCGGCGGCCTGTGTCTGCGCCGCGGTGACGAGTGCGTCGGCTTGACTACGGCCCTGCGCAATCCCTTCGTCGCGCAGTCGGCCGATGAGATTCTCGACCCCGGCGGATTCCACGGTCGGCGTCCCCTGCGCCTCTTCGCGAGGAGGTCTGGTGCCAGTTCTAGACGCTTCGATACCTTGTTCTCGTGCCATGATGGCCTCAACCTTTCGGGATCGCCCCGCTGACGATGAGTGCGAAGACGAATGCGAACACGGCAAACCCTTCCACGATCGCCGCCGGTGTCACCGAGATCCCAAAGATCGCTGGCTTCCCCTTGCTGGCATTGATCGCGGCAGCACAGCACTCGCCCTGCAGGATGCCGATGAAGAGCATGGCCACCCCCACCAGAACCCCGACCCCGAACAGGCCGGGTGAGGTCGCCGGCACCACGGGCCGATTGAGGGTGAACATGATGACGATGCCGTAGATGACGATCGAGGACGGCAGCACCAACAGCCCGATATAGCGCCCGTAGCCGCCGTCGACTTCCAAGATGGCGCCGCACGCGGCCTTCCCAGCCCTCGTACAGCCAATCGCACTGCCGACCGACGCCAGGGCGACCGGGCTGTAGATCCCGATCCAACCCAGAAGTGAGATGATGTATGCTTCCATCGATGGCCTCCTTATTTTTCTGCTTTCTTCACAAACGCTTCAAATCGCTGACCTTCTTCGGGAAGGCTCCAATTGAAGAACTCGATCAAGTTGAGGCGCAGGCCGTGCACGACCCCGCTCATGATCCCCATGGCGAAGTTGATACCGTGGCCGACCAGCAGGACCAGCAGGCCCAGCAGCACCCCCACACCTTTGAATGCGAAGGAGGGTCGCGGCCAGGTCGTTGAAGGCCTCCGCGAGTTTGATCGAGGCCAATCCCAGCGCAAATAAGCGCAGGTAGCTCAGGACATCGCCAAAGGCCTTGGAGAGCTCAGTGGCCCCCTTCAGCCCATCCACGAGTCGGCCGAACAGCTGCCTCGGCGCCAAGCCGAACGGGCGCTCACTGGTCAAGAGCAGCACCAGCAAACCGCCGAGCGCCAGGCCTCCCCAGCCGACGCCGGTCAGGGACGCCAGCTCCGGATAGCTGTGCCCCAGCCCGACACAGAAGCCGCCCTGGACGATGGCGGCCCAGCCCAGCGCACTCAGGGCGGTGGGCGAATGCCGGCGCCGCCAGGCGGTGACCAGGTTGGCATAGGTGAGGTGCGCCGCTCCGACGCCGATGGCGATCCACATCATCAAGCGTTGATCGCTGGCATCGAGGACGTGCAGCGACGCGAGCCACGAGCCCGCCGACGGTGTTACCCCAAAGTAGGTCCCCACCAAGACGCCGTAGAGGATCGAAAAGATGACCAGCGCCAGCATCACCTCACGCAGGCCACGACCAGTGTCGGTGCGCCCCAGGCGCTTCCACGTGGCCAACAAGATGACCCCCAACAGCAGACCATAGCCCGCATCGGAGAAGATCATCGCGAAAAACACGGCGAACGCGAAGAACACCGCTTTCGAAGGGTCCCACAGGCGGTATGCGGGCGTCTTGTAGAACGTCACCAGGCCCTCCCCACCGCGCAGGGCTGGCGGGTTGTCCAACAAGGTGGGGGGGGCGTCCTGAGGGCCGGGGGCCTCGATCGTCAAGGCCAGCCGGCGGTCAGCCGCGAACTGCCGCAGCGCCGACACGCGCGCGCTAGGTGCCCAGCCCTGCACGGCAAACACCTGGTCCTGATCGTAGGCCCTGAGTGCGGCCTGCTGTCGGGCGGCGCGATCATCGGCCTCATCCAGGGTTACGCGGATCAAGTCCCGATAGTATGTCAGGCCGATGCGTCGGTAGTCGAGCTCTTCCAACTCCCGTTCAACCTGTTCCAGACGCCCCCGCACCTTTGAGAGCGAACGCGGCTCGAGCGGCACCGGGGGCACCGGCATGCCCGCAGGTTGGTCCGCAGCCACGACCACCACATACACAAACCGATGGTCCCGTCCCACGACGCTCCAGGGGAGGGTGATCGCCTCCAGGCGTCGCATCTGGTGGTGTGGAACCATGTAGAACCAGAACCGCAACGCGCCCTCGTGGGCCCACTCCGGCAGCTCGAAGTCCCCCCAGGGCTCGAGGTCGGCGATCCACTTGCGCAGCTGCTCGCGCTCTTCGGCCAGCGATCGCGAGCGGTCGCGGACGTCGAGCACCTCTTTCACCACCGCCTCGATGTCGACGTTCTCCCGTTGCCGCGGCGAGCGTCGGCGCACCGGGCTGTCCCGCAAGTACTGTAACGCCTGGTGGGCATCAGGGTGCGAGGGCTCGCGATCGACGCCTTCGGCAGCGCTCGGCCGCAGGTCGTTCAGGTGTAGGCAACCGAGGCTTTGGAGCCCATCGAGCACCGCATTCTTGTCAGCCGCCGGGCCGTACAACGTCACCTTGACCAGCGGAACGATGGACATCAACGTATCTCCTGTGACACACCGTCTGCCGATGCCCGCTCGAGCGCGCGTTTGCCCTTGGCGATCTTCGAGGTCACCACGGCGGCCCGCTCAACGTCCGAGAGGAAGATCTGGATGCGCGCGATGTTCTGCTTGGCGTTGGGAATGAGCACCTTCTCGAACAGGTTGACCCGCTGGGTGACGCGCCGGACGGCACCTTGCATCCGAGCCACCCGCTCGCGATACACCTGCAAGCGCAGGCGATAGGTGGCGACGTCCTTGAGGCAGGTCACCAGATCGTCGAGCCAAAACGGCGTGGCCAGCAGCGAATAGTCCGCGGCGTCGAACTCAACGGCCCGCAGCGTCGGCAGGCGTAATCCCAGGATATCCTCCTCAGCGACATCGACGCGGCGGATGCGTACCAGGCCGGACAGCTGCATCGGCGAACTGCCGAGAATAGGCAACAAAGCCGTCAACGACCGGCTCGCCTGGTCCGCGCCTTGCTCGGCTGCCGCGAGCACCTGCATGGCCTTCTTGTACTCCGCCGTGAGCTGCTGCCGCTTCAGTTCGAGCGAGGGCAGGAAACGCTCGAATAATCGAAGCTTGTCGCGTTGCTGCTGGAGTGAGCTCTTGCTTAAGGCAATGGTCGCCATGCTTACCCACCTCAGGCTTGCCGCTCGGGTTGTGTGCCGGTCGCGGCAGCGGGGCTTTTGAGGGGATAATACTTCTCGATCAGGGCCTGTTTCATCAGGAGTTCTTGCGGCTCGAAACACTCCGCCAGCGTCTGCCATCCCAGGTCGAGCGCTTGCTCCAGCGGCAATGACACGTTCAGATCCATGAACCGTGTCGTGAACCGCTCGGCGAACGTGATCAATTGGTGATCGTAGGCGGAGAGATCAAACGCCATCGCCTGCTTCTGTTGCGCTTCCTTCCCGCCGGAATAGAGCCGGATCATGGTGTTCATGAGCTGGGCATGATCCTCGCGCGTCGCTTTGCCAATGACGTTCTGCTTGAGACGAGACAGGGATCCGAACGGGTCGATCATGCCGTCGTGCAGATAGAACTGTCCCTCGGTGATGTACCCGGTGTTGTCGGGGACGGGATGCGTGATGTCATGGCCCGGCATGGTGGTCACCGTCAGGATGGTGACCGAGCCGGCCCCTTGATAACCACAGGCCCGTTCATACCGCACGGCCAGCTGACTGTAGAGGTCGCCGATGTAGCCCCGGTTGGAGGGCACCCGTTCCATCGCGATGCCGATCTCTTTCAGGGCGTCGGCGTATGCCGTCATATCGGTCATCAGGACCA
>Ga0137403_10001790_pt1 | contig 26828 bp, 19 predicted proteins | sample CZOMad2_1_16fung_FD_122057 | JGI IMG/M metagenome (GOLD analysis project Ga0137403, IMG submission 122057) | Vadose zone soil fungal communities from Angelo Coast Range Reserve, California, USA - CZOMad2_1_16fungal (Hybrid Assembly) | ecosystem: Environmental > Terrestrial > Soil > Vadose zone... | reverse complement strand
CCCGGCGTGCGTAGCGCACCAGGGGAGACTCTTCGACCTCCTTCCAGATCCTTTCCACGTCGCGCTTGCTGCCGGTCCCGGCGAAGAAGCGGTCGCGCCACGATGTGTTCTCGTCCGGCATGGCGGTCGCGCCGGCGGAATCGGCCGGGCCCCAGCGCAACACGAGAATCTTCCGCGTCTTCGGCGCTGCGTCGAGCTCGAGCACCGCGAGGTTGGGGTGATGCCCCAGGCGGGGAACGCCGATCCGCGCCGCGCGGACCTGGGACCAGCGCAGCGACCAGTCGGGCAGCAAGCCGCGGAGCGCCTGCGGCAGCGCCGACTGATAGCGGATTCCGGTTTCGTCGAGGATCAGGCGCTCGTACTTGGAGGAGCGCCGGTGATACCAGAGGTGCACGGATGCGGCAACGACCACGAGGAGTATCTCGGCCTGCTTGATCACGAAGTCGGCCGGCGCCTCGCGCCAGCCCTCGAAAAACTTTCTGAGCCGTTCCGCAATCGCCGTCAGATCGAGCTCGCCGAACGGGTTCGAGAAGACGGCGTTCATGAGCCACAGCGTGAGCGCGAGAAGAAGAATCGAGATTGTGGCCAGCACCCAGCGCTGCCCCCGGGTCACCTGCGCCTGCCGAGGCTTCAGCACGAGCGGTTGGAGGCTGGCCGCGGCCACGATCGGTCCCATTTACTCCACGCGCACGCCGTGCTCGCGGATCACCTTCGCCCACTTCTCCGACTCGGCGCGCGCGAAATCAAGGAATTCCGCGGGTAAGCTGCCGACCACGTCGAATCCCTGGCCAACGAGCTTGTCGCGCACCTCGGGATCGGCGAGCGCCTTCTTCGCCTCGGCGTTGTAGCGCGCGACGACTTCCTGCGGCGCCCCCGCGGGCACGAGCATCCCCACCCAGGACTGCGCGGCGAAGCCGGGCAGGGTCTCGGCGACGGTGGGCGTGTCCGGAAGCTGGGCGATGCGGCTCGCGCTGCCGATCGCGAGCGCCTTGATGCGGCCCGCCTTCACCTGCGGGATCGCCTGCGGCGCCGACACGAACATGACGTTCACCTGGCCCCCGACGAGGTCGATCATCATCGGCGCGCCGCCCTTGTAGGGCACGTGAGTCATCTCGATGCCGGTGCGGCCCGAGAGCAGGAGCGCGTTCAGGTGGTTCGAGCTGCCCGCGCCCACCGTGGCATAAGTCGCCTTGCCGGGGTTCGCTTTCGCGTACGCCACCAGCTCGCTTACGTTCGAGGGCGCAAAGTTGCTTGCACCGACCAGCGCCTGCGGCGAGGTGACGAGCAGGCTCACGTGCTCGAAGGACTTGAACGGGTCGTAGCCGAGGTTCCTGTAGAGCAGGTGATTGACCGCGTGCGTGTCGAAAACGAAAAGTATCGTCGCGCCGTCGCCGGTCGCCTTCGCCGCCTCGGCCTCGCCGATCGAGCCGCCCGCGCCGGCGCGGTTCTCGACCACCAGCGGGCGGCCGAGGCCTTCGGAGAATTTCGGCGCGAGCACGCGCGCCACGCCGTCGACCGTGCCGCCCGCGGGCCATGGGACGATCACGCGGATGGGCTTGGCAGTCTGGCCGAAGGCGGCCGACGACAGAAGCAGCGCGAGCGCCGCGAAATGAACCCGTTTCATCTCGCCTCCTTCCTCGCCAACAGCTTCGCGACGCGCGAGGCGTCCTTGAGGTTTTCCATTTCGAGCATCGCATCGCGCAATTGCGCGACCTGCGCGGGCTTGAGCGCATGCGTGGCGAGCTTCTCGAACTTCGCGACCACCTGCGCCTCGCTCGCGAAGCTCGGCTCGCTGCCGCGCGGCGTCTCCATGGCGCGCTCGAGCACGCCGCCGTCCGCGAGATGAACCTCGACGCGCACCGCGTGGCGGAATTTCGATCCCCGGGCGGTAATCTCCGGGTCGGCGCGCACCTCGACTTTTTCCGCGAGCGCGAGGCGCCTGCGATCGGCGACCGCCTTCTCGCCGAACTGTCCGACGAAGCAGTCGCCTTCGAGCAACAGCGTCGCCACGCAAAAGGAAAGATTCATCTGCGCCGAGGCGATCCCGGCCGGCCGGTATTTCCAGCCGGCGTGGTCGAGGGTCACCTGCGAGCCGTGCACCACGATCTTCTTCACGTCCTTCGGCCCGAAGGGACGCTCGGCCCGCAGCTCGCGCAACGCGTCGAGCGTGGTGTGGTTGCTGCCGACGCAGGAATAGAACTTCAGCGCGACGCCCATCGTCTGCCAGGTCTCGCCGAACCCGGCGGTCAGCTCGGACAGCTTGAAGCGATCGTGCGAGCGCGAGAAGGTGGTGCAGAAGCCGCCGTATTGGCTCTCGAACACGTCGGGGATGCCGGTGAAGCCGCCTTGCGCGAGGAGCGCGCCGTAGAGCCCGCTCTGCGAGGCGCGGCCCGCGTGCATGCGCTTCACCATCGCGCCGTACTGCGCCGCCATGAGCCCCGCGGCCTGCGTGCCCGCGATGCCGAGCGCGTGCACGGTCTTGTCGGCGCCGAGCTTCAAGCCGCGCGCGGCGCCGGCCGCGGCCGAGAACACGCCGAGTGTCGCGCCCGAGTGCCAGCCCTGGCCGATGTGCTCGGGCCCCATGCACAGCCCGACGCGCGGGCCGATCTCGTAGCCGGCGATCGCGGAAACGAGAAACTCGCGGCCGCTCATGCGGCGCAGCTCCGAAACCGCGACGAGCGCCGGCAGCACCACCGCCCCCACGTGCAGCACGCCCTGGCGGTGCACGTCGTCGAGCTCGAAGCCCTGCACCTGCGTGCCGTTGACGAGCGCTGCGTGCGGCGCGGACAGCCGCCGCGGTGTGCCCCAGACCGCGCAAGTCCTGGAGCGGTCGAGCCCGGCGAGGGTGCGCTGCAGGATGCGGCACCATTCGAGGTGCGCGCCGTAAAGCGCGCAGCCGAGCGCGTCGAGCATCAGGAGCTTGGCGCGCTCGCGCACCTCGCGCGGGATCGCGTCGTATCGGAGGCCCGAAACGAACTCGGCGATGCCGCGGGTGTAACGGTTGTCGGCGGCGGCGCTCATTCCAGGCGTATCTTCGCGTCGCGGATGAGCTTGCCCAGGCGCTCCTTCTCGGCGCGGATGTGCGCCGCGAACCGTTCGGGCGAGCCTCCGGCGGGCTCGGCCCCTTCCGCGATGAGGCTCGCGCGCACCTCGGGCTGCTCGAGCGCTTTGGAAAGCTCCGCGTTGAGCTTCGCCACGATCTCTCGCGGCGTTCCCGCCGGCGCGAGGATCCCGTACCAGGAGCTCGCCTCGTACCCGGGCAGGCCCGACTCGGCGATCGTCGGCAGATCGGGCATGGAGGCGAGGCGCGTCGCGCCGGTCACCGCGAGCGCCCGCAGCTTCCCCGCCTTGATGTGAGGCAGGATCGCGACCACGCTGGAGAACATCAGCTGCACCTGCCCCGACAGCAGATCGGTGAGCGCCGGCGACAGGCCCTTGTAGGGCACGTGGACCATGTCGACGCCCGCCATCGAATCGAACATCACCGCGGCGAGCTGCGAGGAGCTGCCGTTGCCGTTCGATGCGAAGTTGAGCCGCCCCGGGTGGGCGCGCGCGTAGGCGATGAATTCCGCGATGTCGCGCGCGGGCACGGACGGGTGCACGACCAGGATGAGCGGCGCCTGGGCGAGGAGCGCGACAGGGGCGAAGTCTTTGACAGGATCGTATGGCAAGTTCTCGTGCAAGTTCGGATTGATCGCGTGGCTGCCCACCCCGCCGAGGAACAGCGTGTAGCCGTCGGGCACCGATTTCGCCGCGAGCTCCGCGCCGACGACGCCGCCCGCGCCCGGGCGATTGTCGACGAGTACCGGCTGGCCGAGGCTGTCCGAGAGGCGCTTGCCGACGAGGCGGGCCACGTTGTCGTTCCCTCCGCCCGCCGCGAACGGGACGATGAGCCGGATGGGCTTGCTCGGATAGGCCTGAGCGAGAGCCGCTTCTTCGAGAAAAGCCACGAGGAACGCAACGAGGACGTAACGATTCATTCCAGGGAATGCTAGCATGGCGGCTCGAACGGAAAAAAACTCGCCGATGCACTTCCAACGCGCGCTGTCCGTCCTCGCCGCCGCGTTTTTCGCTCAGTCATTCGCCGCGACCGCCGCCGCGCAAGCCCCTTCGACAAGCTCAGGGCAAGCTCTGCCGGCTCGGCCCATGCGAATGATCGTCACGGAGACGGCCGGCAGCGCGCCCGATCTCGCGGCGCGCGCGATCGGCGAGCGCCTGTCGCGCGCGCTCGGCCAGCCGGTGCGCGTGGAGAACCGCGCAGGCGACGACGGCGTGCAGGTCGCCGCGCGCGCGAAGCCGGACGGCACCACCTGGCTCTTCGCGCCGGCGCCGGTGCTCGTCATCTTCCCCTACACCACCGACCTCGTGCCCTACAGTCCGGAGGACGACTTCGCCGGCGTCGCCATGGTGGGCTCGATTCCCTTCGTCGTCGTCGCCAACCCTCATTTGAACGTGAAATCGCTCCACGACCTGATCACGCTGGCCCACGAGGCGCCCGGCAGGCTCGCGTACGCGAGTCCGGGCCTGAGAACGCTGCCGGGAATTCTGGGAGAGATGCTCAGGCGGCGCGCCAGCCTGAATTTGATGCTGGTGCCCTATCCGGGCGCGCAAAGCGTGCCCGACACCGTCGCCGGGCGCACGCACATCGCGGTGGAAGGCGTCGCGGCGATAGCCACCGCGGTTCAGCGCGGACAACTGCGCGCGCTCGCGGTCAGCTCGGCGAAGCGCCTTCCGGAGCTGAGCGAAGTGCCGACTTTCGCCGAGACCCTTCCTGGATTCGAATTCCACGCCTGGTACGCCCTGGTCGCGCCGGCCGGAACGCCGCCCGCGGTGATCCAGCGCCTCAACATCGAGACCAACCGCGCGCTCTTCGACCCTGAAGTCGAGCCCCGCCTGAACCTGCTCGGGATCTACCCCGAAGGCACGCCCGGGCCCGCCCAGATCGACGCGTTCTTCGAGAGCGAGCGCGAGTTCTGGAGGAAGACCGTGCGCGAGCTGAAGATGGAGCCGGATTAACGCGGCTAGCGGGATCGCCCGAGGCTCCACACGCCCGGGCCGGAGGCGAACAGCACCAACAGGCCGCCGGTGATCGCGACGTTCTTCATGAAGTGGATCATCGCTTCCTGCCCGGCCGCGGGATTGTGGAATATCAGGGTGACCGGGATCATCCAGATGACGAGGCCGATCGCGGCGAGGCGCGTCTTCCAGCCGACGATGAGGGCGAGCGCGCAGACCGTTTCGAGCACGGCCGAGGCGACGAGCAGCACCTCTGGAAAGGGCAGGCCGGCCTTGGTCATGTAGCCGAGCGTCCCGGCGTAGTGGGCGAATTTATCGATCCCGGACAGAAGGAAGATCAAGGCGATCAGAATGCGGCCGGCGAGTGCGGCAAGGCTGTTCATGAGAGCCTCCGGAATGACGAGACGGGAGCTTACAATAGCGCAAACTTCGGGGAAGGACATGCCGGAAGGACCGCGCGGGATCGTGCGCAACAACGTCAAGGAAAAGCTCGCGCGCGGCGAGGTCGTTGCCTCGATGACCGTGCGCCTCACGCGCTCGATCGAGATCGCGCGGCTCGCCAAGACCGCCGGGTTCGATTCGATCTACGTCGACGTCGAGCACTCGAGCCTGTCGCTCGAAACCACCAGCCAGATCTGCATCGCGGCGCTCGAAATCGGCATCGCCCCCTTCGTGCGCGTGCCGAGCACGCGGCCCGAGCACGTGTCGCGCGCGCTCGACGGCGGAGCGCTGGGAGTGATCGCGCCGCACATCCGATCCGCCGCGGAGGCGCGCGAGGTGGTTGCGGCGGCGAAATACCCGCCGCTCGGGCAGCGCTCCGCCGCAGGCGCGCTGCCGCACCTGCATTACCGCTCGTTCCCCGCCGCCGAGCTGAACGCCGCGATGAACGAGGCGACCATGGTCGTGGTGCAGTTCGAGACCGCCGACGCGATCGAGCGCGCCGAGGAGATCGCCGCGGTCGAGGGCGTCGACCTGGTGCTCATGGGAACGAACGACCTGCTCGCCGACATGGGCATCCCCGGGCAGTACGAGCACCAGCGCGTGCGCGACGCCTACGCGCGCACGCTCGCCGCGTGCAAGAAGCATGGCAAGCACGTCGGCGTCGGCGGGCTCGCGACCCGGCCGAAGCTCGCCGCGGAATTCGTGAAAATGGGCGCGCGCTACGTCTCGACCGGCACCGACCTCGCGTTCCTGCTCGCCGAATGCACCGCGCGCGCGAAGCAGGTGAAGGAGATCGCGCTCGAATGAGAAAGCCCGGCCTCGGCCTTGCGGCCCTCCTCGCCTTCGTTGCGACCGCCTCGGGCGCGCTCGCCCAGGCCTTTCCCTCGAAACCGGTGCGCATCGTCGTCGCATTTCCCGCCGGCGGCGGCACCGACATCGTCGCGCGCCTGCTCGCGCCCAAGCTCACCGAGACATGGGAGCAGCAGGTCATCGTCGACAACCGCGCCGGCGCGAGCGGCGTGATCGGCACCGAGTTCGCCGCGCGCTCCGCGCCCGACGGAACCACGCTTTTCCTAGGGACGCTGGGCAACCTCGCGGTGAACCAGCACCTCTACCCCAAGATGACGGTCGACCCGCTGCGCGACTTCGCGCCGGTGACGCAGGTCGTCGCGGTGCATTTCGTCATGGTGGCGAACCCTTCGCTGCCCGCGCGCAACGTCGGCGAGCTGATCGCGTTGGCGAAATCGCGCCCGGGGCAGATCAACTACTCGTCCTCGGGGCCGGGCGGTGCGCCGCACCTCGCGGGCGAGCTGCTCAAGAGCATGGCGAAGGTGGACATCGTTCACGTGCCCTACAAGGGCAGCGCGCCGAGCTTCCAGGACCTGCTCGGCGGGCGGGTATCGTTCACCTGCGACAGCCTGGTGCAGGCGCTGCCCTATATACGCGACGGGCGGCTGGTCGCGCTCGCGGTGCTGGGCGCGGCGCGCTCGCCGCTCCTTCCGGGGGTGCCGACCGTCGGCGAAACGCTCCCCGGCTACGAGCTCACCAACTGGTTCGGACTGGTCGCGCCCGCCGCGACGCCGCGCGCGGCCGTCGCGAAAATCCACGGCGACGTGGTCAAGGTCCTGCGCGACCCGGCGATCACCGAGAAGCTCTCCGGGATGGGCGCGACCGCGATCGGCAACGAGCCGAACGAATTCGGCGCAATCATGCGCGCCGATTCCGAAAAATGGGGCAAGCTCATTCACGAAGCGAACATCAAGGCGGAATGAAATGGAATCGATGAAAGTCGGCGGCTACGAGATCGACGTTCTCATCCAGGGTTTTCCGGGGAGGATGGTGTGCCACGGAGGGCTGGGCTGGAGCACCGTGGCGCTGGTCCGCGGCGAGGGCCGCGTCGCGCTGGTCGACGTCGGAAGCTTCACCATGCGCAAGGGGATCCTCGAGCAGCTCGCCAAGCGCGGGCTGGAGCCGCAGGACGTGACCGACGTAATCCTCACGCATTCGCACTACGACCACTCGCTCAACTGGATCCTGTTCCGCCACGCGCGCATCGTCATCGGCGCGCGCGAGCTCAACTGGTCGCTGAACGAGCCCTGGGGCGAGGGGCCGGTGCCCGAGCTGTACATGCGCGAGCTGGAGAACTGGCCGACGCTGCACCCGGTCGCGGACGGGCAGGAATTCATGCCCGGCTTCCGCGCGCACGCCGCGCCGGGACACACTCCCGGGCATCTCGTGTTCGTTCTCCAGGGCAAGGACAGCGACGCGATCTTCACCGGCGACGCGGCGAAGAACCGCGCCGAGCTGCTATCGCGCAAGGGCGACGCGACCTACGACGCAGCCCTGAGCACCGCGACGATCGAAAAAATCTGGCAACTGTGGAAAAGACGCCCGGGCAGCGTCCTCGTTCCGGGCCACGATCTGCCGATGACTCAAAAGGACGGCAAGATCGCCTACATCGGCAAGCGCCGCGCCGCGCTCAAGATGTGGTTCGGCGAGGACCTCGAGATGACCACGCTGATCGAGCTGGGCCCGCGCTAGTGATGCGTCGGCTGGCGTACGCTTTGCTGTTCGTTACGGCAGGCGCGCTTGCCCAGACTCAGCCCAGGCCGCTCAAGATCGTCGTCCCCTTCCCGCCGGGAAACGGCACCGACATCCTCGCGCGCCTCATGGCGCCCAAGATGACCGCGGCCACGCACCAGGCGGTGATCGTCGAGAACCGCGGCGGGGCGAACGGCATGATCGGCGCCGAGGCGGTGGCGCACGCGGCGCCCGACGGGACGACGATCCTGTTCACCTCGCCGAGCACCCACGTCACCGCGCTGTTTCTGTCCAAGAACCTGCCCTACGATCCGATCAAGGACTTCACGCCGATCACCGCGGCGGTCGAGCCGGTCACGGTGATGACGATCAATCCCTCGCTGCCGGTGAATTCGGTCAAGGAGCTGATCGCCTACGCCAAGGCGAATCCGGGCAAGCTCGACTACTCGAGCCCAGGCGTGGGCGCGGTGTTCCACATGTCCGGCGAGCTGTTCAAGCTCGGCGCGGGCGTGGACATCGTCCACGTGCCTTACAAGGGGGCCTCCCCCGCGCTCGCGGGCGTGATCGCGGGCGAGGTCTCGATCGGCTTCAACTCGCTCGCCTCGGTGCTGCCGCACATGCGCTCGGGGAAGCTCAAGGTGCTCGCGGTGCTCGAGGCGAAGCGCTACCCCGGGCTGCCCGACGTGCCCTCGATCGCGGAGACGCTGCCCGGCTTCGAAAAGCCCGCGTCCTGGTTCGGCCTGTTCGGCCCGGCCGGGCTGCCGCCTCCGCTGCTCGCGCGCCTGCACGGCGAGCTGGTCGCTTCGCTGAAGGACCCCGACGTGCGCTCGAAAGTCGACGAGCTCGCGATGGCGACCGTCGCCAACACGCCCGAGCAGTTTTCGGTCATGCTGAAAAGCGGAATCGAGCAATACGGCAGGCTGATCAAGGCCGCCGGAATCCAACCGGAGTAAAGAGACCGATGAAAAATCTAAAAATCTTCGCCTTCCTCGCCCTCGCTTTCGCCGCGAGCGCCGCGGCGTTCGCCCAGGGCTATCCCACCAAGCCTCTGCGCCTCGTCATTCCTTTCCCGCCGGGCGGCAGCAACGACGTCGTCGGGCGCATGATTGCTTTCCAGCTCTCCGATCGCCTGGGGAAAGCGGTGGTGGTCGACAATCAGGGCGGCGCGGGCGGCATCATCGGCACCGAAGGCGTCGCTCGTGCTACGCCCGACGGATATACCCTGCTCCTGATCTCGGTCGCGCATGCGTTCGGCAGCTCGATGTACAAGCTGCCCTACGATCCGATCGGCGCCTTTGCGCCGGTGTCGATCCTGGGCACCGGGCCGGTCGCGCTGTGCGTCAACGCCAAGCTGCCGGTGAAGTCCCTTGCGGACCTCCTTGCGCTCGCCAAGGCGAAGCCCGGCGAGCTGAACTACGCGACGGCGGGCGTGGGCAGCTTCCAGCACCTCTCGAGCGCGCTGTTCAAGCTGCAATCGGGGCTGGACATCGTGCACATCCCGTTCAAGGGCGGCGGGCCCGCGATGGCCGACGTGGTCGCGGGCAACACCCAGATCGTGATGGGCTCGCTCATCCAGATGCTGCCGCTGATCAATTCCGGGAGGCTGAAGATACTCGGCGTGGGCAGCGAAAAGCGCGTCCCCGCCCTGCCCGACGTGCCGACGATCTCGGAAGCGGGCGTCCCCGGCTACGAAGCGACCAACTGGTGGGGCATCGTCGCGCCGGCGGGCACGCCCAAGCCGGTGATCGAGAAACTGCACGGCGAGCTCTCCGTGATCCTCGCCACCTCCGAGACCAAGAAGCGCTTCGAAACCGAGGGCGGCGAAGCGGTGCAGATGAGCCCGGAGGATTTCGGCCGCTTCATCGTCTCCGAAACGGCGAAGTGGGCGAAGGTGGTGAAGGAAGCCGGCATCAAGCCGGAGTAGCGTTCTCTAGAACGAGCGTCCGACCTGCAGGTAACCGACGGTCGCGCCGGGCGCCTCGAAACCCCGGGCGATACCGGCGCGCGCCTGCAGGCCGAGGAGATAGCCTGCGCGCACCTCGAACAGGAGCTCCACGCCCCCGCTCTTGAAATAGCGCTGCGAGGCGCTGTCGTTCCAGGCCGAGCCGGCTTCGAAGAACAGGGTCATCGAAATACGGTCCAGGCCCACCGGGGGCACCATCAAGTGCCGGTCGACCTCCGTCAGCGGAGTGCGCCACTCGAGGCTGCCCAGGATCGAGTGATGCCCCGTGAGCGCGGGCTCGCCGCTTCGGTAGCCGCGCAGAGGAAACTGGCGCTGGTTGAGCACGGGGAGATCGAAGCCGGCGACCTGCTCGGAGAAACTGCCGCCCAGCTGGATCGGCTCGGCGCCGGGCTGGGAGTAGGCGCTGTTCAGGCGCAGCGCGAACACGGTCGGGCCCGCCGGAAGATAGCCGCGCCAGTCGCCGCGGTAGAAATCGCCCGTGTAAGTGCCGTGCAGACCGTTCGAGGTTTCGGCGAACAGCTGCAGCAGTTGGCCCAGGCTCGGTCCCTCCGAGAGAAACTGCGTCCGGCGCGTGTCCACCCCGGCGACCAGTCCGAGCACGCGCTCGTCGCGCGGGACGCTGGTGCCGGCGCCGAGGTCGTGCAGCTCCGACCGGTCGAGCGCCGCTCCTCCTCCCGCGTACCAGCGCCTGCTGAGGGAGAGACGCCGCCACAGCGACACCCACTGAGCCGCCTCGTCGATGGTGTAGGCCTTGACATCCCTTCCGGTGAACTTGTTGTCGTTCACCGCGCTCGTCTTGACCGTCATGGACCGGTTGACGAACCCGCCGTGGCGGTCGTTGTACACATAGCTCGCGCTGCCCAGGACCTGCTGCTGCGTGAACTCGTACAGGGCCGCGAGCGCGTACAGGTGCAGCCCCAGCGCGTCCTGGCCGAAGGTCTGCGCGCCGAGCGCAAAAGCCCCGTCGGCGATATAAGCCGCCGGCAGCCACCAGGTAGGCATGAGCGACGACCAGGGAGAGTAAGGCCGGTCACCTTCGAGTCGCGCGGGCGACGGGGCTTGCGCCGGCTGCGCAGGCCCGGAGGTCGCGACCGCTTCCCTGGTCTCGAGCGGCGCCGCGGGCAGGCGCCGCAGGCGCAGCGCGTCGCCGTCGGCCTCGATGGTCGTCACCAGCATGGCACCGGCGACCGGCGCGCTGATCTCGCGCACCCCGCCCAGGGCCTCGCTCCAGCGCGCAAGACGCCTCGCGCCGCGCCGCCACGACCAGACGTTGTCCACGTTGCCGTAATCGGCGACGAAGTAGATCTCGTCCCCGGCCTCCGAGAACCGCGGCGAGTGCTTGACCGCGCTATCGGTGAGCAGCTCCGACGCCTTTCCGTCCGAGATCTCGACGAGCGACCAGCGCTCGTCGCGCAGGCTGGTGATCGCGACCGTCTCGCCCTTCGCGGCGAGCCCGGTGAGCGCCTCGCCCTGGGCGGCACGGTAGATCACGCGCTCCTCGACCCCTTCGCGGCTCAGGACCACGACCTCGGCGATGCCGCCGACTGAGCGAATGGCGACGATCCGGCCGTCCTCGCGCAAAGCCGCGAGGCGGAACCGCCCGCACTCGGTGACGCGCTCGAGACCTCCGCGCGCGCGAAGCCGATAGAGATCGTAATAGAGGTTGTAGTCCTTGCAGACCTCGAGCTTCGAGAGCAGCAGCTCCCCGCCGGACAAGGCCGCGAGCCGAGTCTGGGACTCGACCACGCCGATCGTGGCGGCCTCACCGCCCGGCGCCTGGCGCACGACCTTGGGGAGCGTAATCCCGTCCCCGAGGACGTACCAGCGCGCACCGTCCTGCGCGAGCAAGGGGCTGCTCAGCGACCAGCCTCGCGCGATGATCTCGCCGCCGGCGTCGGGCGGATTTCCCCCCGGGACGGCCTTCGCCGCGAAGCGCGCCCGCAACCAGGCGTGGTATTCGTCCCAGAGCTCGTCCATATGCTTGCCCGTCACCGACACGGGGTTGCTGTCGACCCTGAAGGGGATGAGGTTGTCGCTGTAGCCCTCGACGTAGTCCATCACCGCCTTCTGTCCGTAGCGCTCGGCGAGGAACGCGAAGAAATAGCTACCGTAGAGATAGTCGCGATTGAGCGGAAAGCCGCGGCCTTCGGCGTTGACCTCGCGCAGCGAGCGCAGGCCCCGGGCCGCCTCGGCGCGCATCATCCCTTCGAAATGGCTCTGCCCCAGGCGCCCGTAACCCTTGGCCGGATCGGACTCCGAGTAGACAGCGAGACCTTCGAGCACCCAGCCCGGCTCGAGCAGATTCGGGAACAGAAAGATCATCCTGCCGAAGAGGCTGCGCAGCCCGAGCGGGTCATCCCTGGCCTTGTCCATGTGCGCGATGTGCGTGAACTCGTGGATCAGCACCAGCTCCAGCCATTCGCGGTTCTGCAGCAGCTCGCCCTCGTCGGGCGGCGTAAGCACGATCTGCACATAGTTGAACGGAAGCGGCGAGGCGAGGCCGCTGGAAAGATCGAGCGAATCGAGAACCACGACATGGGTGCGCGCCGCGGGCTTCCAGCGCAGCCAGGCGGTGACGCGCGGATGGATCGACTCGGCGACGCTGCCCACGACCTGCGCCTGAGACCGCAGGTGCTCGCCGAAATGCACCGAGAAGTGCTCGGTGTCGAGGGTGCGCCAGCGCAGCGACGGGTCGACGTACTGGGCGAGGGCCCAGGAGCTCCAAAGGATCAACGCGGCCGCCAGCGGAAAATGCCTCATGCCCACCCTCGAGTCCGATGCCGCCCGGATGATACCGGCTTCGGGCGCGTGCCGAGCCCCGCGGTCGCTGGTACATTAGCGGACGTTTCGCGACGACCGAGGTGAGCATGCGCTTTCCCCGAAAGCCGGTCCTGGGTTTTCTCCTCTGCTGCGCGCTGCTCCACTCGAGCGCATTCGCGCAGCGCGCCAAGCCCCCGGGCTTCCCCGACGGGCCGGGCAAGGACGTGCTCCTCGCCAAGTGCTTCCAGTGCCACGCCCCCACGATGTGGCAGGACCACAGGCAGGATCGCCGCGGCTGGGAGAGCGTGCTCTATCGCATGGTCGGGCGCGGCGCCCTCTGGACCGAGGATGAGATCGGAACGATGGCCGGCTACCTCGCGGCCGCGTATCCACGCCAGCCGGCTGCAACGCCGAAATAGGGAGCGACCATGAGAGAGCTCGTCGCGCGCTATCTTTCCCGCAACATTTCGCGGCGCGGATTCCTGAAAGGACTGACGACCGCGGGCGTCTCTCTAACGGCCGCCGAAGCTATCCTGGATTCGCTCGTCCCCCTCGCCAACGCTCAAGAGGCAAGCCGCGTCGCGCCCGAGGCGATCAAGGTGGTCGAAGGGACCGGCGGCGAAGTCTTCGCCGAGCAGTTGATCGCCTCGGGGGTGAAATACGTGTTCGGCAACTCGGCGAGCGAGGACGCGCAGTTCTACGAAGCGCTCGTCGACCGGCCGCAACTCAGGTACATCCTCACGCCGCACGAAGGGCCGGGCGCGGCGATGGCGGCGGGCTACGTCAAGGCCTCGGGCGAGCCCGCGATCGTGATGCAGGCCGCGGTCGTCGGCATGGTGAACGCCATGGGGCAGATGTTCAACGCGTTCAAGGAGCAGACGCCGCTCGTCTTCTACAGCTACCGCACCGACCAGAGCGGCCGCGCCGGGCGCGACGGCTTCGAGGAAGTCGCCAACCAGGAGCAGATCGTCCAGCCGATGACCAAGTACTCGTGGCTCGCGCGGCGCCCCGACATGATCCCGGAGACGGTGCGCCGCGGCTTCAAGGCCGCGTGGACGCCGCCGCACGGGCCGAGCTATATCTCATGGCACTCGGACTTCAACGACCAGAAGACCTACACCGAGATCGTCACCCAGGACAAGGTCGACCCGCGCATGCGCGTGCGTCCCAATCCGGTCGAGGTCGAGCGCGCCGCCAAGCTCCTGGTCGAGGCGAAGATGCCGCTTCTCATCGCCGGCGACGAGCTCTACGGCGCCAAGGCCTCGCCCAAGGCGGTGAAGCTCGCCGAGCTCCTGGGGATGCCGGTGACGCAGGTACGGCAGATCTACGCGAATTTTCCCGAGGGGCATCCGCTGTGGGTGGGAAGCCCGCCCGCGGCGCGGATCGCGTCGCTCGATTTTCCGAAGACCCCGGACGTCGTCATCAACGTCGGCAACAAGCTGCAGCACAACAGCCCGCAGCCCCTGGTCGGGCGCGAGGCGAAATTCATCGACATGCGCATCGACAGCTGGAGCATGGGCAACGTGATGAATACCGAGGTGCCGCTCGTGGCCGACGTCGGCTACGGGCTGGACGATCTCACCGCGGCGGTCGAGGGCCTGATGACCCCGGCGCTGAAGAAAAAAGCGCAGGAACGCGCCGAGGAAGTGCGGCGGTTCAGCGAGAAAGCAAAGGCGCTGCGCGCGCTGGTGTCGAAGAACCCGGAATGGGACAGGAGCCCGATGCTCGCCGACCGGGTCACGTCGGAGGTCGCGCGCTTCGCCGACAAGGACGCGATCATCGTCCACGAGGCGGGATCGGTGGTGCTGCACGGTTTCGATTTCAATCCGGCCGGCGGGCGCGAGCTGTTCTTCTACTACGGCGCGCACCTGGGATCGGGCGTGGGCACCGCGGCGGGCGTGAAGCTCGCGCGCCCGAATCAGCAGGTGATCTGCCTGGTGGGCGACGGCTCCTTCGTGTTCGGGCCGACCGCGCTGTGGAACATGGCGCGCCTCGAGCTGCCGGTGATCACCGTGGTGTACAACAACCACGCCTACGGCGGCCCCCACAGCCGCGTGATCGAGAAGACCGCCGGAGGCAAGATGGTCCAGAAGCGCCAGTTCGTGCACGACTACCTCGGCAGCCCCGACATGAACATGGCGCTGATCGCCAAGGGGTTCGGCGTCGATGCCGAAGTCGCCGAATCGCCCGAGCAGCTGCGCGCCGCGCTCGGGCGCGCGCGCAAGGCGACGGTGGAAGGGAAGCCCTACCTGATCGACGCGCAGGTCGCGCGCATGGGCGTCGCCTGGGCGGACAAGCCCTGGATCCCCCCGATCAGCATCGCGCGGGAGCGCACCCGGAAGGTCTAGGCGGCCGGCGGGCCCTCAGCGCAGCCCCCGCCACATGCGAGGGATCGTCTACGGTCCTCCGAACGTGAAACCGAAGCTGAGGCCCGCCCCACTCGCCTTGATCGTGTTGCCTTGGAACTTGTAGTCGAGAGCCGTATAGCGCAACCCTATCGCCACGCGACCCAGGAGAAAGTCGGCCTGAAGCAGCCCGCCGACCGCGTTGTCGAGCGTGACATTGAGGTCTTGCGATGGCAACCCGGGGGCTGGTGGTAGCCCGGAGGTCTTGACTTTCGGGTTCATGACATAAGTCAGGCCGGCACCGAGGCGAAACTTCTCCCAGCGGTAGAACACCAGCGCGTCGAGCGGAAGCCGCGTAAACGTGGCACTGCCGTTGCTGGCCGAGACACCGTCGTACTTGATCGCCAGCGTTCCCTGGAACTCGATGTCCTTGGAATCGGTGAGCACGGAAATCCCGCCGCCGGCATACAGGCCTTGGTTGGCCCGGATGGAATCCGATTCGCCGTTGTCGAATGTGACGGTCAAGAGCTTGTCGCCTCCGGTATCGAAGCCGGCGACGAAAACCCCCCTTATATCGGCCGCGTGCGCGGCCGATGGGACTGCCGCAGAGCCCGACACAGCCAATGCCAACACCGATACACACTTGATCGCTTCACCTCTTGTCATTTTCCTTCTCCCTTATAGTTGGGCGGCCTGGCCGGTTTCGATCTGGCCTTTCTTGCACTGTTGCCCCGGCGGCGTGATCGGTCTGGCTTCCCCGTAAGCCGGCCGCTCCCAATATGATCCTCGAATATTTCCCCGGTGCCAAGCCCCTGATGACGGCGCGGACCGGGTCAGAAGGCGATGCCGAACGAGACGCCCAGGCCGTTGCTCTTGACCGTGCCGCCGGCGGCCTTGTAATCGAGAACGGTGTAGCGCACGCCCAGGCTCACCCGCCCCAGCAGGTAATCCCCCTGCAGCACCGCGCCGACCGCGTTCTGGTACGCGGTGTTGATGTCCGACGCGTCTCCGCTGCCCTTCAGCCTGGGGTGCAGCACATAGGTCACGCCCCCGCCCAAGCGAAAGCTCTGGCTGCGATAGAAGACGAGCGCGTCGAGGGGAAACCGGGTCCAGGTGATGTCGCTGTTGCTCGCGTGAATCCACTGGTACTTCGCCGACAGCGACCCCAGGAACTCCAGGTTCCCGGCGTCGTTGAGGACGGAGACCCCGCCGCCGAGGTAGAGGCCCTCGTTGGCCTTGATCGAATCGTTCTGGCCGCTGTTGAAGGTCACGGCCTCGACGTCGTCCCCGCCGGTGTCGTAACCGGCGACGAGCACGGGCCTCACCTCGGCCGCGCGAGAGGCTGCGGGAGCGACCATGACGGCAAGCACCAGGACGGCGCCGATTGCAAACTTCATCCTAGCGCAGCGACGTGATCTTGGTGAGGAGTTCCTTCTCGTCCACGGGCTTCGATACGTAGTCCCTGGCGCCCTGGCGCACGCCCCAGATGCGGTCGGTCTCGAGGTTCTTGCTGGTGCACAGGATGATCGGGATGTTCTTGGTCTCCTCGTCCCGGGTGATGATGCGCGTCGCCTGGTAGCCGTCCATGTCGGGCATGACCACGTCCATCAGGATCATGTCGGGCTTTTCCGCCTTGGCCTTCTCGATCGCCTCCTTGCCGCTCGCGGCCACGCTGCATTTGTAGCCGTGCCTGGCGAGCATCTCGCTCAGCCCGTGGCGGTTGGTGGCGGAGTCATCGACGATGAGGATTTTTCTGATTGGCATCGAAGTGGCATGCAACCCTGAACGGGCGATGCCCCATTCTACTGCACACGGCGCGGGGGTCCGCGGTACAACGCCACGCCGGCGATTCAATGCTACGATTCCCGGCCATGGCGCGCGTGTCGATGATCGGGGCATCTCTGCTTCTGGGGCTCGCCGCCGGCCTCGCGCAGGCGCAGACCGTGCTGCGCATCTCCACGCCGGCCGTGCCCGACGACTGGCACGTCAAGATGCTGTACGTGTTCAGGGACGAGCTCGCGAAGACCGCACCGCGCCGCTTCGAGGTGCAGGTCCACCACTCCGGGACGCTTTTCAGGCAGGGCGCCGAGGCCGTCGCGATGCAGCGCGGCAATCTCGAGATGGCGCTCCTGTCGATGCAGGACATCTCGCGCCAGCTCCCCGAGTACTCTATCTTCACTGCCGGATACCTGATACGCGATCCGGAGCACCTTCAGAAGGTCTACGGGGGGCCGATCGGCGACGAGGTCCGCCGCAGGGTCGCCGAGGCGATGGAGATCGAGCTGCTCCAGGCGGTGTACCTGGGCACGCGGCAGCTGGGCTTGCGCGAGCCGCGGGCGGTGAAGGTTCCCGCCGATCTCGCCGGCGTGAAGCTACGCATGCCGGGTTCCAAGGAATGGCTCTTTCTGGGGCAGGCGCTGGGCGCGAGCGCGACGCCGCTCGCCTTTACCGAGGTCTATCTCGGCCTGAAGACCGGCACGATAGACGCGCAGGACAATCCGCTGCCTACGCTCAAGTCGGCGAAGTTCTACGAGGTGACGAAGCAGATCGTGCTGACCGGACATCTGGTCGACTCGCTGCAGCTGGCGATCGCCGCTAAGACGTGGAAAGGCCTCTCGCCTGCGGACCAGGCACAAGTCAAAGCCGCCGCGGCCAAGGCGGCGACATTCAACGACGAGAACCGCCAGCGCGAGGAAAAGGAACTGGTCGAGTTCTTCCGCGCGCAGGGCATCGCCGTCACGACCCCCGACGTGGGTGCGTTCAGGAAGACCGTGCACGCGGCGTACCTGAATTCCGAGTACGCGGAGAAATGGCCGCGAGGCCTGCTTGAGCGCGTCAACGCAGTCAGGTAGGAAACTCCCCGGGCGCTGGGCCGATTTCATCGGCGCCGGCATCTTTGCCGTCCTGTTCCTGAGCCTGGTCGCGCAGGTGCTGCTGCGCTTCGTGCTGCGCACGCCCGCCGCCTGGACCGAGGAGCTGGCGACGATCGCCTACGTCTGGGTGATTTTCTGGGGAACGGCGTTCTGCGTACCCCTCGCCACTCATGTCGCGGTCGATTTCATCGTACCGCGGTTCGCGCCTCCGCTGCGAAGGGTGCTGTACGCGCTGGGGCTCGCCGCGCTCGCGCTGTGCTTTGTCTGGGCCCTGCCCGGCACCGCCGACTACCTGCGCTTCATCATGCGCGAGCGTACCCCCGTGCTCGACCTGCCCTTCGGAATCGTCTACGCGGTGTTCCTCGCGGCCGCACTGGCGGTCGTGCTGCGCTGCCTCGCCGAGATCGCTCGCCCGCGTTCATGAGCGCCGCGTTTGCGCTGATGATCGCGGTGTTCGTGGGTATCGCGCTGCTGCGCGGCCCGGTGGGCCTCGCGATGATAGCCGGCGGCATCGCTTATCTCGGCGCGACCGGCCGCGACATGGGTCTCGCCGCCGAGCAGATCCTCAACAGTCTGTTCGGCAGCTTCGTGCTGATCGCCGTGCCGATGTTCATCTTCGCCGCCAACGTCATGAACGTGGGCGGCTTGAGCGAGCGCATCTACGGGCTCGCGCACGCGATCATGGGGCGGTTCCGCGGCGGGCTCGCGCACGTCAACGTGCTCGCGAGCGTGATCTTTTCGGGTATGAGCGGCAGCGCCATCGCCGACGCGGTCGGACCCGGCATGGTCGAGATCGAGATGATGTGCAAGGACGGCCGCTACACGCGGCCGTTCGCGGTCGCGGTGAGCGCGGCCTCGGCGACCATCGGGCCGATCATCCCGCCCTCGATCCCGATGGTGCTTTACGCCCTGGTGTCGGGCGCGTCGGTGGGCGCCTTGTTCATCGGCGGCATTCTGCCGGGCCTGCTCATGGGTGCCTCCATGATGCTGGTGATCGTGTGGATCGCGCGCAAGCGGAACTTCCCGATGGAGGCGCCGGTGCCCTGGCGCGAGATCCCGCGCATTTTCATCGGCACGCTCCTGCCGCTGCTCATGCCGGTGGTGCTGCTCGGCGGAATCTACTCGGGCGCGTTCACGCCCACCGAGGCCGCCGCGGTGGCGGCGCTCTACGCCCTGGTGCTCGCGCTCCTGGTCTACCGAGTGCTCGACTGGAAGGGGCTGGTCACGGTGCTCGCCGAAAGCGCCCGCTCCACGGCGGTGGTGAGCGTCATCATCTGCGGCGCGTTCCTGATGAATTACGTGCTCGCGACCGAGCAGGTCCCCGCGCGCGTCGCCGAGTGGTTCGTCTCGCTCGACATGGGGCCGCTGGCCTTCCTCATCGTGGCGAACCTCGTCTTCCTCGTGCTGGGCTGCCTGCTCGACACCACCACGCTGCTGCTGGTGCTGGTGCCGCTCCTGCTGCCCGCGGCCAGGGCGGTGGGCGTGGACCTGGTGCACTTCGGCGTGGTGATCGTGGTGAACATGATGATCGGCCTGCTCACCCCGCCCTACGGCGTGCTGCTGTTCGTGCTCTCGGGGTTGTCGGGCGCGCCGGTGAAGGACATCGTGCGCGAGCTCCTGCCGTTCATCGCGGCGCTGGTCGGGGTGCTCGTCCTGCTGATTTTCGTGCCCTCTCTGGTGCTCGCGCTGCCAAGACTCGCCGGATACGCCGGCTGAATCGCGCCGCGGTTGCGCTCATCCCGCCGTCATAACGGGACGCGCAAGGCGCTGGCGATCCGCGTTTGAGCGTAGTATGGGTATCGGCGGCGCTCGGCACGCCGGTTCGAACAATGCTGGCCGAGCGATGACCCGAGTGCTACGCATTCGGGTTGGGGAGGAACATGGGGAGGAAAGCGCGCGTTGAGCGGCTGTCGCCGCTCCCGTTGAATCGTCCTGAGCTCAGCGGATTTCGTCGCCGCGCGCTCTGTGTCCTGACCGTGCTCGCGCTGGCGGAGATGAAGACCGCCGATGCGGCTTGCGTGCCCACCGGCACCTCGCACGGCGACACCATCGTCTGCAGCGGCAGCCAAACCCAGGGTGTGGTCGCCAAGTCGGGCAACGACAGCATCAGCATATTGCCCGGCGCAAGCATCAACCTCGTGGCCCCGCAGTCCGCCACCGCCGTGGACGCGGGCTCCGGGAACGATTCGGTCGTCAACGACGGCCTCGTGTCGGTAACGGTGAACCCCGCTCCACCCGCGCCCGCGGGAAAATCTTCGGCCTGTTCTCCGTACCACGATGATTCATACGACAAGAACACCGTTCAGGGAGTCGGCATTTCTGGCGGGGGCGGCAACGATCTCATCAACAATCGCGGCACGGTTTCCGTCCAGACCGCCGCCGCCAGCGGGACTCCATCACCGCAATGCGACCCTTCCCACTCCGGCAAGACCTTCGGTCACGACGATGACGACCGCCGTCCGCCGGCCAGGCCTGCCGCGATCAGCATAGGGATCCTCGGCGACAACGGCAACGACCAGATCAACAACAGCGGGCCCCTGACCGTCAGCGCTTCTTCGGACGCCGGCAACTCGCAGGTGAGCGCCAAGGGCATCGGCGGCGGCAACGGCAACGACACCATCGTCAACACCGGAACGATCGCGGTCACCGCGTCTTCCACGGCCGCATCCTCGATGCAGCCCGACGCACCGGCGTCGCCCGCGAGCAACAAATCGCACGGTTCCAGGCGGCAGGACCTCTCCGAAACCGGCTCGGTGACCGCCGTCGGGATCGAGGGCGGCAACGACAAGGACACGCTGCGCAACGACGGCGCGCTGGCCGTGAACGCCTCGGCGAAGATCAGCAGCAGCACGACTTCGATCACCCTCACCGGGGGCGACGAAGTCACGGCCACGACCACGCTCGACACCCGCGCCGTGGGCATCTCCGGCGGCGCCGGCAAGGACACGATAAGCAGCGCCGGCAACCTGACCGCGAACGCGACCTCCGAGATCAGCGGCACCAGCGTCAGCGTAAACCTCATCGACCTGTCGCATAGCGACACCAGCACCCTGGTTCGGTCCAGCGCCACGGGCATCGACGGGGGCAGCGGCAAGGACGACATCACCATCGCCAACACCGGCACGGTCGCGGCGAACGCGACCTCGAAGAGCGGCAGCGTCAGCGTCGAGGTAGACCTCGTCGACGCGGCGACCGGCGACTCCAAGCTGGAAGTGCAAGCTACAGCGACCGGCATCGCCGGCGGCCAGGGCAAGAACACCATCGACAATGCCGGAGCGGTCAAGGCCACGGCCATCTCGCAGAACAGCGACGTCACCGTTGGCGTGACTTACGCGGACTTCACGATCGCCGACCGCCAGGGCAGCAACACCTCCACCACGGTGGACTCCAAGGCGACCGGCATCGACGGCACGAGGGGCTGGAACAACATCAATATCGGGTCGACCGGCTCGGTCGAGGCGGCAGCGACTTCCACGACGCGCTCGCTCGGCGTATCGGTGAGCATGGAGGGCGTGCCGCAAAGTACCCAGACGCTGATCGACACCCAGACTCTCGCCTCGATCGGCATTAACGCCAACAGCACCGCCACCGGCATCGCGGGCGGCGGGAGCGGCGACACGCTCACGAACGCCGGCAGGGTCACCGCGAGCGCCACCTCCAGCGCCCATCAGGACAATATCGGCGTCGGCCTCTCGGTGGTCGAGATCGTTATCCCCACGCCGAACATCGGGCTGGTCGGCGCCGGAACCGCCGCGAACGCGGCAGCGACCGGCATCGCCGCCGGCGGCGGCGACAACACGATCGCGAACAGCGGCCTGGTGAAATCGGACGCGAGCGCGAGCGCGGACGCCAAGGCCTTCTCGATCAGCATCGGCGTATTCGCGGTGAACATTCCCGGCGCCCCCACGGGCATACCCCTGAGCGCCTCGCTGATCGTCGCCGATACCGCCACAACGGCCGCGGCGCAGTCGGCCGGCATCACCGCTGGCGCAGGCGACGACACCATACGCAACACCGGGACGGTGCAGACGCAGGCCACTGCCAGCGCCCTCTCGCTCGCGGTATCGGGTGCGGCGAAGATCGAATTCGAGAAAGGCGAGCAGCTTTTCGCGATCGGTGCGGTCGCCGCGCGCGCGGGGACCGCGGCGACATCGCAGGCGGTAGGCATCGACGCCGGCGACGGCGCGAATCAGATCACCAACGACGGCAGCGTGACCGCCGGGGCGACTTCCAAAGCCACCGCCGTGGCTGCGGCAGTCAACGTCGCGGGCGACTTCAAGGGCTCGGGCGCCGTCGTCGGCATTGCCGTGACCGATACCTCGAGCACCGGCACCTCCGACGCGACCGGCATCCGCGGCGGCGGCGATCGCGACCGTATTTCCAACACAGGATCGGTCGCCGCCACGGCGAACGCCGACGTGACCTCCGCCAGCGCCTCCATGGACGTAGCCATCGCGAACGAAAGCGGCTTCGCGGCCGGAGCGGCCCTGGCGCGCGCCGAATCGATCGCGACGGCGAGCGCGACGGGGGTGGACGGCGCAGGCGGTCAGGATGAAATCGCAAATACCGGCACGATCGCCGCGACGGCGAAGGCCAAAGCCGATGCCATAGGGATTTCTATCGCGTTCGCCGGCACGAAAAAAGGCGTCGCGGGAGGCGCGGCGCTCACCGACACCAGCACGACCGCGACGGCCACGGCGACCGGTATCAAAGGCGCCGCCGCGGAAAGCGACGATCGATACCGCGACGACAAGTATGGTGACACCAAGAAGGGGATCACCAACGCGGGCGCCGTCAACGCCGATGCGCAGGCGCAGGCTTTGAGTGTCAACGTGTCCGACACCGTCGCCATCGCGAAGGGAGGCCTGGTACTCGGAGGAGCGCTGGCGCGCGCCGAGTCGATCGCGACCGCGAGCGCGACGGGCATCGACGGCACGGGCAGCAATGGCGAAATCGAAAATACCGGCACGATAGGCGCCACGGCAAAGGCCACCACCGACGCAGTGAGTGTCTCGGTCGCCGTCGCCGGTACCAAGCAAGGCGTCGCGGCCGAGGCGGCGCTGACCGACACCACAACGACCGCGACGGCCACGGCGACCGGCATCAAAGGCGGCGGCGCGAAAGCCGACGATCGAGGCCACGACGACGGGGACTGGTACCACAAGCACGACGACGGCAGGAACGGGATCACCAACGCGGGCGCCATCAACGCCGATGCGCAGGCGCAGGCCCTGAGCGTCAGCGCGTCCGTGGCCGTCGCCATTGCGAAGGAAGGCGTGGCGATCGGGGTGGGACTGGCGCGCGCCGAGTCGAATGCCGCGGCGACGTCGATCGGCATCGACGGCGCGGGCGGCAACGGCGAAATCGAGAATACCGGGACGATCGCAGCCAAGGCGACGTCGACCGCCGATGCGGTGGGGGTCTCCGTCGCCGTCGCCGGCACCAAGCAGGGCGTCGCCGGAAGCGCGGCGCTGACCGACACCAGCACCACCTCGACCGCCACAGCGATCGGCATCAGGAGCGGCACCGCAGCGGAAACCAAGGATCAGCACGACGACAAGGATTGGGATCACTACGACAAACACGACGACGGCAAGAACGGCCCGATCACCAACGCAAAGGCCATCAGCGCCGAGGCGCAAGCGAATGCCTTGAGCGTCAGCGCCAGCGCCAACGTCAGCATCGCCAAGGAAGGCGTCGCGCTCGGCGCCGCGCTCGCGGACACGAGCACCCACGCGACGGCCGTCGCCAAAGGCATCGAAGCGAGCTCCGGCGACAACGAGGTCAATAACGACGGCACGATTTCGGTCAAGGCCGGCGCGAGCGGCACGGCGGTGAGCGTGGCGCTCACCGTCGAAGGCACGGCCAAGGGCCTGGCCGCCGGCGCGGCCCTGGTCGACGCGAGCGTCCACACCTCATCCACCGCCGTCGGCGTGGACGGCGCGGCGGGCGACGACCGCATCACCAACCGCGGCGCCATCACCATCGAAAAATCGCAATCGAACGCGACCGCGGTCGGCGTGGCCGCAGCGGTACTGGTCGCGAAGCAAGGCGCGGCGGTCGGCGCCGCGCTGGCTGACACCAGCGCGACCGCCGTCACAGCGGCGACCGGCATCGACGGCGGCGCAGGGAACGACGCCCTGACCAATGTCGGCGCGATCGCTGTGCAAAACGTGAGCGCAAGCACGACCGCCGTCGCGGTGTCGCTCGATGTCGCGCTTTCCAGCCAGGGCGTCGGGGCGGGCGCGGCGCTGGCGAAGAGCGACAGTATCGCCACCGCCACGGCGACCGGGCTCGACGGCGGCACAGGCAACGACGAGCTACTCAATCAGGGCGGCATCACGCTGCAGAGCGTGAAGGCGGACTCCACCGCGGTCAGCGTGTCACTCGCGGTCGCGGGCGCGCAAGAAGGCCTGGCCTTGAGCGCTGCGCTGGTCGATGCCACGGCGAAAGCCACCACCATCGCCACCGGCATGGCCGGCGGCGCGGGCAACGACAAGCTCACCAACGTCGGGGCCATCGTCGCGAGCGACATCAAGGCCGACGCGAACGCGGTCGGCGTGAGCGTGAGCGCGACTTTCTCGCAGACCGGGGCGGTCGCGGCTGCAGCGCTCGCCAAGACCGGCACCACCGCGAACGCGACCGCGAAGGGGCTCGACGGCGGCGCGGGCGACGACAGCCTCACCAACGCAGGCAGCGTCACGCTGCAGCAGGTCAAGGCCGATGCCGGCGCGGTGAGCGTCTCGGTCGGTCTCTCCGGCGCCGAGGCGGGCGTCACCATCGCCGCGGGTCTCGCCGACGCGAGCGGCAACGCGTTCGCGGCCGCCACGGGCATGGACGGCGGCACCGACAACGACACCCTGGTCAACACCGACAAAGGCAAGGTCACGGTGCAGGACACCGGCGCCTCGGGGCACGCGGCGGGCATATCGGTCGCCTTGTCCGGGTCGAGCGTGGGTCTCTCCGCCGGCGCGGCGCTCGCCGATACGAGCGGAACCGCGACAGCGACTTCGAAGGGCCTGGACGGCGGCGCGGGCAACGACATACTCGTCAACTACGGCGAAATCGCGCTCAAGCGGACGACCGCCGACGCCGATTCGACCAGCGTGGGCGTGTCCATCAGCGCCTCGCTCAGCGCGGGTGTGGCCGCCGGCGCGGCGCTCAGCAGGGCGGGCGCCACCGCGAATGCAACGGCGATCGGCATGGACGGTGGTTCCGGCCACGACCAGATTCTCAACCGCGGCTCGATCACGGTGGACGGTGTCGGCGCGAATGCGACCGCTGTCGGCGTATCCGCCCAGCTCGGCGTCGCCAACGCCGGCGTCGCGGTCGGCGCCGCGCTCGCCGATACGCGTTCGACCGCGACCGCTACGGCGAAAGGAATCGACGGCGGCACGGGCGACGACTGGCTTAAGAACGAAGGCCAGATCACGCTGCAGAACGTGAAAGCCGACGCCGGTGCGGTCAGTGTGTCGGCGACCCTGAACGGCGCCATCACGGGCGGTGTTGCCGCCGGGGTCGCGCTGGCCGACGGTCGCAGCACGGCCGAGGCCACGGTGATCGGAATGGACGGCGGTGCGGGCCGCGACGTCCTGGTCAACACGGGCACGATCAAGGTCCAGGGCGTGGAGTCCAATGCGCACGCGGTCGGAGTGGCGGTGACCGCAAACGTATCGATGGCCGGCCTCGCCGGTGGCGCAGCCCTGTCCGACACCAGCGCGACCGCCAGAACCGCAGCGAAGGGAATGGACGGCGGAACGGGCGACGATCAGATCGTGAACACGGGTGCCATCGACGTCCAGGGGAAATCGAAGGCCGAGTCGGCGAGCGTCAGCGTCAATTTCAGCGTGGCGCTCGGTGTCGCGCTCGGCGCCGAGCTTTCCAAGGCGAACACCATCGCCGAAACCAGGGTCATCGGCATCGATGCGGGCAGCGGCCGCGATGAGGTTTCGAACACCGGCACCATCGGCGTTCAGGCGGATGCCCAGGCCAAGGGGGCCGCGGTATCGGTCGGCATCAGCGTCGGGGTCGGCGGCGATGCGACGCTGGCCGAAGCGAAGTCCAGCGCCACCGCGACTGCGGTCGGCATCAACCAGGTCGACTCCGGCACGGAGAGCGGCGGCATGCCTTACTCGAAAGGCCACGGCGATCATGACGACCACGACCGGGCCAACGTCATCGAGAACAAGGGCGCGGTGAGTGCGATTGCGACGTCGAAATCGATGGGGACGAGCGTCAGCGTGAATCTGCATGGCCTCGCGATGGGGGATACCACGAACACATCGACGGCGGAGGCCATCGGCATCCGCATGGGCGACGGCAAGGACCAGATCCGGAACGAAGGCGCGATCACGGCCGCGAGCGACGCCACGGCGACCGGGCTCTCGGTGAGCGTGACCGGAGCCGGCAAGTCGGTGGGCGACGCCAGCACGACCTCGCAGGCCGCCGCGACCGGCATTCAAACCAGCGGCGGCGACGACGAGATCAATAATCTGGCGGCGATCAACGCCTCCGCCCGCAGCAGCGCGAGCGCCATCAGCGTATCGGTGGGCTTGGCCGGCGTGTCCGAAGCGAACGCCTCGACGAAATCGCTTGCGACGGCGACCGGCATCGACGGCGGCAGCGGGAAAGATACGATCGTCAACCGCGCCTCCGTCACGGCCTCCGCCGGCAATGCCGCTGCAGGTGCCGACGCGGATTGCAGCACGGCGGGTGGCGCCTGCGCCAGTTCCTCGAACGTGAATGTGACCCTCGCCGGGACGGGAGCGGTGGACGCGACCACCGTGGCCCGTTCCACGGCGACCGGCATCGCAGGCGGGGTGGACGACGACACCATCTACAGCGACGGCGCGATCAGCGCGAGCGCACGGGCGAAGACGACCGGAAACG